>JAAUXU010123984.1_pt1 | contig 10501 bp, 9 predicted proteins | sample 7278151 | NCBI WGS metagenome assembly JAAUXU01 (sample SAMN14350113, study PRJNA611818) | marine sediment metagenome | isolation source: surface marine sediment (1.8m) | place: French Polynesia: Moorea | collected 2018-08 | reverse complement strand
GTGTTTTTATGGGCACGTGTGGGGCCCCCGTTTTACCGCGCGTTTGTAGTTGTTTTTTTACCTACTATTTTTTTTTTTTTCCCCCCCCCCCCCCCCCCCCCATAACGACGTTAGCGTGTCCAGCGCAGACTTTGACCGGTTGGCTGACGAGAACCCCTCTTTTCTCGCTCCACTTTTGGTGTCGGCCGTGAAGAATCGGATCAAAGTGGAACAACGAGCACGGGAACAACTTGGTCTTCTCGGTCGAAAAACTGAACCAAACAAAACAGATGGTAAATAATGTACGCTTTGCGTAGTTGTTGTTGGTGAGATCGCAGCTCGTCGTGTCCTATGCAGGACGGTGGCAACGTTTGGGGTCTTTCAAGTCCAGTTCCGGGCTCTTTCAGTTCAGGGGCTCTGGTCACAGGACGCCCGCCACCAACACGACCACTAGCAGCAGCAGCAGCAGCAGCAGCAGCGTCTTTGGCGGCGGCGGCAGCGTTGACGGCAGCGGCAGCAGCGGGCAACAACGACGATCCAGGCGATCCCGATCCAGTTGTGGCGGTGACGACGACGGCCATTCAGGGTGCAGGAGGAGAAGAAGCTCTCCTCTTTCCTCTCCTTCTCCTTCTCCCTCCTTTTCTCCCTCCATCAACAAACGAACGCTGAAGAACGCGAGCGAGAGCGCTGCAAGAGCAAAGTCCGGATCAAGACGAAGTGCAAGAGCGGCAGGAACACAGAAGTCGCCCCGGAAATTCCAACCGCCTTCTTAAGGCTCTGGCGAGAGTCCCGCTGTCATCATGCTGAAGGAGGTGAGCCCGGACAGCTGCGCGACCCGGCCTCCGTGGGGCTGACGGAGAAGCCGGACGCTGACTTGTAGCCGCCACAACTTGCCCCCCCCTCCGGGCCTTCTACTGGCCTAGACGGAGGCGACGGAGTTGCTGGTCATCTCTTTCTCTCGGACTTTATGTAAGATCCGGTGCTCCTCCCTTCTACAACGACCTCGCGGAACGTCGAATCTGATGCCGCAGAGGTGATCCTTGCTCAAGCCGAGTTGGGACCAGGTCCGTGTGAGGTCCATCACCCACTATGCCGGCCTCAAGCATGCCAAATCAGGTGAGAATGGTATGTTCCACTCCCCAAGGGAAGCGGGACTAAGTGGAGTTTTTATTCCTTCCAGATTTGCTACCACTGCCGCGAGCGAAAGCAGAATCTCACCCACGTGTACCCCACGCAGTCCGGCAAGAAGGAGTTTTGCTCGGAGGTGTGCCTGGTAGGGTACCGGAAGGCTCAGAAGGCTCTCCTGGGCGCCTCGCCACTTCCGTTGGCTCACAACAGCCAGAACAACGGAAATTCGCAGGAAAAGTTCAATACCGCATCGTCGACCCTCTCGACGTCGACTGCGGCCACCTCGACGACTTCCAGCCCATTGACGGTGACGACGACGTCGACATCGTCGGCAGCTCATAATCAAAAATCTCCGACGCTGATCAGTCCAAAAGGAAGACAGGTGCGAAGCAGGCAAACAGATAGGCAGACAGACAGGCAGTCAGAGAGACAAACAGGCGGACGAGCAGACAAATACTGCATGTTGGCCAAACTTTCTCACCTAGCCAAGTTCTTACGTATCTACTGTTGCCGACTTGCAGGTGTATGACGAGGACAGCGGCGTGCACTTCAGCTGGTCAGAGTACTTGGCCGAGACCGGCGCTGTGGCAGCTCCAGCGCACTGCTTCAAACAGAGCCTACATCCGCCAAAGAACGACTTCCAGATCGACTCCAAGCTGGAGGCACTTGATCCAAGGTCAGTGGGCACTGCTCAAGTGACGTCAAGATCTGTTTCTGCAATGACGACGGTGTGAACGTTCCAGATCTCAGTCCATCTGCATCGCCACGGTCGTCGGCAACTTGGGGTCGCGGGTCCGCCTACGCCTCGACGGCTCCGATTCCAAGAACGACTTCTGGAAGGTGGTGGATTCAGCTAACCTGCATGAGATTGGACACTGTGAGAAGAATGGTGGAATGCTTCAGCCGCCAGGTATTGGAAGATGCTGGGCATCAGCCGATTGTTGGTGCTTGAGGCAACTAACTCTTATGCGAGCTGTTCATCTTTTCACACTCAAGTCGGCTTCACCCTGAACGCCACGTCCTGGCCCAAGTTCCTGGTGAAGACCCTTAATGGGGCCACGTTCGCCCCGGCCAAGTGCTTCAAGCCGGAGCCTCCGACGCCTAAGAAGAACTACTTCGAGGTGGGCCAGAAGCTGGAGGCCGTGGACAGGAAGAACCCACACCTCATATGTTGCGCTTCGGTTGGGGCAGTCAATCGTAAGCCCAGAAGCATTCCTGGAAATTGTTTTGCATAAAACAGCCAATTCTGTCGTCTTCCAGAGGATCAGATCCATGTGCAGTTTGACGGTTGGAAAGGCGCCTTCGACTACTGGTGCAAGTTCGACAGCAGGGACATCTTTCCAGTCGGGTGGTGCGACAAGTCAGATCATCCTCTCCAGCCGCCAGGCATGAAGGTAAGCTCGTGCTCGTTCGCCTGCCTTTGAAGGACTTCGCGGACAATCCCGACAACTTTTCAGCACTATCCCGGCAAGGCCAAGATCGTGTCGGCGCCCAGCAGCGCCAACGCGTCCCCGGAAGGTCCCACGGCATCGGCCAAGACTGAGCATCTGGATCAAAAGTGAGCAAGTTTGCGTGCATACGTAATAATAAGAGATGTAGTCAGATTAGACAAGGTGACCACACACGTCTTCGGACACAGAAAAACGCCCTTGTATCTTGGAACAACGCGTCTCAAGGTCTTGCGAAAAATCTTACACAAATGCATAAGCAAGTTATTCGCAAAAGCCTCCTCTATAGAGCCTTGGCTTCAGCCATCACAGCCTTTCATTTCCTGCACAACACAACTCATGGATATGTGATTTGTCCGGTTCATCATACAAAGTAGGCTGGGTCAATTTTTTAAATCTTTTGTGGCATCCTAGATTTGTGGCCAGAATCCACTTGAAGACCTTGTAGCCAAATGGAATGAAAAAATAGTGACTTTTTGGGTCCCCCCTCTGCCTTCAAAGTATTTTAGACACAGTACATAAGGTTGTTAGGTCAACATCACAAATTTGATGTGGACCTGCTTAGTTACTGAAGCACTGTAGTCAAATAAAACTAAAAAGGTAGTGTTTACAGCTTTGTCACAAGGCTGTCAAAATCTGAGCACCTGGTTATGTTCTGAACTTATGTGGTAAAACCTTATTGCTATGGAGGGGGGTCCTTTTTTTGGAAAACCATTTGACTGCATCTTCATCATTTGGCATTAGGTAACAAACCTAAGATGTGCTCAGGCAAATTCCAAAATTTTAATTTTTTGACCTTGCCTCATACATAGCCTAGAAGGCTGCTTCTAACTGACGACTGATGGTAAGCGGTTGTGCACGCACCCAACGTTCCTCTCCACAATGGCTTGTGTAGCAAAGTCTGTGAGATTCTAATGGGGATAGCATGAGCCACGTTAATAAGTGCTCTCAGACTTATGGGTCACCATGTGCATACCTCTATCATTTATTGTTCATCTAGGACCACTCCCACGACAGCCACAGTGGCGACTCCAACTTCAGCAACGCCTACCACAGCTGCAACGCCTACTTCGGCCACCAGCACAACAACTCTTCCTTCACTGTCCCCCACCACCCTGCTCACTGTCAGGTTCAACAAGGCAAAGGCTTCCGAGGTACTGTCACGTTGAGAGAATGGAATCCCTGATCAATTCTGACTCGTTTTCCTCTTTCTAGAGCGCCGGTCCTTTCTTGGATCGACGGAAGCTTGAGCGCCTTCCCGAGACTTTCGGTCCAGGACCGATCAACAGAGTTGTACGCGAGTCAGTGCAGAGTCTGGTGGACGCCAGCTTCGACCAAAAGGAGGTGAGCTCCTATCTCAATGTTGCCAAGCGTCCAGATGTTGAAACCGTTTGTTCGTTTTCGTCCACAGATCTTTGGCTTGTTGAGGCAGGGCGACGGCAAGGTAATCATCACGGCGTCCTTCGAGGACAAGATGCAGACAGTGAGACTGCCAAAAATGGAGAAGCCCGAACAGGTATCATTACAGTGATTCTCAGTCACCATCCGTCTGGACCAACTCCTCTCCCCGCGTAGGTGTGGGACTTCATGGAGATCTTGTTCGAGGAGTTGCGTTGTGAGCCTTTCTACGAACCCGGTCCGGAGCAGCCGCCGCGGCGAAGTGGGACGTTGCAGTCGCCGTCGCCGCACAGCGTCGTGACCTCGTCTTCGACCCCGCCTGCCTTGACGCCAGCCACTCAGCAGCGGTTCTCCTCAACGACCGACAGCCTTCTGAAGCGAAAAATTGGAAGTACTGACGAGTCCGTCGACCGACAGCCCAGCAATTCGGCCAAGCTCCCCAGGCTCACCATGGAGGCCGTTGGGAAGAAGAGCAGCAAAGGCAACGTCATGGCAGGCCAACAGCAGCAGCAACAGCAACAGCAGCAACAACCTAGGCCGAGGGGACGACCGTTGGGCTCCAAGAACAAACCGACTTCAAAGTTCAAGTCAATTTCTCCTGCTGGCTCGAAGTTGATCGTCCCAAAGGCTGCTCAGGCTTCCAATATCATGAAGAGCAACTCCAACAGCAACGTGCCCCCTACCAGCCCTAATAAGAGGTTGCCTATTTACCACAATGCGCATAAGATGTATCACAGCCAGCTTAAACAACAGCAACAGCAGCAACAGCACCCACAAACTGTGCCTTCGGGTGCTGCCATCACCACCACCTCCATGGCTACAGTCATCAGACCTGATCTGCAGGTCAACAGCACCCCGCCCCCAACCTTGATCACCATGAACTTGACGACCACGACCCCTGTAATAGTTGGGAGGCCGCAGCAACAAGTGGCGAGTAACGTTGTGCCCGTCCAACAACAGCAACAGTCACAGGACGCTGAGGGTTCCTCTGGAAGAAACGACGTGAATTCCGAGTACCACCTGTCCAAGTTGCCCAAGGATCCCAACGAGTGGAACATAGACCAGGTAAGATTTTGTTGATACGCGTAGTGAGTGCTTGAATTGCGCTCTCATTACCTTACTCCATTCCATCCTAAAGGTTCTTGGTCACCTCACTCTACTGGACCCTACGCTGGCGCCTCACTTGGAAATGCTTCGAGCGCACGAGATCGACGGCAAGGCTCTCCTGCTGCTCACCTCCGAGATGATGATGAAGTATATGGACATGAAGCTGGGGCCGGCGCTCAAGATCCATAACATCGCCAACATGATCCAAGGAAAGAAGCACCTGCCATTGCCGTCGTGAGGACCTGAACAAGTCTATTTAAAGAACAGCTTGCTTGTCAACGCAAAAAAAAGCCACTGTGCCTGCATTCGTCGACCCAATTTCACTACTGTACCTTATCTAAGTGCAAGCATATACTCAGTGCTGAGTTCGGTATTATCACTATCTATACATATTATACGTATATATAACGGAAAACTTGACTTTTTGTTGCCTATTCACGCGATAGCAGTAGACATCAAGCCTTCAGACCATACATATTGTGAAACCGCATGACAAAGGGGCCCTGGCCCTGGCCCCTTCTCGTAGGGGCTCGGGTGCAGGAAGGGGTTCGCCAACCGGTGGATTGAGGAAGTTCTGATTGCAAAGAAGCGAGCATAGGAAACTGTTCCTCGGCATTTTCCAAAGTCAACTTCCTGACCCTACTGCAAGTGAGGAGCCGAGGAAGCAAAACCTTGGATCCAACCTGTAGCAACCACGAACCCCAAAGCGCGTGGACAGCACAGAGCGGGAACAATTCGCAAGTATGTATATATTTCAGTACGGCACATCGTAGTGTATGTTAAAAGGCATCTGTGGAGACAGGGTAGGAGGTGGGGTGGGATTGAATGCTTGAAGAGTTCAGGATTATGTCTGAATTGCTGTTAATTCCACAAGAGTTGATGTTACATTTCACCTGACAACGCAAGCACTCGCTGAACACTCCCGATGGGAAGTGCAAAACAAACAAATCAACAAACAAACCATGAGGTATCACAGATTCAGTCCAATAACCAATTTTGAAGAGTACTGTGATTTTGGTCCTTCGTTTTGCCTTCAATGGAGGAGAGTAAGTTTTACGTACAAATAAAAGAGGTGTGCACTCTGCACAGGTACCAAAACGCACATGTGTAGTATTGATAAGGTACAGAAAGCCTTAATTCTTCTTGTACAATAAAAACTCTGTGCACTTAGTCGCTGGCGGAGACCGACTCTGAGGTGTCAGGAGAGGCGGTCTCCTCCTCCTCCTCCTCGTTCAAGGTGTCGTCGCGACAGATGGAGCGAGATTCAAAGACCATCCTCATCCCCTGAGGAGAGGAAAGAGAGAGAGGTGTCATGATCACCCTGGACCATCTCTGCGTCAATCCTACCTGTCTAAATGCACTCATCCAAAGAATCGAGGGCTTCCTGCTGGGCTCCTTGGGACAGTCCATGAAGTACTCGGTCTCCTCACCTGTCCCAACCTCTTTCACCCGGATTGTCAGGAGGGACACTTCTGTCGAGCACAAAAATCATGTCTGTCAACATCGGCTTTGCCTGTGAACAATGACAAGTTGCAACCTCCATCGCACTGTCCCTCTTGCAGACTGAGCACTTTTCCCAGATCTATTCCTTGGATGGCCTCGGCAGCATCATCGCTCTCATGTCCATCAAACTGCAGTGTGCGCTCATCAGAGGACAGGCGGCAGTTGTACAAGAAGGACTCTTCAGCAATGGCCAGGGAAGAACGGATGTGAAATGGGGCACCTGTGCAGATGAGCTGATTACAGACAGGTATGGGACACAAGATTGTCTTTCTTCTTCTCTTTCAATCTAAAAGTCAGCATTCAGAGCTCTAAAGCAAGCTCACCTAATGCTGTAGTGCAGATGAGTGGCAGCAAAAGCAGACAAGTGTTCTGCATTAGAGAATCTGCTATAGTGTGACAACATTTATACACAGATCAAACAACGTCCATACATGACAATGCCATACCAGAGAGAATGAAGACGAAGAAAGGAAAGTTCTTAAGAGTGAATGACTTTCAATTCAGCAGTAGTTTGACTTTGGAGGCTCTGCAGTTCTCAGGTTACCTTGAAAGAGCACTTTCAGCCGCTTGTCGAAGAACTCCTTCTCCTTCTTGGTGACGACGGCGCAGACAGCACACAGCCTTACCGGGTCGACGAAGCCCATCCGGTGGAATTGCACCTTGTCCTTGCAGCACCTGGCGCAAAAGATTCGACCGCAACGCCTACAGTGGTGCTAGAAAATGCGCAAGAGGAGTGCTCCACGCTGTAGTGCATCGTGACAATCACACATGTATGCATAGCACGTTCATGGAGAGGTAAATAAGAAAATATTCCTACTGTATAAAATGCTGTACTTGCGTACACTTTGTACACTATGCATGCATGTATAGAGTTGGCCTTGTGTAAGTACTTAGGACACAAGCATTCGTTCTAAGTGCAGCACATTGGTGATTACACAGCATATATCAAGTTCGCTTTTCTCACTCACCCTCCTCTTGACGAAGTCGAACTTTGCCTTGCATTCGAAGCATTGAGTGACCTGTGCAGAACAAAGAAGGGGTTATTTTTGACCATCGACAACGACCGCAGCGAGTGCGTCACCTCGTCATCCTTGACCCAGTGCGGCTCCTCGAGGCTCCAGTGCGGCAAGTCCCTCTCGTGCTGCGCCACGATCCTCAGCCCCGACTTGGACCGCACCAGGCGCTTTGTCGGCGTCGGGAACATGGCCCGGCTGACCTGATTCCACGACGACAGCGACACCTTGAACCGTTTACTTCTTCCTCATTCGTGCAAAGTCCGGAGGTGGGAGTTCTGCCACCCGTTGAAGAAGAGTCACACAGGGAGAGAACGCACTTCGACAGGCACAAGCACCGCGTGTGCGCGTGCCTGTGTGGCGCAGTCACTTCGAGTTCGTACGTACGCGCGCTACCCAGACGACGCACGTATGCACTGTACAACAGCTCCACTTTCTACCCCGCGAGCTGCAAGGCGTAGACGTGCAAGCTGCAGCTGTACGTGTGCAGCGCGCTCCTGCAGGGCCTGACCAGTGAGAAAGAAGCAAAGAGTGGTGGACACCGCAGGCCGGCCGGGCGTGCCGCGCAGCCGCCAGCGCCCTCTGGCGACGGCAGGGTGACACTAATAGGAGCCAGATGAAAGTGCACCAAAAAACTGATCCTGGCGGGTGTCAAATCGTCGTCATGGATGGAAGATATGTGGACCAAGGACCTGTGTATAAGCATCGCGACAGTGGGCGAAATGCATCACACCGGGAGGAGATCTTAAGAACCTGGGAAGGAAAAAACTGTATTTTCAGAACGGTGTGCTGAGCAGGTGAGTCAAGTGATTATATTGAAAAGTGACTACATGTGGCAAGATGGGTATGACGCAAGCATCCTTCTACACTTCTTCAAAGCACATTGATCGTCATGGTATATGCAACACTGCTGCTGTTACTGTCATAAAATATGGAGGGAATATTCCTATATGTCAGCTCCATGTGACCCAATTTGCTGTGTTTGTGACCTGCTATGTCAGGAAGAACAGCTGTCTCAAGACTTCACGCAAAGATCGAAGACAGTGTTGGAAGCTTTCAAGGGGTGCATTGTTGACTTGTCACGTGTTGTGTGGATTAAGGGCACTCATTGCGTTCAAATTTGTTCTTTGGCTATACAGCAACCCCTTAATTTACACAATCTTGGTATATGTGTGGTTTCACATCAATGTGTGCTTTGTATTATACACGGCGCAGCACTCTGGGTTAACCAGCACATACTCTGATGCAGTGTAAGTGTGTTCAATTTCCATCCATAAGTACCATTTGTTACAATTTAAGTCTGTTTTCAGGAACCAAACCTTCTGTGGTCGAAGGACTGGACAACTTCACTACTTCCACCCTCCCGTCGCCCGAGGGCGCTCGCGGCTGCCCGGCGGGCCTGTTGTGTCCATGCTATTCTCTGTGGCAGTAGTTATTCTGCGGCCTGACAGAGCCAACTGAGCGCTTCTCCACCCTCGCCCAAGTTTACGAGGTTGCGTGAACCGATGCACGTAGCAGGTGTGTCTGCAGTGGGGAGGGGAGTTTTTTTGCAGCCATGACTATGGATGAATTGCATTTGTCGTGCTGGGACAAACAAACCATTGTCACGACAATGTTGACATCATGAAATGAGACAACAAAAGTTCCATGATGTCATGCACTTCATTCCAGAATGAAGTTTTTCATAGATTGCAGGTCACACAAAGCAAGCTCCTGACCGTGCACCAGGTATGATTTGTTTCAGTCACTTTCTCGGCAGTCCATTGATCAAGGAAATCAAGCACCTACATCTAAAGTTTGCAAGATGGAATCTTCATGATCAACACACGAAGTCAACTTTTTATCATCACCAAGACTTTGTCAATCAGCCCCACGTCATAACCGTGTGCGTTCATCTGCCTATTCTTGGCCAAGCCAAAGGATGAAGAAAGTGTGCTTAACCTGTCCAACTTTACAGGTCCACCAGAACACTTTCAAGAGCTCTTGCAAACATCCTAATCTCTTCTCCAGTGACTGTCCTCGCGCTCAGCATGACTATGAAGCTTGATATATCGTGCCAAAATGTCTTGCACAGGATATGGGTGATGCCTCCTGCAGAGTCAAGATGCCAGCTGATGGGGCAGTCCACAGACAGAAGATACAGTGTCAAGATGCAGATGTCTGAGTTGCCCTTGTTCACAGATGCTGATGCTGATGTCACCCAAAATATGCCTTTTTTAAAATTTCAGATGCATTTGGTGCTTAAATTCAGAAGATGTAAGCACTACTAAAGAGCTGCCCAGATGTCCATGGAAGGGATGAAATTGGGCTTCAATTTGGCTTGAGCTTGACTTTTGTTTGAGCTCACTGGATTCGTCTCATTGCCAATGCAGCTAATTATATCAAGAGGCAAATATCCAAGTCATCACAGATGTTCTGCAAATTCAGTTGTTATTTTCTAACACAACAACATTCTGAACATAAGTTCAGTACATAGTGAGGTGCTCAGATTAGGGAAGCCCTGTGACAAAGCTTTAAGCACTTTGTTTCCAGTTTCATTCAATACAGTGCTTCTGTTTCACATCTAGAAAGTAACAAAGCAGGTCCACATCCAACTTGGATGGCATCACACTGATAAATATTGAAACAATGATGCAACTTTCCTTGGCACTTGAGCAGAAAATACAGACATGGTATGATATAATGCATATGCCACAATTGGCAACATGAACAAAACTCAAAGTCACACCATGTGGGGTAACACTTGCGAACCTCTCATTTGTTATGTTGAGCATCATGAACATGGCAAGGTACAAAGTTGCATGATGGATACTGACACAATGACGTGCCAGCAGGACAAGATGATGGACAGTTAATGTGAAGAATAAACCGGACAATGCAAGGAAGACAGGTATTCCACGTTTAATACTCAATGGACTTTGAAGG
>JAAUXU010099788.1_pt1 | contig 10504 bp, 9 predicted proteins | sample 7278151 | NCBI WGS metagenome assembly JAAUXU01 (sample SAMN14350113, study PRJNA611818) | marine sediment metagenome | isolation source: surface marine sediment (1.8m) | place: French Polynesia: Moorea | collected 2018-08 | reverse complement strand
CAATTTTGACATCTTGTTCAGCTTTATCACTATTTCTGTGTCGCAAAATGGAAGCAATGGGGATATTTTGCCACCATCAACAGCTGACAAGTTGGGGCTCTTTCTCCCCTTAGCGCAGAGGTGGAGATGCGCTCTCTACATCTACCTTCTCTCTGGCCCAGCATAACATCAGAAATATGATTTAACGGCAGAAGAGAGACACACAGGAAGAAGCCCAGTGCACTGCACAGAACTGCCCAGCTGCCCATTAGGAATGCGGGAAGGACTTAAATTTTTTAAGTGAGCCCGTGGCCCACGGGCCAGCCCGTAGTTTGGAGAACTTGGCCGGGCCGGCCCGGCCCAGACCGCGGTTTTACGGGCCGGGTCTGGTCCGCAAGCATCCCTAGCTCACCTCCTTTGAGTAGAACGAAAGAGACCTGGAAACATCTAGAAAAAGTTTTGCTTCGCTCGAAACTCGATAACAGCCCTACTCAACCTCGCTCGTCGCAGTCGTCGGTTACTTGTTGAGGCGAACTTCATCACCCCTCCCTGAACGAGAAGACAGTTGATTACGGCTGAAGACAAAGAGGGAAAGAACCAAAGCTTGATCAACATGTTCCCGATCCCGATGGTCCGGCGCTCCTACTTCTTCCATGACCCCCACTTCGAGTCTACCTGGAACAACTTCGACCGGCTCCAGCAGGAGATGGCCAAGGAGACTCGAGACTTCTGGGGGAATCTGGAGAGACAGGCGAGACCTCGATTTGGTGAAAGTCACCCTCGACTTCTTGATCATTGTCGTGCTTCTTCTAGATGTACCACATGGAGCCGCGTCTGGAGGAAAGGAAAATTCAACACCAGAAGGACATGGAAGAAAAGCGAAAGAAGGCCCAGGAAGCCATGGGCTCAACAGCTTCCTCCGAAGAAAGTCGACTGGTGCCCGCTAGGCAGCAGAGTCTGGACTACTCGCCCTGGTTCTTCCCCAGGAGGTGGATGTTGCCAACTCTGTTCGACCAGAGCGTGGGCGAAGCCTTCGATGACAAGCTGAAGAGGCTCGACCTTTATCAGCATGGTGGTGACGCTGAGCTGATTCGCTTGCAAGACGACGACTTCAAGTTCGAGATCAGCCTGGGCTTGCATGATTACAGGTGGGTCTCATTGCATGTACGAGGAGTCATCATAGCTGTAACGACATTTAAGGGACATTTTAGGCCTGAAGAGGTCGAGGTCAAGGTAGAGAATGGCGTCCTCATTGTGGACGCCTCCCATGAGACCAAGAGCAATGACGGCAGCGTCGTGTCTCGTGCCCACTTTCACCGCAGCTACACTCTGCCCAAGGAATGTGACGATGCCTCAAAGGTTACCGCCAATGCGAGCTCCGATGGCGTCCTTGTCATCACTGCACCAAAGAAAAAGAAGGCCATCCAGCAGCAAGACTAAAAACGCCATGGGGAAGAAAACGGATGAGGATGTACTACACAAGGCCAAACTTTGCAGTAGTAAATGATCGTTCGATAATGGGACTCAGTTTTGTATAAAAGTTGTGGCTACATAACCGCCTTGCAGTCACAAGGCACTTGCATCCCAGTTACTTCAAAAGCCACCATGTGCGCCACCTGCGACAAGCCCATGTGCCGAGCTGCAAGTGCAGATCAAAAGTTAAAAAGTTACTCTGCCAATTTCAGTATATTCACTATTCTCCTCCTCCTCTATTTGTTTGAAGGTGTTGTCTGTGGTGAACTTGGTGGCGTGGTACAACCAAAGGCAGCATCTTGAAGAGGAGCCGCTGCACTGCAGACATTGCGTGAAAATTATTCATCAACGTCAGCCTTCGACATAGTGTAGACTCGAAATGAATGGGTACCTTTTGATCTGGCTGCATTTTGCAATTGAAATTGTTACTGTGTCAAATGGCGACTCTTTTCATCGTTGGCAGGCGGCACGGCGATTTTTGAACCTCTTTGTGATCAGAGTCCGTATCTCAATGCATGGATGATCACAGGTGGCGCACATTGGGGGATGTAAGTACTCAAGGGCGGTTTTGTAAGCCTATTTTTTTGGAACCATTGGCCAACAATCGGACCACCATTTACTGCTACAAGCACTATTTAAAAAGGAAGCAGCGGCTCCACACGAACTAAAACTTGTGTTCGTGTGGATGTAAATGAATGCGATTTTTGCCCCAGGAGAGCAAGAAGAAAGAACGGTTAAAGAGACTATAAAGTAATGAAAAATTAACTTGGGAGATAAAACTTTGCAAACTTTGTACTCGGAGGGGCAGTAATTTCTATATACTGATAACCTATTCACCTCAGTTCCTATAAGATGATGTACATGAATGTCTTCTTTGTAAGTGCAACTTCTTTCCTTAGTAAGAAAAAATTGTCATGCTCCTAACTTTGGACTTGGTGACCTCAGCTGCACTTCAATCTAATGCTTTTGGCTTTGTTTATGTATTGGTAACTCGAACTCTGGAACAATGCGCTGTTATTGAAATGTATGCATAAACATGTTTCTAAAGAAAATAAAGTGCCCTAACAATCGAAACAACCTTTTTGCTTCATGGGCCAGTCTGGGCGTACACATTTCATCATATTATGTTATGGTTGGACACTCCCCCAGTCAAAGCTGACTATTATGAACCCTAAATTGTGCAATTTCGGTATTGTCGTCTCCTTTCAGAATTCTTTCGCGTCTGTGGCCGAGAACGGTCGAGTCACCTTGTGGGACTTGAGACGTCCAGAACGTCCGGAAAAGTCGTGGCCTGCGCACGCAGAGAATGTGCTCTCGTGCGACTGGCACCCAGAGGTGAGGGCACCGCTGACTTTTGCCTTGTTACGTGCATGTCGTGCAATGTTCTGCCCTTGTGTACAAAGATTGCCCACTGGCTGGCGACGGCTGGCCGCGACAAGGCTGTGAAGGTTTGGCGGACCGATCTGAGCAGGCCCAAATGCGACACTACCATCAACACAGTGGGGCCGGTCAGCAGGGTGAAGTGGCGGCCCGGAAATAGGGCACATTTGGCAAGGTAAATGGTCCAGTACTGTTGTATCCTAGCAAAATTGCCTCATGCATAATTATAGTGGTTCGTTGGCCGTGGACTTCTCTGTGAACGTTTGGGATATCCGTCGTCCCTTCGTTCCGCTGGCCTCTTTCGAGAATCACCGAGACGCTACTACTGGATTGTGCTGGCGAGGAGAAGATCCCGATACGCTGCTCTCGACCAGCAGGGTATCGCAGTCGTCATTTAACTTATCAACGTTTACTTAACTCGTATTGTGCTCTTGTGTCTCTTACACGCATGTTGGGTTTCAGGACGGCACTCTGTATCAAAATGCCTTCGCTGACGCGACTCTTCCGTCTCAACGCGCATCACCCGTCGGGTTGGACGTGGATCCCAAAGGGGGAATGGTCCTCACTTTTAGAAATAACGATCCGGGCGTACAGCCGGGACACAAGAGTGCCATTGACGAACAGGTGAAACTACATGACCACGTGCCATACAGCGCGCGAAAAAAAAAACGACTTATCGTTCCAGAGTCGCAGCCACATCCCTCATCCACCACCCATGCCGCCGTTGCCTCCCGGTGCTGTGGCGAGTTCTTCGACAGCCGCAGCGACCTCTTCTGTTGTTGCACATGGACAGAACAATCCCGGCATTCTTGTCTCGTCTTCCTACTCTGCCGTCAGCCACGGTCAGGGGATGTTGATGCATCATCAGTCTCAACAGCTTCCGCACCATCAGCAAAGTTATCACCAACAGCAGCACTACCAACACCACTATCCTCATCACCACCATCAAAGGAACAATTCAATTTCTGGATTGACCAGCCCTGCTGGGACCGCTGTCTCTTCTGGTGCTATCCGGGTTTCCCCCTCTGATCCTTGGATGAAGTAAGTTTCAAAAATCCAGCTGGCCCTAACTTTATGATGTTGATAACTCCCGCTCTAAAAAATCTTTTGAAGTTTACTGTATAAGAAGCTAATGTCTACACCGACCTTATTGACGCAAAGTTGTTTTTTGAGACGAAATTCGCTGAGTTAAACCTGCATAAGTATCGTGATCACTTAAGCAAATACGAGGTGGTATTTTAGGCGTCTAAGCCTGGACTACTGCACTAACGATGACACCCGGCATCCGTTAGTATCGCTTAAGCCACCCAACACCAGGTAAATGGGGTTTGCGAGTGTTTCGACCCTGAGTTCGACCAATTTGTAAATTATTATACAGAACGTACATGTACACAATGGCAGTTTTTATGGATTAGTGACCCCAAAATATGTAGAACTTTATAGTATCGTGGATGTTTGCTGCGCGTAAGTGCGTGGTGTATTGTGACTTGGTATTGATCTTTGTAAAGTTCGTCTGAGCATGAGTAACTAATTACCTCTAGAAAGGGGTCTAACAAAGATTTGAGCACTCCGTGTTATAAGCTAATCCTTAATGCTACTTACTGACCTACGCTGTATTTGGACACATAATTTGGATTGCATTTTATTTGCTGCGGAGTATGTTAGAGTGGTAGTACTAAGTCGCATATTACACCCAGAAGACTTTAGTAGTGATGAGGTATTATAAAGCCTTGTAAAGTATCCTTGTTCTCGGTTTTCCAGAAACAAAGGAGAAGAATCTTTCAAACCCTCACGAAGCAAGATGCGCTGCTACAGCGTTGTCAACAGCCGAGACGTGGGCACCACAATGATTGAGAACATCTCGGCCAAGCGAGTTGGTCCCACTCCCAACCTGGACGTCGCGAGTATGGCCGAAGTAGATGCAGCCACAGATACCAGGTGGTTCACGTTCAGCGCCATGAACTATTGGCTCACAGGTGAGTGGTGCTTGGTAGATGTCTGCCTTTAACACGTGTACGACATTCTTTGCTCTCAGGCAAAAACTTTGACACCTTGTGCGACCACAACTCCTTCGTAGCCGATGTGTTAGGGAGAAGCGAAGTCTCCGCGTCTTGGCAGATCATCAAAGCCCTCTACGGATTCCTGGACTTTGGGGCCCTTACCAAGGAACAGGAGGGGCCAAGAGAGGTAAAGGAGGAAGATAATCTTAACAACGTGCAACACTTTGCTCCTTGTCTCTTTCTCAGGCTGCAGTTAAGGGAAAGGGTGAAGAAGTTAACTGCAGTGAGCACCGTCGCCGAAACACCAGGTCCTCAAAGCCCAGGAACATTTCTGGGGCTAGAAACAACAGCGGATTGCAAGCGGCCAGCGGCATCGATCAGAGAGATGAGACTTCTGGCGGGGGCGGAGGAGCAGTTGGAAATAACGCAGAGGGGGGCACTGGCGGTGATAGCGGAAGTGATGGGGACTCCAGCTCAGAGTCCGGTACGACCTGGACGATGCGGTTTTTTTTTACGTGTGTAACTACTTTTTGCAAGCATTACTATCTAATGGATCGTCCAATGTTGCTATCTAATACGTAGGTAGAAAAATGCTTGCAAAAAATTAGTTGAGAAAGAATCGATACTATCGATACGTTTTTGAGATCTTCTGGGCTGTTACCAAGTGAAGCATGCGCCCTCACGACTCCCGATTGCCAGGGGAGACTTACGCTGACGCAATATTTACCCAGTATCCCTACTACTACTTGGGTACCAACGCTGCTGTATCACAACAGCGTTTCACGTTCAGTGTATGCATCAATCAGTACAACTTTTCATATACAGTATTAGTCTGTGTTCATATCGGTACCCTGCTATATTACCCTAAAAACAGAACTGTACTACAGCAGCCTAGAGGCAATGGGAACCCGCTGCGTGCGCGCAGCGGGAAGCAGTCAATGCATGTGAACACCTCTAGTGGGTCATTGTGCAGGCAGCCTCTTAGGAGACGTCATGAGTACGAGAGGCGGAAGAGGAGGCATTAGGATGGCCGCCGCAGCAAAAGTAAATGCCGAATCATTGCAGATCACGAAGAAGATGCTCTAACCTTGACCAACATTGCCACGGATCCTAAGCTCTCCGGCTTCGGCTTCGCTGCGGGCGCAGTCGGCGGATTTGACTTTTTCGGTGATAACGATCCTCTGAACTCCATCGAACGCTTTGAGCAATTTGGGACGATGGCGGCGGCCGCGGCGGCCGCGGCGGAGAATCGCGGTGCCGACGATGATTTTGAGTGGAATCTTAAAGCGTGAGTTGCACAGTCAAGTGTTTGTAATGAGCTGTAAGTCATTTTTATATCGTTCAGTGAGGGCTTTGAACTACAACATGAACTGAAAGAGACGACTGACCACGATCAAGCTGCAGCGGAAGAATTCTTCTTGAACGGTGTCCAGGTACTGTATTTGATTTTGACCGCTTAGAACTAAGTGGCCTCACTAGGCATGATGCTGTAGGCTCAAGAAGAAGACGTCAGCCAGAAGATGAACAACCCTGCGGAGGACGAGGCCTCTTTGCTGCTGAAGGTCAGCGATCTCCACTTGACCAATGAACCCTGGAGTCCGGACGAAACGATATCGTCAACACTAAAGTATTTCGCGGACAAGGGGGACATTCAGGTGAGCTGCAAATTTTTAGGTTGGCTCGCTTGTAACAACCGTTTTTATTCTAGTCAACTGTCTCCATCTACTTGGTGATTGGGCATGACCGCCTGAAGCACCTGATCGATAATTCCCTGGCCATCTTTTGGTTTCAGTCCTACATTGAGCTGTTGCAGAGATTTAAACTCTTCAACCAGGCTGCAGATGTGAGTGTTACTGCAGATGAAGTCCAGTGCAGTAGTCGGAACCAACCATACCTATATTGTCAGATAATCCGGAAGAGTCCACTTCAAGCCATCTGCGACCTCAGCATGGACTCGACGACGTATCTCTCTAACTGCACCGCGTGCCACAAGGCGCTGAGTCGACCCGGCGGTGCGTGGTACTGCGAGCGCTGCAGATCGCTGCCCAACCTGTGTGCCATCTGTCATAAGGTTGTCAAAGGCGTGTTCGTGTGGTGTCAGGGTTGCGGACATGGTGGACACCTTGGGCACATCAGAGCCTGGTACCAAAAGGAGAAGAGCTGCCCCATGGGATGCACGCACTTTTGTCAGTACCAATGAGGCGATTATACACAGTCCTGTTACCGTATGACTGTGAAATAAATGCGGGTAATTTTTAGTGACTTCTTTGGCTTTCATATTTAATTCCCATACTAAAGTGGAATTGGAACTGAGTGTCCATGACGCTACACTTTCAGTTGCTCATCCTCGCGTAGGTTCACTGGTAGACAATAGTAAACTATTGTTCTTTTTCTTAAAAAATCTTGAGAGGGAAAAAGAATGCAGGGATGCGATGGCCGGGAATCGAACCCGGGTCAACTGCTTGGAAGGCAGCTATGCTCACCACTATACCACCATCGCCACGTTGCATTTGAAAGATTGAAATCAGCTATTTTAAGAGAAGGTCAGCTGACTCTGTTGCTGTGTTAAGAGACGTCTGCTGTTACAGGATGCAAGATACCTGCTACGCACAAGCACGTCAGAAATATGCTTGTCAAACGGACCATTCATAACAATAACAATTCAAAGCATTTAACTTGTAAGTGACATCACGAATCGACGGCTGCGAACTCACTTGGCCTGTTCATCTGAGGTCTGGTGGTGATGACTAGTGAATGTTGGGGAGAGCAATTAATAAGTTTCTCCATTTGAGTCTAAGAAAGCTTTTCATTGCTAAAACAATGGCACCGCGTAAATATATAATGATACAAGAAATCTTGTCTTCTAAGGCACCCCTGCTTTTTTTCTTCGCTTTTACGGTGGTTCAAATTAATAAACGCAAGCTTTGTCCGTCTGTTCGTATGTTCATTCTCTACCTCGAAAGAGCAATAAGATATAGTCATCCCATTTCTTTTCTCTTTCTGCCGTCCAAAGATTGGTCTCGTAAGAGTCACTTGGTAGATAGACTATTGCATGGTTGTTCCACCCTGGAAGTACCTCAGTCGCTCTCTTATGCGCCTAGGACAATATTAGTCTTCTGCAGTACAGTCACAAACACTCAGTTGTACTCTGTTAGTGTAAAAGAACCTAAAAATCTGCGAAAAACGACAAAAACTGCACGATATTTCCCAGTAGAGAGAGAGAAATGAATGCTGTCAGTATACGACCTCGGCTGCATAGTGATGTTTCCTTCGTGAATAGCGCAGGTTGAGCAAGGTGGCCATCTGGTCAATGCCCTCCAGGGCCTGGTCCAACATCTCCTTGTCATGGCTGGCAGAGATGCAGAACCTGACTCGCTCTTCGAGCATCTTGGTGGCGGGAAATCCGACTCCCACGACAGCGATTCCCCTGTCGTAGAGCCCGTTGATGATGGCCCTGATCTTGGACGGAAAGAAAATCATGAGTGGCACCACTGGGCTGTCGTCGTGGCCGTACACGATGCAGCCCATCTGCTGCAGTTTCCGACGGAAATACTTGGTGTTGCGGGCAAGTCGCGGCACACGGTCTGCCGCGGCACCATGCATGATGGCGTTCATGGAGGCGATGATTTGAGCAGCCACTGGAGGAGACATGCTTGTGGCGTACTTGCTGGCGTGAGACTCTGCCCTGAGGTGGTTGATCAGCTGGTGCGAGCCTGCGATGTAGCCGCCAGCTGAACCAAAGCTCTTGGTGAATGTGCCCATGAGCACGTCGATATCACTGGGATCCAAGCCAAAGTAGTCGACAACCCCTCGCCCGTGAGGACCCATGGCACCCACCGAGTGGGCCTCATCCAGGTACAGGTAGGCCCCATATTTCTTCTTGATGGCAACAATTTCTGGCAGTCGGACGATCGAGCCCTCCATGGAGTAGACACCTTCCACCACGATCAGGACTTTCTTCCAGGGCCGCCTGGTCTTGGGGTGTCCATGTATGATGGCTTTCCTGATGATTTTCTCCAAATTTTCCACATTGTTGTGCTTGAAAACCATGACCATGGCTCCCGACAGTCTGAGCCCCAGGATGAGCGAAGCATGGTTCTTCTCATCGCTGATCACCAGGGTACCTTTGGCTGCAATGGCAGGGAGATTCAGTGCATTGGTGGCGAATCCCATGCCAAAGGTAATGGCGTCCTCCACCCCTAGAAATTCGGCCACAGTCTTCTCTAATTCTTGGTGTATTCTGAGCCTGCCCATTTCTTGCGTGGGACTGCCAGGACTCAAACCTAGGTCTCTTATGGCTTGCACGGCGCTCTCAGTGCACTGGCCGGTGTTCTCGGCAAAACCCAAGTAGTTGTAGCTGGCCAAGTTGATGCACTCCTTCAGCTTAGATTCATCCCTCCTGAAGGTCCAGAAGAAGTCGTCCGACTCCCTGTGGATGAGGGTGATCTTGGCCCCAGGAGTCGAGGAGAACGGCCTGAAGAAGGTGTCACTCAGTCTGCGAAAGACGCACCTTGTGTAGAAGCTCTCGAAGTGGGGCAGGAGCGGCACGTAGTCGTCCCTGCCCTGCTCGCCAAAGGGCCTTCCATCCAGGGGACCCTTGCCGAAGATGGACTCACGAAAGTAGCCAACCACGACCATGAAGACGTGTGACAAATAGCCTGCGAGGTTGACGTAGAGCGGAGTCGTCTCAAACTCTCCCTCCTCCCTATTCTGTTGGTGCTTGAGCCCGTTTTTCAGTCCATTCTTGGCCTCCATGTTCCTCTTGTTGACCCAGTTGAGAGGGTCACCCACCAGCTTCTGTATTACGATCATCCTCAGGCCTTTGTTCCTCCTCCTGTGCCTAACATTGCAAACGTTACAGAGTGACTCGCTGAGATAAGAACTGAGTGATCAGTATTCAGATAACAAGAAATCAGTGAGCGTGTGTGATTCAGTCTTACTCATTCTTTTGCTAAATTTCAGTCTGCATCCCAAAGGAAAGAAGGAAAAGAGGCCCAACAATTAAGCCCATTCCTCTTACCTGTGAATGTTGGCAAGGTGTGTCTGTTTAGTTATGAGTACCAACTGACACCCAGCAGAGCTTGATCAGAGTTTTCATTCTTCATGAGAGTGGTGCACATGAGCCCAATGAGGGTGAGAAGAAACGAAATATAAGCACAAACCAAAAATTTAGGTGCGGCACGACATTGAAAGAAAGAGCAGAAAATTCTTTGTGAATGGCAGGCAGTATATTGGACATGAACTGCGAGGACATTAAGTTGCGGCAAACATTTTATATGATGACAACGTACGTTTCATATGATGAGAGTGTGACCAGGACATTTTATATCCGGATGGGAGTGTGACCAGGTCCTTTTATACCCAAATAAAGGAGTGACCAACAGCATTCATACCCGGATTAGAGAGTGATCAGGTGCATTCACATCCGGATGAGGTCCTTTTATACCCAGACTAGCAAGCGCTTAAGTGCTCCCCACTTTGTTGGGGACGCATAAATACGAAGCGCTGTGCATGTGTCTGTCTGTCTGTATGTATGTATGTGTGCTGCTGAGCGAAAGCTGGAAATCGGATGCAGACAGACAGACAGACACATGCACAGCGCTTCGTATTTATGCGTCCCCAACAAAGTGGGGAGCACTTAAGCGCTTGCTAGTCTGGGTATAAAAGGACCT
>JAAUXU010051631.1_pt1 | contig 10505 bp, 10 predicted proteins | sample 7278151 | NCBI WGS metagenome assembly JAAUXU01 (sample SAMN14350113, study PRJNA611818) | marine sediment metagenome | isolation source: surface marine sediment (1.8m) | place: French Polynesia: Moorea | collected 2018-08 | reverse complement strand
TGACTCTAGACTATCCATATCTAGAGAGGCTGCATGAAACTTAAATCTGCAAGGACATGTTGCCTTGAAAACTGCAACTTTTTTTCCAAGTTAGATCTGCAAGTACAAAAATTTTTAAATCTGCAGGGAGATGTGGTAGAGAGGTGGTTTTTCCCTGCAGATTTATCTTCCCTCTTTTCTGTGTAATTGTGTGAGTTAGATCTGCAGTTACAAAAGTTGACTTAAATCTGCAGGGAAGAATAATACAAACGAAAACAACAAAATGTACGAAAAACCTTCAGGCGAGAGCCGCTCGCGGAGGGACTCCGGTTCAGGTTATGGCGGCTGCGGCACCGGCGGCGGATGCGGCGAGGTCTCCGCGGATACCACCACGGCCGCGGCCACAACATCTGTGGCGGCGGCCACCTCCTCCGCCCCTTCCTCGTCGTCTGCCAGCGCCGGGTCCTCCCCGTTCGGCAAGGGATACGGCCTCAAGATGCGCTCCCAGCTGCAGAAGGCCGTCAGGAGGATGTCCGGAAACCTGACCTCGTCCTCTTCCGCGGCAGAGTCGCCCACCGCCGCCACCGGGCGCGCCTCTATGGAGAAGCCTGGCTGGGGCGCCAGAACGGCAGTGGCCTCGGCGGTACCCATGGCCATCACCAACCGGCGCTCACGGAACACTTCCTCTCGTGACGAGGACGCTGAGGACGACCACTGCGTGCTGGACATGACCTGCGTGGTGATGAGCAGATCCCTCCCCCTGGACCGCACCATGGCCTTCCCCCTCCCGCCGCCACCCCGACCCATTCCGCCGCCGCCTACGACGACGACGCAGCAGCACCCACGCCAGCTGCACCACGCTCACCAGCAGATGCCGCACCAGCACTACCTGCAGTACCAGCAGCGGCGCCTGCAGAGGCTCCAGAAGGCGGACTCCTCCCCGCTGCCGGAGAGGGGACATCGCCCGAGCATCGGCACCTCCGATGGTGACGCGGACAGCCCTTCAGTGCCCCGGCGCTCTTCCCAGCCGTTCAGGGGTGGCTCCCCCGCGTGTCTGGACTCCTTCCCGTTCTCATCCGCCTTCGCCTACTCCCTTGCCGGCGCCTCCTCGCCCTTCCCCTGCGGGTCCGAGGCCGTCATGATAAATTCGGCGCTGGCGCATGACGCTTTCAGGGAACAGCAACATCAGCAACACCTTGAGGACGAGGGATCATTGGTGAGATACAAATTAATATCACTAACTGGCCTTGGAACTTTCTTGTTTTCCTCCTCTAGAGGGCTCCATCACAGATTAAATATCCTCTCGAAGGGTATCTAATCTGTGGGTCTATGCGCCTCCGCCTTCGTTCATGATTTATAAATCTATCTCCGCCTTGATCATTGGGAGACGGCATCTTGGTGTATACTTGACTTGGTTTGAGGTAGGCTCCAGAAAACCATTTGCCACTCACTCGCTAAACGCAGAGGGGGAAAGTGGGCGGGCGGGGGCGTCGACATTTAGCTCTTAAGGCCTGTCACTGGAAGAGAGGGGCTCTTCTTCCCCTTTCCTTAATGCATGCGTTTAGAGGCCTTCCGAACCTCCGCGGGCTCTCCCTTTTGCAATGCTTCCTTTCTCACTGAATTGCAGCGACGCTGACGTCGGTCGTTTCGTCGTAAAATGCGCAAATTTCCCTGGTGCAATTTAGTCCTGCTCAACGGTCTTGTCAGTTTGGCAAACAACTTTCGCCACGCCGCTATATTTCCAACATAAATTGAAGATACGGTACCCCAGCTACCCGTCTAGCGCACACACTGGGAGCATAAGGAACAAAATTAGGAAAAGAGAAAGGGGGGACACATTGCCGCAGCAAAAGAGTTTTGGACATGTGTGTGTCCACTTGCTGGTCCCATTTTCTCAGCCCGTTACCCCAGCTGTATTTCCCTCAGACGTCGCCGGTGTCACTTGCAGGGATGAAACGAAACAGTTATATCTGGCCAAGTGACAGCGTAGAAAGACAGTAATATATTCCAGTGTTGGTTTTTTTTCCGGGTGGCCGAGAATATTTGCGACCTTGAGCCGCGGGGAAATGGGAGGTGGAACGGGAACGCAAAACAACTTGTTGATGAGTCGACAGCGCCATCCGTCAAACAACTTTTTGCGAACTTTTTTTACGGCGTGATTTACTTGTTTGCTGCGTTCCTTTCTCCGCCGTGCGGTGAGGTGCTGCGGCAGGATCCAAATGCATTAGGGGATTTTTTAGCACTCTCCGCTGTGAAATTAAAGTTGTACCACGCTGTTGAAAAACTTTGGAAAACCTCTCTCGCGGCTTTCTCGAAGAACGAAGTAGGAGACACCCTTTGGCGAGCGAAATGAGTCAAGTTTTTCTTCGCCGCTTGGTTGAATAGAGCGATTTGCATTGCAGAAAAAACTCTTCGCACCTTCGGCGCTTCCGAAAAGAAGTTTCATTTTCCATCTGAACTTCGTTGCTGCTGTACGGTTTTTTTCCTGGTTTCGGAGGGGAAAGAAGAAACTTAATTGACTGGCTAGCACTTTGCTCTCCCTCTCCCCTCCCCCCCCTCCCCCCACTTCCCCAAAGTGGATTTGGAGGGCCCAGGGTTCTTCCCTTCCACTGGAAGGGCGGGCTGCAGGCAGGCCCCACATCCCCAACAGCCCTCCCTCCCTCCCCCGCTCGCCGGGTCGGATTTTCGAGAGCGCCGCCGCCGGAGGAGGAGGAGGGAAGGAGGAGGAGGGGGCAGAAAAAACTTCTCCCCTCCTCTTTCCAACTCGGGGCCTACGGCTCATTCCGTGTCCTTGGGAGCTTTTCCACCATTTCCCACTTTTTTCTTCCTTTTTTCAAAGTACATGGCCGTGAAATTGGAGCTTCAATTTGAGAGAAAAGAGAAGATGGAATAGAAGGGGGAAAGGGAAATATTCGAGTCATGACTTTCTTTTCATCTCTCTTTCATGGCTCTCAAAGGAGGTGATAGTCTGAAGTCCCTTTAGAGGGGGGAAAGTATCGTTCGAAGACGACCGCGACGGTATCATATATTTACGCCTCTGGCCACTACACATACGTGAGTGTCTTTTCAACTTGCGCAGACATTGACGTATGTGCGCGAACATACGTACGATGTGGACCTACTGACGTCCGCCGCCTGGACGATGAAATTGTCATGTGGCTCTCATGCGGGCTTTCCCATGAAATTTTCCTTAACCGTCCACACGTTATGCGGTAGGTTCTAAACTTCGATCTCGCTCCAGGCAACCATGGAAGGGCACACCAGCCAAAAGCCCAAATCCAAGCAAGAGAATTTCCCCCCGCTGCCGAATTTACGCTCGCTCCGCCAACTACGTACATATATAGCCAACCCAACAACTTTTACCCCTTTTCCTTTTGCCTCCTTCTTTTCTTGGAAGCCTTTTTTGTGTGCATGGGAGAGAGAAGAAAGAGTCGACACGAAAGGAGGTTGGTTGGCTGGTTCTCCTCTTTCACCCCCGTCGCTGCCTTGTTAAAAATCCCCGCCGCTACCTTTTTGCCGCCCTCTTTACCCCCTCCATCCAGGTCACCTAAGGGCGCGGCGCTCCACACAAAAAAGGTGGGAAGATATTTCCCCCCCCTCCTCCTCCTCCTCCTCCTACCTTTCTCTCCCCCTCCTCTCCCCTTTTTCTCGGCGCCTCCGCCTCCTTTTTCTCATGTGTCTCTCTCGCCCTTTCCTCCTTTCTACAACGGCAGTGGCTCTGGCGCCATCCCCAAGGGAGGACCGCAGTGGAGAGGGAAAAAAAGTGACCGCTTCGTTGAAAAATAAATAATTCCTGGGAAGCGGCTGGAAAAGTCTGACAGTGTGCCTACATAAGTGCGGTGCTGAGAATTCATTTGCTGCGGCGGGGTTGGATCCAGATTAATTAGCTTTTTCATCAAGAAAAAGAGGGGGAAACGACTGCAGGGGACAAAAAAATCCTACGGAAAGAAGAAGGAAAATCCTTGCGTGCATGTTCCCTTTGATTGATTTTTCTCTTTTGCGGGGAAATCGGGATCGGATAAGTGCCATCGGTCGGACCTACGTGCGTGCGCCCTTCTCTTTCCTCTCGTTTGAAAGCGTGACAGGTGACACCGTCGTGGTCGTGCAGTGGAAAAGTGCATTCGGAGAAGAAAAAGGATGTGATTTTTTTTCGTTCGGCTTTTTATTCTACATTGGGAACTGGTTGGTGTAGGTGTCGGTGGTGCATGGCTCGCAAAAACGGGAAGGGAAATGGAGGGAAGTAGTGGAGGGCCTAAATGGACGCCGTTGTGCAGAGCTCATTTTTTGGCACAAAGCCTCATGGCGGCCCTAGGAACGGGTGGGGGAAACTTTTCCAAATATTTCGTTCGGAAGAGGGGAGCTAGCAGGGGGATCACCTCCCTCCCAAATATGAGGTGCAAAATTGATGTCTCCGTCATGTGATTCCCCCCCCTGCATTCTCTGAAAACTCGTTCAATCTCCTCTTCCTTGACTCTGCTGACGCCAGACTTTGTGCGAGTTTCCCTCTAACTCCCAGATTCCCACATGCAAAAAATACAGGACAAGGATCAACACGGGAAATTTCAAACACGTGTGACCTTCTCCCTCCTCCCCCCTCTTGGGAAGAGGGAGGGAGTGCTCTTAAATTGAGTGAAACTTTCAATGTTTTCCTCTTGCTTCCAGAAAAGGGCGAAATAGAGTAGACGGCGGCCTTATAAAAGGTTGCTTAACGATTCCCGAAAGCGGCAATTAAATTTAAATGAGAACTTTTGAAAGTGTTCTCTTTGCGAGTGAAAGTGGCGGCCTTCACATTTACTTCGATTACGTACCTCACCTGTACACAGAAACTTTCTCTTCAGCAAAGGTCTTCTTCGCTCCACCTCTGCTTATTGTGGTCGTCGGGCATGCCATGGAGGCAGAAGGAACAAATGCAGCCAGCGGCGTCCGTTCCTGCGACCAAAAGCCGCACACAACAATTACCTACCCGATGTGCATGATCGAGAAAAAATAGGGAGAAAGTACAAGACTTTCCCATACTCGTGTGCAAAGGGAGGGAGATGAAATGCCATCACACCATTTCCCCACTTTCCTTAATTGACAAAAAAAGGACAAGGGATGTTTTTTATGTTGCACTGAAGGTCAAACGGTACATTTTAGCTGCCAGTGGAGGAGGCCCTTCCTGTGCGGTGTGCGTAGTACAGACTTCTGTGCCCTGAGGGGGGACGGAGGGTCGCTCCCTCCCTGCATTCAACATCACAATGTTTATTCGCTCCCCCTCCCGGGAATTGGTGGCGAAAGGCGGCTGTATACAGTATTGCCTAGCAGTTAAGTCGGTTGGAGGTGGCTCTTTTTCCCCACATTCCCCACTTTTCTCTAAAAGCAGGCCCCGGGGCCCTTTTACCTCCGCTGCTTTCATCTGCTGGAGGTTTTTTTTGTCTTCCTCTTTGCTTTGCTGTATCTCTCAGTTTCACGAGAGAAGAAAAGACTAAAGTTTCGCTCTCCACTACGCGATTTCCCATTTCCCGGGAACTTTTGGAGGAAAAAAAGTCTTGTCTGTCGGCCCTCTTATGCTATGTGCTACCTTCCTTCCGCTTGCGGGAAAGGATGGTAGCGGCAGTGATTTACTGACTCAGCCTTCCTAATTACTTTTTGCGGCCGGCGAAAACTGTCCCTTTCCCTCATGTCGTTCCTTGGCGGCGGCGGCATGCCTTGTTGGAGGGAGGCTCCGGACCGCCGCCGCTCACTTTATCACTCGGTGCCCACCGCGAAAGAGAAGTTTTTCTTCTTCTCTTCCAGTTTCATAAAATGTCGGCCGCCAAGCGACGTTCGTCATCAAAAGTGGCTTTGCCAACACTCCATCTGTTGTGTCTCGAGTGAGGTTTCATAACTCTGGAAAAAAAAAACCGCCCAGAAATTGCAGCCTCCTCTCCTGAATGCCAAATGAGGCTTACGACCTACCGCGGTATACGGCACAGAATCAGACTTGTCTCTTTCTGCTCTTTGCTTCCCCTCAGTCACCGTACGTGCGGCATATACTGTATTTGTCTCATACGGGAGACAAAAGGACATCGTGAGGAAGTGGAGGAGGACCTCCTGTTGCCTCCAACACACATAACAAAAGGCAGGAGGGACAGGAGTAGGACGAGGAAAGGAGCTTTTTTCCTGGGAAACGAGGAGGAGGAGGAGGACAATAAAGCCCTGTAGTTTTTCCCCTCCATTCACTGCACAAGCCTCCCTCCCCTTATCAGCAGACTGCGCCACTGCAGATACATGGACAAAAAAAGGAGGCCCTTCCTATTGTTGACCAGAGGAGGATGAAGGTCGAGGATGATTGTACCCCCCACTGGGAGAGTAAATTGAGGGTTGCTTCATTGATGCTTCTTGATGGCGAATCTCCCCCCCCCTCCCCCCCAAAAAAAAGATGATCCTATCCTAGCGGCCAAAAGCGTCGCTCCCTACCTGGACTTCAAACAACTCTTTTCTTCTTTTTCCTCAATCCTTTTTTCTTTCTTTTCTCTGGATGGCCAGGGTGGGGAGCGAAAAGGGCACGGGAAAAAGTTTCCCTCTCCTCCTCCTCCTCCTTCATCGTCTAAAAATTGACGTTGACGTCTCTTCGTCTACCGTTCGTTCGTTCGTACGTATATACCTGTGCCTCGTCCATTTTCGTCCCCTCCTCCCGCTCTGACTTTTAAACTGCGAATCTGCAGGATGGGAGAGACGGGTGTGTCTCGTGGGAGACTTTTTTTTGGGAGGGAGGGAGACGAGAGCTTAAATATGTACAGCAGAGGTTGAAAAAGCGCCCCCAAAGACTTTCTTCCTGCCCATCCCCTCTTCCTTTATCACACGGAAAAGTTTTTGGGCCATTTCGGGAAGAGAAGTGCATATCTACGATGTATCGGCTCCCAAAATTTCGCAGAGAAATTTTCCCAGCCGCCACCGACACCGAATCAGAGACATTCGAAATATTCCGAAATTCGAGAGGTACAACTGCCGTGCGGGAAAGTGAATGAAGCATAAGAAAAGAAGAGGTGGAGGAATAGGATGAGGCTGTGCCACGACTATGCAGATTAAGGCGGGAGCGAAAGGGATTGAGTTGGAAGCGCTCTCCTTCGAAGAAGGCAGAGGCGGCGGATATTGCCTCATCTCCTCGCCTTTGAAATTCGGATCCTATTCCGAGGAAGAGGAGGAAGAGGAAGAGGCGGAAATAGCAACATGTCCTTCGTGCGGTGGGTCCAGCAGAGGCGGAGGAGGAGCAAGGACGAGCGGGAGGCCGCCGCCGCAGCAGGAGAAGAAGAGGAAGAAGGAACAGTTGGGAAGCATCAACACCAGCTCGCACCGGCCTCTCCTAAGGAAATGCATTTTTAAAAAGAGAGATCTCTTAGTGCGCCGTAGTAGACGATATTTGGGAAATTTCCTTGCTCCTTCCCCTTTCAACGTTGAAAGGAGTAAAACAAAGTTTTCAGGCTAGAGAAAAGTTGCGATATTGCCTTTCGATCGGGGCAACCCAAAACTCGAAAGCAAGCAGACCAGAGGCTCTCCCTTTGCGTTTTCCTGTCACGCAGCGTAGTAGTAGGCCCTTTCCTTTTTCCTCTGGCCAATTTTAGGCCCCATTAACCCCCCCTTCTCCCCCCAGTAATCAATCAGAGGGCCGCTGGAAGGGAGAAAGGGCCTCTGGGCAAGCGAAAAGCTGACTACCAACACTGGTCAAGGTCATCAAAGCTGTGCGAGAAATAACCACTCTTTTTGTATCGTAAACGAAAGAGTTGCCAACAAACGTAGGTTTCATAGGTACATCTCAGCCCGAGCATTTTTGCTGCAAATTTCTTTAATCTTTCTGACAGAACCCATCATTCTCTCTTGGCAGCGCCACCAGAAAGGCATTTCCAATTTCCCTGAAAGCATCGAGAGGAAAAAGAATTTCCGGGACGCGGTAGGAAAGCAGAAAAGTAGTGGTGCACCTAGTTTATGGGAAATAAGGCCAAACCAAACCGAGATCTCTCTTTTTCAAAACATTCGGGGAAAACCCTTTTCCAGCACAATCACGGGAGGGAGATCAGGAGCCGCAGCTGCGACATCACTGCCGCCTTCTCCAGGAGGAGGAGGAGCGACGACGTCGACGGCGAAGGCGATGATGATGACAACGGAAACAGGAGGAGGAGCAAAAAGGAAAAGAAGAAGAGCAAGAAGAGCAAGAACAAGAAGGAGGCCAAGTTGGGCTCTTCTTCCAGCTCCGCCGCCCCCATCGGCATACCCAAGATCAAGCTGTGGGACACCCCGGCCTCAGCCCACCTCGCCTCATCAGCCTCAGTCTCCAACAGGGCATCCGACGACGAGGATGAAAGCTGGTCGAAATAGAGAAGAGATCTTTTTTCACGGATCGGTTTTTTGTAGGGCGGAACCTCGGCCTTGAGAAAAGTATCTAAATCCCCCTGCATTCTTTGGTGCCTCTAGATTTATTGAAAGGCTCTTTGCTATAGATTTCTCCTCCTCCCTTTCAGGGCTTTCTCTCCAATTCTTGCAAATCCTTTCCTCCCCAAATGCATGCAGCGGGGGAGGCCCCTCAATCACCAAAGAGGGGCCATACACGGGTTTCCAAACGGCAAAAGAAAAAGCCATCAATCATGGAATCCCCCCACCCCCGTGCACACGTCTGGCGTTGGAGCTTGGCGGTATCGGTTCTTCTTCCCCCTCCCCGATACTCCTCTCGACGCAAAGGCAGGCTGGAACTCAGACTAGCGCATGGGAAGATCAGCAGGTGGCCACTATCGTTCAGTTCAAGGGAGGGACAGAGTAGGAGGCCGAAAGAGAAAGTTCCTTCACTCGGTTTTGTTGTAGTTAACGAAGACAAAGCGGGGTTGGGGTAGGTTGGTGTCGTTCTTGCCTATGCCTCCCCAAAAAAGGCTGCGTAAAAAGTCTGAAGGGAACAAAAAAGCGGCTTGAAGCCTTGAAAGTGGAGGAAATTTTTGCTGACTGAAACCCGTCACCACTTTCACCTCAAAAGGGCATTTGGCAGGTTTGACACTTTCTCCCTTCTTCTCCCTATTCCCCTTCATTCAGGCAGGAACCGAAAGTCGAAAAAACCAGCTCTTGGGGAGAAATTCATGGTTGGACGCCCCTGGAACGAGATTCTTGGCAGGGGCCTGTTCCGCACTAGCTGGCATGGAGGGAAGAATTGTGGGAATTGTTTTGCCCGCCGAATATGTTCTATCTTTTAGGAACTTGGACTCAAAAATGAGAAAGTGAGGGTTCTTTAGAAACGAAAAAAAGCACTTTAGCAGGGAATTTATACGAAATTAATCAAAAAAGGGAGGCGGCGGAGCGAATCCAAGAATGTATGATTTGCCCCTCTCCTATTGCCACGGGTGGAATCCCAAAAAACCCTCCCTCTTCCCACATCAATCTGATCCCCGCACGCCTCCCTTCCCCAGGGAAAAAGAGGAAAGCGGTGCTACCTCTACTTTTCGGGAAAAGTAGGGCTGCTGCTTTTCCTTTTGATGTGTGGCGGGCAGCGGCAAAAAGCAATTGTGCGCTCGCGCGGTGAATCACAATTATCATCGCACAATGGAAGGCGCCACCGAAGCTATATTTCCACTAGATTGGATGGACAAGGGAGGAAGCAAAGAAATCTCTTTCTTGGCGCCATCTGCTCCCTCTCCATCTCTCTCTTCTCTCGTCTTCTCTCGAGATGGGAGGAGGAATCGACATGCCTTAGGTGTTTCCTTCACTGCATGAAGTAACGACACACAGTACTGTATAGTAAAAATACATCAGAGGGAAAATCAAACCGATCCGTGAAAAAATGGTGTGCTTTTCCAAGCTCTTGCTCCCCGTCCTCCCCCGCGTCCTCGACCGCCTTCTCCCCCACGCGGCGCTACATCAACGAGCGCCGGCGCCACTCGGCCGCCGCCAGCGTGCAGCGGCGCAGGGGCAGCGCCAGCCCAAACGCCTACGGTCCCGGCGGCGCCTCCTCTGCGTCCGGCGCCCTGCTCACGCCGGCCTTCGCCGAGTACCAGCGCCGTGCCGAGGAGCGCCAGAGCCTCTACTCGCAGTACTACGACAGCGCCTACCGCCGCAGGAGCAGCGGCGGCGCCAGCAGCACGGCCAGCGGAGGGGGGGTGAGGTCCACCACCTTGCTGCTGGTGGAGGAGCCCTCGCCGCCAGAGTCGCCGCCCTCCCCTCAGGATGCGGGATGCAGAGGGACCTACTACCGCTCAGGGTCCAAGGAGAGGAGGGACGGCACGCCCAGGAGATACTCGGACACGCCAAAGGCGCAGGTACAACATTAGTGCGAGGGCAAGAAAATGTGACATGCGGGGGAGGCGGAGAGACGGAGAAGGTCAGGATACTCGTGCGCACATTGCAGCGACATGTTTTCTTGTCGGGGGAAAACATGACATGTTCTCATAATATACGTCGTCTATAATTACCGACCCGTCAGAGGGAAGTGACGTCACACCGTAGGGGTACATTTCCGACCATATCTCTCCATATTCTCCTGTTAAAGTTAAGGCGATTCAGCTAAATCCAGAAAAGAATTTTAGGTGTCT
>JAAUXU010004402.1_pt1 | contig 10506 bp, 9 predicted proteins | sample 7278151 | NCBI WGS metagenome assembly JAAUXU01 (sample SAMN14350113, study PRJNA611818) | marine sediment metagenome | isolation source: surface marine sediment (1.8m) | place: French Polynesia: Moorea | collected 2018-08 | reverse complement strand
CCCTTTTGAATGATCGGAAAAAATATTTGTGTCACTCTTTTGGGTCCCCAAAAATATCTCTCGCCTGGGGCGAATAGGACACAACATTGTTTTGCCCTTGCTTCCATTGCGCTATTTTTCGTAACATAGTACAGTACTTCATTAGTAATTCAATGGTAGTTATTTTAAATCCGTACTTTCGGGAAACTTGCAGATGAGGGTATTTCCAAGTGTCCAAAAAAGTTTTCCAAGAACTTAAACGGCGACAGAGGTTATTTTCTTGCCGGTTGGCATCTGAGGCAACGAAGCCGACGATCAAGCTTTTAAGGAGGAGGGGGAGGAGAAGGAGATGCACTGCCCATCCATTTCCCAAATTTAAATGCCTCCTCTCCTCCTCCTTCCAAAAGGGTTTTTCCTCTCTTCAAGAGATTGATGGCCAAAGGGGGGAAGATATCGCCTCCTCCTCCTTTTCCTCCTCCTCTTCCTTTGGAATGTCGGTGCTATGCTGAAGAAGATTTTGTGGCCACGGAAAGGAAGACGTTTCAGCACTCAACGTTTTGCAAAGTTTTAACTGGGAAAACTTGCAGAAAAGTATTTCCTAGATTGAAACGTGATTTTTGAATGTTCGCGCTTGTCTATCATTTCAATTTCTGGAGATTATTTCCGGTCAAGGGTGGGTGTGGCATTTTGGATTTTGAAGAGGGGTGGGGGAAGGGGGTTTCCGGAACAAATTTGACAATTCGCGGAGAGGACAGCTAGAATTGAGACTCAATTTTTGGAGCTGTAGCTTTTGTTGTTTTGCAGTTCCACTGTAGTGGAGGCTTAACCGACAGTATCAGACAAGATTTTTGTCACCTCCTTCTTTTCTTCTTCGGCAAAGGAATTTTCCCTTAACTTGCTTTCCCATCTGGTAAGGGAAGAAAAAGAATTTTCGTTCTTGCCTTTTTGCGGGAAAAGGAAGGTTAAGTCAGGTGCACACGAGAAAAGAAAGGGAAGAAAGAAAATTAGAACGCAGGTCCGGCTTTGAATAGGTGACTTGGAATAATCATTCTGACCTGTACATTGCTTGGCTGAACTGGAATCGACAATTCTCTTGGTTCAAAAATTGTCTGCTTACAATGCAATATACACGCATTTTTTTGCCAAGGCATCTGCGAATCGATATCAAGTGGCTTTCGACAACCGCCTTCCGATCCCAGCAGCCGGCCACTCTGAACAAATTAGAATTTGACACAGTGCGTTCGCCTCCCAAACATCCTTTCTTCCGTCCGCGCCATTGGACATGTATAGTCGAGGAGGGGAGGGAGGGCGGCTGCGGAGACAGACCGAAATCGCTTTTGTGTGACACCGCGTCGAAAACCCGGATACTCTCGGTATGGAGCTCTTGATTCAGATGCATGGAGCTTTTTAGAATTATATGAAGCAACAATATTGCAGGAGCGGCAGGCAACGCTACGGACCAAATCGGTATCGACAGCTCCATTCGTTGTAGCCTAACCAAATCTTGACCGGGGGGCGAGTGGGGGGGACGGGGATCCCTTTTTCCGACCGAGTTTGTTGTTGTGCTCCTCCCTTCCTCCTCCCCTCCTCCGTCGAACAAACGGGCGCCCGAGACGGCATCAGCGGGGGAGCGACGTTTCATAAATCTCCTCCTCCTCCTCCTCCTTCGCCGCGGGAACGGAAAACGGAGGAGGAGGAGGCGCATTGTTGGAAATCCTCTCAAAGTCAAGTCGGAGAAAAGGGGAGGGATTCGACAATATTCCAATTGTGCATGTTATGGTAATGTGCATACCAAATGGGGGCTGGCAAAAAAGTGAGTAGTAGGACAATGATGGAAACCATCATGACAGATTGACAGTGCCTATTGAGAAATGTCATTTGTTTTTTAAAGTTTCCTGCGGTCTTCAGAAAAGAGAAACCAAAAACTTATTTCTGTTATTAGTCAAGAATATCATTTCCAGCTCTTTCAACGACAAATTTTGCGTTGGCGAATTTCATCTTTTTGCATTTTCTCCCACCTGCTGGCAAGGCGCCGCCTGCGCCGCCCGCACAGCGTCCGTCTGAGCCGCCGCCGCCGCCGCCGCCGCCGAACCGAGAGTTGCAAACAACCCGACCCTCTTTTCTCCATTTCGTCCGGGGTGGTTTTACCATACCACACAGCAACGGAGGAGGAGGAGGAGGGTCTAAGTGGTAGCCGCCGCCGTGGCCCAAAGGAAAGGGGCGGAGGAGCGGCGATCCGTCTGAGTGGACCGGAGGGAATTCGAACTGAATGTTGAGCGAAAACTTAACGTTGTATCCCATACGTTATTGGATAATGGGCCGTATGTATCATCTTCTGTTGACTTTAAAAAAAACGTTGCTCCGTTATTGCCTTAATCCAATCCCCTACTGTTAGCCGAAGCACACCCAGCGACCAAAAACCAACCAACCAACCAACCCAACCGGCCATCAGCGACTTTGGACTTAGCTCGCCCACGTTTTTTGGTCTCTCTCCTCTTAAGCTCTCCACAGGGGGGGAAGGGGAGGGAAGGGAAGGAACGGCTGCTCTGCTCATTATTCAGGGTTCGTCTACCTGTCATTCCATCAACCTGGATGTTGTTGGGCTGGCAGCGGCGGACGCTGCTGCTGCCCAAAACTTTGGGGGGGAAGAAAGACAGCGCACCCACCCAAAAGGACGGACTGATGGGGAGGGAGGGAGAGGGAGAACGGAAAAATGTTCCCCTGTCGATCACACAGCGAGAGAGAGAGAAAGAGAAACAGAAAAGTATCGTCAGTTGCGGCGCGGAATCCGAGGGAGACGGACGTGAAAATTTGTTCTCGTGATTTCCCATAAGGAACCGTGCATTAATCAAACAGAAACGTGTGCGACACAGTCTTGATTCGAAAAGAAACAACTTAAAGTGAGGAGAAAAAACAATTGTACAATCAGACTCCAAAGGTAGCAAAAAACCGACCATGATGTTACAATAGTGCAAAAAAGGAAGCAAAACCGACAAAAATGAAGAGGGCTTTCTTCCTCCTCTTGGCTCTGGCCTCCGCGGCCTCGGCGGCCTCTCCTTCCTTCCGCGGCTGCCGCTTCGACGAAGGAGAGAGGTCGCTCCAATGCAAAGTGAGGTCGCTGCAGTCGGACGAGATGGACGCGCAGAGGTCAGTCAAAGGAATTTCCGAGTCCCATATGCATATTTCTGCGCAACAATGTGCCAATTGGAACTGATTCCTCGGTCCTTGAACGCGTGCGTTACAAAATTAAAGAATTATCATTCGGTGTAATCCTAAAGAAAGCTCTGTTTCTAATAAAGGAAAATTGAGAACAATAAAACTCAAACTCAATTTTTCCAACTTTGAAACATTTTGTGGTCCAATTCTCAGGCTGTCCTCCCTGCTGCCCCGCGCCAACCGCCTCTCCATCTCCTGCGTCGAAGAAGAGGACGAGGCCTCCTCCTTCCGCCGCCACCTGCACCACGGTGTCCAGCCTGAGGAGTCAGTGCTGAGGCAGGCGCACTTCGGGCCGCTGCCATTCCTCCAGGTGAGAGGAACAGAGTACATACAAAACGGAAAGCTGCAACATCATTGCACACTTACTTTTTGGCTCCGACGACTTGAGAAAACCTACTTATAAAGGATAATTTTCCAGCTTGCTATAATTATTCCTATCCCGGCAACAAAGACATTTGCTCAAAACCACTATTTTAATACCATTTTATTTCAACCCTTTTCCCAGGAGCTGTCCCTCTCCAACTGCCGACTCCTCCGCCTCCCCCCCCGCGCCTTCTCCGGCCTCTCCGCGCTGAGGTCGCTCTCCATCTCGAACGGAGAGGCCACTTCCTCCTCCATCTCCTTGGAGGTCGACCCCTCCGCCCTGGAGGGTCTCACGGCGCTGGAGGAGCTCAGCCTCGCGGGCAGCGGAGTGTGGGCCATGCCCGAGGGGGAGATGTGCTCAGTGCCGAGGTGAGGAAGGAGGAAATGTTGAATTTTGCAAATTCTTCCTCGAAAATTATATAAATTAATCGTTACACTTACGTTTCCAAAGAGGCAATGCACTAATTCACGTGCTACGTTCGTATTTCTGCTTTTGCCGAAACCATCTTTCCTCCCTTTTCTCAAGACTTGATAAAAAAGTATTGTTTACTACCTAATTTTCCCCAAAAAATTGTGCTAACATGCATTTGTTTCCAGACTTCGCGTGGCCAACTTCTCCTCAAACCACCTCACGTCCATGTCCGACCTGGGCTTCCCCGCCCCCTCCACCGTCAACAGCAAGGCCACCATCGACAACAACAGCAGCAACAAGAGGAAGGATTGCAAGACGGCGCCGTCCGTACTGGACCTTTCCCACAATTCCATCCAGGTATTGTAAATTCAAATCAAAAAAACCATCTTGAAATTTGACTAGCAATATTCATGATTCTCTTTCCGCCGCCAGTCCCTCCGGCCCGACTCCCCCTCCTCCTACTCCTCCGTACGCCGCCTCATGATGCGAGGGAACCGACTGGAGGTGATCGCGGACGACGCCCTACTCGCAATGGGGCAGCTGCAGGAGCTCGATCTAGCAAACAACCAACTGGTGAGGATCTTTTTTTTTATTTTTTACATCAAACTTTTTGGTTAAGTCTTGACAACCCATCGATGTTTTTAATCGAATATTTGCACTGGCGTCATAATGTAAAGCATCGTAATTGTTTTTCCAGGCCGCCATCCCTCCCTCCCTCTTCTCCAAATCTTCCTCCTCCTCTGGCAGCCCCCTCCCGCTCCGCACCCTCCTCCTCCAGAACAACTCCCTTTCCCTCCTCCCCTCCGGCACCTTCGACGGCCTCCCCTCCCTCGCCGTCCTCAACCTCTCCTCCAACGCCCTCGCCTCCCACCTCGTCTCCGCCGGCACCTTCTCCGGCCTCGACTCCCTGGCGGCCCTCGACCTCTCCGGCAACAGCCTCGAGCGCGTGGACAGGGACTCCTTCTCCCGCGTCAAGAACACGCTTCAGGCCCTGGACCTGGCGGAGAACGGGCTTCGGAGCCTGGAGGAGGGAGTCTTTGCCGGCGCCGCACTGAAGGTGCTGAGGCTGTCTCACAACAGCATCGAGGCCATCCCAGAGGGGGTCTTCGCCGAGGACCTGCAGCTGGAGTCGCTCAGCCTTGACCACAATCTCCTCAGGGAGGACTTCCCCGTGCCGTCCTCCCTCGCCTCACTCTCGGACCTGGCCCTCAACGGCAACGAGCTCACTGCTGTCCCTCGTGTTGTACGTGTGGCTTCAGCCTCACTCAAGACCCTTGACCTGGGGGACAACAGCATCTCCCTCCTGGAACCCGAGGACCTCTCCGGCCTCGACTCCCTGTACGGCCTCCGCCTTGCCGGCAACAGGCTTGAGCGCCTGCGCAACGACACCTTCTCCCTCTGCTGCTCCTCCTCCCTGCACATACTCAACCTGGGCGACAACCTCCTCTCCTCCGTGGAGGTGGGCACCTTCCACGGCCTTGGTGAGCTTCGAACCCTGCGCCTGGACGGCAACCGCCTGGAGGACCTCAACGGCCTGGTCTCCTCCCTGGGCAACCTGCGCTGGCTCAACGTGTCCTCAAACGCCCTGCAGTGGTTTGACTACGCCTTTGTCCCCTCCTCCCTCGAGTGGCTGGACATGGGCCACAACCGGGTGGCGGAACTGGGAAACTTCTACTCGCTGGAGGACTTTTCCCTGCGCACCCTGCTGGCCAGGGGGAACGTACTCTCAGGGACGATCGCCGCCTCTTCCTTCCCCTCTGGCGCGCCAACCTTGGCCAGGATCGATCTTTCGAGCAACAAGATATCCGGTGTGGAGGCCGCCGCCTTCGCCTCCCTCCCGGCGCTGAGGGCGGTCGACCTGACCGAAAACGAAATATCCACGCTGCCGGAGCAGGCCCTGGCTACAAATTCCAGAGAAAGTAAGACATATTTGAAATGCTGCAATTCTTATGTTTAACTTCACACGTGGGAGAGAGATAGGATATCAATTGGCTATATACATTGAATGTTGAAACCTTGCTTGGCTTTCATCTCTTTTTTTCCTGCAGTGACATGTTTTGTCTCTTGCATTTTTTATTCCACTTCCGGCAAGCTACGATTCCGTATTCCGGCGCCGTTTCCACCCCTCGCAAAAAAAACTCTGTACAATATCCCTCCTCCTCTTGTTACAAGGCACGTACGTAGAAGCCAAAAAATCCTTCGCCCCATCGTGATCTCTCGGAAATCATCTTTTCCCGCAATGAGATTCATCATCGTTCCTTTTTCCCTCGAATGCTGCACCCATCCCCCCGGGGGGCAAAAAAGAAAAGAATCTTTACCTTTCCACCCTCCTTCTTCTTCTCTGGAATTCGAGTCAGGCGCTGAGGAACAAGTCTCAGTCTTGGATGGACTTTTTGAGTGACAGGGCACTTAGCGCGCGCGGGGAGCCTTAGACGGGACCTGGGTGCAGATCTTTGTGTGGAAATCGCCAAAGAGTAAACTTTTTCTCTTTAAAACACACGTCCAAGTTTTTAGGAAGTTTTTCCCTCCAAAAATAGATATTCCTCAAAATAGCTGGGGATGGGGCGTTGTTTTAAGAAGTAAACAATTGGTGAAACTCGCACCAATGCATGCAAGATTAGCTCAGCCCAAAGGAAGAGGGGGGAGAGTCAATGGATTTCGAATTTCGCGTTGATCTCTCAGAAATGACTTTTTGAAAAGTCTTCCCTTCTTTTAACGGGGAGGCAGGGGAAACCGTGGGTCGGTCGGACGGGTTGTTGTTTAGACAGGTCGCCGCTCCTTTTGAGATCTGATAAGGGATCCCTCCTTCCCGCCGCAGGTAGAAAAGGGATGGAAGGTGTCTTCTTCTTCTCTCTGCTACTATCTTTCCTCGGGGATGGGTCACATCGCCAAAATCGTACCCTTGTCATATTGCCAAATAGACACATCGCCAAAAATATTGGGAGTTGTCACATCACCAAAAATAATTTTTCCTACACCTGACACATCGCCAAATAATTTGGGGGATGACACATTGCCAAAAAGGTGAATTTTCCACTGTAACTACACACAAGTAGAAATATGAACTAAAAAGTACAAAAGGTAAATATTATTCCTTCTGCAACTTAGGGCAAGTAAAAATGAAGGCTCAAACTTTGACTAAGCGAGAGCAAGACCAAATTTTGAACCCACGCCTTTACCACAGTCTTAGGTCCAGGAGGGCCTTTTTGAGCCTTCATTTTCATTGCCAACACCTGACTAACTAACATATAAAGTCAAGGACACTTTTCAAGCTAGGTTAGGTTTGATATAGTAAGATATTGCCTATTCTTTTGGCAATGTGTCATGTCCCTCATTTGGCAATGTGACATCTCCATTCAATTTTGCCAATATGACATCTCCATTTTTTTGGTGATGTGACATCTTATACACTTCAAATTATTTTTTGGCAATGTGACATCGGCCCCTTTCCTCCTCCTCCAAGCTTGTTCGCTTTGTCGGCCCTCCCACTCACTAAGCTGTACTAGTACAAGAACACACACCTTGTTTTCCAACAGCAATTTTCAAATATTTGCCTCAACGGAACACCTTCTCCCCCAACGGATTTCTCTTCAAATACGGAATGAAATGGCGGCAAACGGCTGCTGTGAGACCGAAGTTAGTATATCGCAATTATTTAATTATTTCCTCTCTCGTTCTTTTTCCAGGTCGGCCCTCCTTTTCCCTGGCTGGAAACCCTTTGTCCTGCGACTGCCACCTGGCCTGGATCCGCGACGACGACAATGACGACCACTTTGGGCTTCTGTCTGTCTCCTCCATTGCCACAACCACCGGAATCGTCTCCGACCTCAACTCCCTCGAGTGCGTTGTGCCCTTCGCCGAAGGAGAAGAGGAGGAGTCCCTCCCCGTGCCGGTGCTGTCCGTGCCCAGGTCCGAGTTCCTCTGCCGTTACCAGGCGCACTGCTCCTCCCGCTGCATGTGCTGCGACTTCTACGCCTGCGACTGCCGCTTCCAGTGCCCGGACGGGTGCTCCTGCTACCACGACGCCGGCTGGACCAAGAACATTGTCCAGTGCTCGGCCAGGGGGCACTCCGCCGTGCCAATCCTCCTCCCGCTTGACGCCACCGAGATCAGGCTGGACGGCAACGGCCTCGGACACATTGACACCCAGAGCTTCCTGGGCAGGGCCAACGTGAGGGAGCTCTTCCTCAACGGCAGCCAGATCGTCTCCATGAGCAACAACACCTTCTCCGGCCTCGCCACCTTGGAGGTCCTCCACCTTGAGGACAACAACATTGCCGAGCTGAGAGGGTACGAGTTTTCCTCCCTACACTTCTTGCGAGACCTCTACCTCCACAACAACGACCTTGTCTACATCAACGAGATCACCTTCGACCCGCTTCGCAACCTGAGGACCCTGACCCTTGACGGCAACCTGCTGACCGTCTTCCCTGTCTGGCACCTGCTCAACAACCCGCACCTGTCCGACCTCACCCTGTCGCGCAACACCTGGTCCTGCGAGTGCGACTTCATTGAGCCCTTCAACTACTTCCTGGAGAACAAGGCGCACTCTGTTCGCGACTACGACCGCATCCAGTGCCTGAGCGACAACGCCATCGACGGGGCCATCGTCGGTGGCGGAGGAGGAGGGAGGGTCCCCTGCAGGAGCAGCGGAGGAAACGGGAAGAGGAGCGCAATTACTTCCTCCTCCTCCTCCTCGTCTTCACAGCTCGCCGTCCGCAGAGGGACCTCGGTGAACCAGATCGCCGAAAATGAGGAGGAGCAGCAGAAGGTGGACCTGGTGTCGGTGATGGTGCCGCTGGTGCTGGCCGCCGCAGTCCTCATCTGTGGCTTCCTCGCCGTCTTCGTCTTCCGCCGAGGAATCACAGAGTGGTTCTACAGCAAGGCCTCCTCCTCCTCTCCCTCCTCCGTCACATATGATGCGAGACCAGGATCTTCTGCCACCGCCAACGCCGCCGCCGCCAACGCAGTCTCCTCCGCCGCCTCCCTCTCCTCCTATGGTGCCGTGAACGGAAAGGGCGGGGGCGGGAAGCTCTTTGATGTCTATGTGAGCTACTCCCTGAGGGACTCTGACTTTGTGGACCAGACCCTGGCTCCCACCCTGGAGAGGGGGACCACCTCCTACAAGCTGTGCCTGCACCAGAGGGACTTCCCGCCCAGTGCCACCCTCTATGACACGGTGGCCGTGGCGGCGGAGTCCTCCTCCAGGGTGCTGGTGGTTCTCAGCAGGTCATACCTGGAGGCCGAGTGGCCGCTGGTAAAGGCGCCCCTGAGGGCAGCAGTGGGCAGTGGAGACAGCGGGCGCCTGGTGCTGCTCCTGACAGAGGACCTGCCAGCAGAGGCCGAGCAGGATCCAGACCTGGCGGCCTACCTGCAGTCCTGTCCGGTGGTGAGGTGGGGTTCAGCAGGATTCCTCAACAAGCTGCGGTTCTTCCTCCCCGAGTCTGCTTTCCTCACCTTCCAGCGGAGCGTAACTCTCAGGCAGCTGCAACAGGGCCCTCAGCAACAACAGCAGGTGGTGCAGCAGGTGCCTCTGCCAACACTCCCAAGTGGTGGCGTCTATCACCAACAGCAGCAGCAGCAACAGCAGCACCTGGGCTTCTACGGCCCCAGGAGCGACCACACCTACCACAGCATCCCCGACACCCACATCTACCACACGCTCGAGCCACGCGCGCTGCTCAAGCCGCACCTGCTGCAGCAACAGCAGCAGCAGCAAATGTTATTGATGCAGCAGCAACAGCAGCAACACCAGGCGGCGGCCTCCCTCCTAGCTCTGTCGCTGCCGCCTCCCTCCTCCGCCTCCCCCCAGCAGCACCCCAACCAGCAGAGCTCCTCCCACATCCACACCCACTCCTCCTCTAGCGCCGCCCAGCTGCTCCCATCCTCCGCCGTAAAGAGGCTGGAGGAGTATGTGGTGTGAATGGACACAAACGACGAAGTGAACGCGTGAATCCCCAGACAAAAAGATATCACAGAAATTATTTTACGTGTCATTATGTTTCCCAATGCGGTGGCTGTGATTTTCTTTTAAAAATGTTTGCCGATATGGGGTAAAAAATTTCCATGTTGGTTCTAGTCCCCTAAAATAAAATTCAAGAGTGAAAAAAAACCTGGAATGCTTTTTCCTTGATTGATTCAGCGACCCGAACTCATTAAAAAGAGCGTTTTTTCCTCCCTGTTGATTTTTCCGACGAAAGGTCTTTTCTTCATTCTCTCCTTTTTCGACGACGGGTCATTAGTCACACATTGCTCTGTCCCGTTTTTGTTCTCCGAATCTAAAATAAGTGATTTAAAAAAAAAACAGAACAGAACAGGAAATGCCTCTCGGCAAACATGAAAGTGGGCTTTACCACAAAACATACCAGCATGAAACAAAATTTTTGTTCTCTTTCATAAACAATGTGGGCCCAAATGCGTCTGCATGTGATGATGTTCTCAACACCTATTTTCATCCTCGCCTTGGTCCTTCTGTCCTTTTTCCCATCTTCCGGAGAGGCAGAGAACCCGAGGCACCAGGACTACAGGCCGTAAAT
>JAAUXU010135167.1_pt1 | contig 10507 bp, 5 predicted proteins | sample 7278151 | NCBI WGS metagenome assembly JAAUXU01 (sample SAMN14350113, study PRJNA611818) | marine sediment metagenome | isolation source: surface marine sediment (1.8m) | place: French Polynesia: Moorea | collected 2018-08 | reverse complement strand
TGAAGTTGTAGAATAAAGTGTGAGATATATTTTTGAGGTAGACTTGGTCATGTAACCAATTTAACAGGGCACTTATGCTTCAAAGTGGCCCCAATGGTCTTGTTGGAGTGAAGTGAGTGCTGGAAAAAACAGCTAAGACTGATTTTAAGTGAGCATATAACCTTTAACAAGAATTTATAACCTAGTTTTTATAACCTATAAAAATAGTGGTGAGTCAAATTTGCAATCAGACTTGCACTCACAAGTAAGAATGACACAATTTTGATTGGTTTCCACCTCTCTAGGTGCCCAGGTACTGATATTAAGTGAGTTTATAACCCTTAACAAGGATTTATAATCTAACAAGTAGGGGTGAGTCAAATGTGCGCCCAGAGGAGCACTCACCAGTAAGAATGACACACGTTTGTCTTGTTTCCATCTCTCTAGGTGCCAATGGATTCATTTTAAGTGAGCTTATAATCTTTACTGATAATTTTTTTCCTCACACAATGTGTTTGGACCCAGTATGGGCCCAGATTTGGACAGAGCAAGGATATTAGGATGGGTCTTGTCTTCTGGTCATGGCTGCATGTGCATCATTGATAGTTTTAAGTGAGCCAATGATCTTCAATTTTCAAATGTTAATAACTCACTTAATAATTGTCATTTCACTAAGCCACACACATATCTTTGTTCAGCATCTAAAGGACTACAACTTTGGTCAAAAAAAATTTTCGCAGGCCCAAGACCTCAAAAAAGAAAATTTTATTTTATTTTTCATTATGTTATAAAACTTTTTGAATATTAGTGATATTTAAAGGAGGACCCCAGAGAACTTCCTCATTTTTAAAAATATGACATTTTTGTGTAATAAACATCTCTGTGCAGTGGACAGGGAAAGCTGTATGGAAAAAAGGGACCGGGGGGGGGGGGGGGCTGTGCTCATGTCTGAGTCAGGTCCAGAGTCAGTATGATCATGAACCCCGACTACGCTGTGAAAGCCAAATCTAGCGAAGTTTGGGAGCCCAAAGTGCCATTATCATGAACGACATCATCAAAACCCTCCGTGTTCTCGAGCCTCGGCCCCTTCCATATTATCCTCGATGAAGTTGGGCCTGTTTCTTCTTTGCCAGGTCCAATTTCTGCAATGTTCGAAAAGTTTATCCGGAAAGTTTAGTCCACGGGGCTGGGAAACGTCAGCGGCCTGAAAGGCATGCAGCTTTAGAATGGGCACGGACATGAGGTTTGAGCTGCTCATTCAATTTTTTTTTTAAAAAAAACCACTCTTTTCTGGCCACTTTTGTTTTTTTTTGGGGGGGGGGTCTGGAAGGATTTTTTTTGGCGAACACCAGAATGAGGACTGGTCTATGGACTAGTGAAACATAAGACTTTACTTTCTGGCGCATGAAAGAACAAGAAGCAAAGCTCCTGCCGTCGATCATTCTAGGGCAGTACGAAGCGACATTGACTTAACTTTACGCATGAACCGTTGCAGCACCCTGTATGTTGAGGTCATTCGGATTCTTCATTTTGTACACACAGGGTGTCCAACTTTGACAGTCCGGATCCACGCTACTGGAGCATCACTGTCCTGAGAGTCCTCCTGCTGAAGGACACATCGCCCAAAGACAAGTACCCCATCGTCAGGAGGATGGTGGACCACAACGAGGAGCACGCCATGGACAAGGACACCTGGGACCTGTACAAGGTGTGTATGAATGCCATGGGCAGAAGGTACTTGACGTGCTCAATAACCTCAATGTCTTGCCCACGCTCCAGCGCGAGATCGTCGATTTCATCCGCCACAGATGCAGCCTGGCTGACCGCTTCACCGAGGACGACGTCTTCCACGCTCTCGGGGCCATCGACGTCAACTCGTGCAAGATCAACTGTACCAGACAGCAACAACAGCAATTGTGGTAAGGAAAATATCGTTACATGGCGATTCCACATTAAAATTGTTCAGGTGTAACTGTATATTAACGATGCATATGGTAGTACTATATGGACCCAAGTGCTGTCAAGTCCAAAGAGAGTCAATATATACATCATGCTTCATTGATTTGTAATTTAACACACAATTTCAGGAATGTTTTCCCGCTTTCTTGACACTTGCGAAGTAGTTGAAAGAGGTGAAATACCGACTCGGGTCAGCTCAACATGAATCAGCTGAATCGGATTCAGGATAGAGCACCCCCTTAAATTTCTAGTCTAAGAGTGTTGATTCACAATATGTCCCTCGGGGTGGGGTGGGGTGGGATATGGTAGTGAGGGAAATATAGTGCCAGAATATTTCCCGCTAGACACTAAATAAGCGGGGAAATATTCCGGAAATCGGGCATTAAATCTCCGCCACTTTTATCTCTCTTTTACTTCTTATGCAACGATCCACTTGTAATAAAAGGGAGTCGCTAAATCATGCAAAAAATCTGCGGTCCCATAACCACTTTGGCTTTAGGAAATCGAAGTTCCACACTTAAGCATGCAACCCCAATGCTAAGGTGTGCCACCCCCCATGCTTAGGTATGCCACCTCTATGCTCAACCATGCAACCTCCACATCTGGTCGTGCAATTTTGAAACCAGTCAAACTTGGGTAGTCACGCGGAGCCAAACCATACAAAGGCAGTAGTGTAGTAGGCAGGCTGCTTTTTTGACCCGAAGTAGTTGCGTGAAATCCCCAAAATGCCGCCACTCCAATGAACACAGGTCAGTCAGCGAAAGGGAAGCTGGAGCTTTTGTTGTGTGGGGCTTTCCCCTTTGAGAGGTTTGTGCAAAGAAGAGGGTGAGAAGCCTTATCATTATTATTATATTGCCCTAATTTTCCCAATACAGCCTCTCCACCAGCAACTCCGAAGTTGATTATTTGCCTGGGCTCTGGGACGTGCAACCTTCTCTGGTCCGGAGGCAACATTAAGCGGGAACCACTGTACAGTGGAGTAAAAGTACAGTCTGTACTTCAAAGGCCGTTATCCGCGTTTTTGTGCGTGCAGTAGGAACTAGATTCGTCGACGGTTTATTTAATGAAACTCCATCGATTTAACGATTTTCCACTGCGTACACAAAAATAATGATATGAAAGCAATCCTTGTACTTGCACTCTCGATGGTCGAAATCGGTATCGAATCTCAATAAGTCGGATTTTTGTGATGCGCTGCAAATTTTGTTATGCAGTGCAGGCAAATCCGGATTCGATTGTACAGAGGGAATGTTTTTGGCACAAAGTTAATCAAATTACAACTGTAACTTTTCATGGTTCAAACATTAATCTGCGAGTGTTGAATCAAAAAAACCCACGCAAGTCCAACTTTCTTTCCATGTCACCACGTTCCGACACAATCCTCACTGACACAACCCCGACTGACACAATCCTTACGGACATAATAGATTATGTATGGAGACGTTTTGGGACTATTAAGCCCAGGAATTGGGCTATATTGCAAGATTGAGCATAAGAATGAGAACAGGAGTATCTTCCTTGTAGTACTGAAAAACCAACGAAAAAAAGTGATCCACAAGTGATCCCAAATCAGTGAGAAGTCAGTAGAAAATGGCAGAATTTTTCAAGGGGGGGTCTCCTTTAAATCCCCTCACCGGGACTTGGGCCCAGCATCGCTGCAGACGTCATCGAGGCCATCGCTGTCGCCATCGGCATCGTCGTCGGCTCCTTGTACGAGTGATATCGTAGGTATCAAGCACGGTATCTCCCTCCCCCCCCCCCCCCGGCAGAACTTTCTTGCCATTCTTGCCATTTCCCACTTGTTTTCACTGACTTGGCATCACTTTTGGATCTGCTGTGTTGGCAGGGGGCTCTGTCTCGGTAAGGGTTGTTTCGAGCTGTCGTTAAAGCATTTCTTTCCTTGTCAAATGGCTGACAATGGTGTAAAAACAGAGAACAGTCGTCAATTTACATAGAAAAACATTTGTCTTTGGGTCCTTCTTCACAGCGAGAAGGCCGTTTCTTTGAGATAAGTTTGCCTTAAAAGGCAAGTTTGATGTTGTCAGCATTTTTGCATATTGTTGAGATCCCTCTTCTCAAAAAGGACGTTTCTGCATTGCATCAAAGTGAATGGGAAAGGACTGGGTGAGGTCCAACTCACACGTGATCACTCAGCTCTCCGCTGGTCTTTGTACTTTGCTATGTTTTCCTGGTCCAGTCTAACACGTCCAAAGGCTACCACTTGAGTCTCAGAACAATTTGATTTCGTCAACTTTATCACTGCCCAAAAATAGTTATTTATTGCCCGAGAAAAAAAAGTAACCCTTTTTCTCACCGAGACTTGTATTTTTCCTCGCTTGTTCCTTGCTCTAGCAGTCGAGGCGAAGAAAAGGGTTACCTTTTTGAGGGTAATATTTAACCTTATTCCGCCGTCACTTTTTTTGCTATTCTGCGGTAGCGAAGTAGTGAAGTTGCCGTGTCCCACTCACTCGCTCCAGTACAGACTGGTCGAGACTCTCGAGATATCGATCGTCACCAGTTTCATCGTACCCTCAGTCCTGCTACAACATTGCTGCTCACAGTGTAGACACAGAATTTGATGAATGCGTAAGGGCAAAATGCTTAAAGGCACGTCCATACAGTACAAGTTAAACAAATAACGTATCAATTAAAGAAGTGACTCCTCATCAAAGAGTAGCTTCGTCTACGCTTGATCGTCCCTTGTATTTGTGGCTCAAACAAAAAGAGGTTTTGGGTTTCCTGAAGCCCAATATTTTAAGCAAAACTCAATCAGTGGTATGTGAAGACAGCACCACGACGACTCCTTTCCCATTGTTTCATGTGCTGGCAGATCCTTTTGGGTGACAGCTCTACCAGACATTTAGCAATCAAAAGTCACTTGTTCTTCATTTGCAGTAAAACATCTTCTTCAGTACCTCATTGTCAGAGTTACGGGTGTTTCCAGAACTTCATTTCAAGGCAGCGGGATCCAGAATGTATGAAACCGATGCGTAGCATGTGCAGTGCTTGGTGCAAGTCACGTCGGTGGGGTAAAATGGGCTCTCCACGCTGCACTGACAACTCCTGAGGTGGAATCTTCGCTTGGAATCGGTCATTCAGACTGTGCTAGACAAGATGCAGCATCTTGAGCGTCTCTGTGGCTGCCCATTTTGATGCTCAAACACAGCTACCCCCAAAGGGGGTCATGCTGAAACGCACCATTTTTCATCTTTTTCATGATTAAAGTGGATGAAACGTTCTGTGGGTGTTGCTCACAACATCCATTGATCATGTAATTCACGGCCAGTAAAGTGTTTGCTGAGCTCTCTGAAACGTTCTTTTTACTCCCTCATGTGAACCATCGCATCGAAGAATTCCTCCCCAAAATGATCTTGGTATCACCGCTACTACAAGAATGTCGCGGAAAACTTAAGCACATTTTTTGAAAGCCTCACAATATTGGTTTCACAGCTTTCATAACGGTCATATGACCAGTTCATAGCTAAATTTTCTCTTGAACTCAGCAGTCTCATTCTTTACATTTTGGGGGACGTTGTAAAAGCTGTTGTAAGTGGCCACCATCCTCATTCAAGCACAAGTCTGCACACTTTTGAATGTGACATACATATGATTTAATAACATTGAATGAGATTGTTTAGGCTTGAGTCTCAACCAGGGCCATTACTTCTTCAATGCTCATTCTTGTAAAGTTGAGATTCAATATGGCTCCAAAACCATTATCCAAGTGGATTGATGTCAGGAGAGTGGAAAAGCCAGCTTACTTCAGAAAAGCGTGGAATGGTGAGATTGCCAAATTTAGATTTTAAAAATGACGTCACAGTTCCAGTCGTGTGACAAGTGGCACCATCCACGTGCCACCAAACTTTTCTGTGCAGATGAGCAGGGATTTGAGGGTATAATTTTCCCCCAGTCATTTCCAGACCTTCATTAGCTGACACTTTTTTACTCTCTTCCGGAAGCCAGTAAATGGCCAAATATTTCCCATTCAAGACGCCATCCCAAGACATTGCTTTGACGCCACCTTGCAGTTTTGCTTCAATCACTTCATATGGCTTGTGTACACACCAGTCAGTGCCAATAATTCTGATGATTTGCTTGACCATGCAATTCCACCATTTCTCATCTGACCACGGGACAAACTGCTCAAAATCTTTGGGCTGCTTTGGTAACTCGCCACAAAACTTTGTTCACATCACATGGTGCTCAACCTTTAAACTTGCACAGTTCTTGGATGGAATGGGTAGCATCAGAGATCTTTGCAGAGAATGCCATGAATGACTGTTTTTGAATATTCAATTTAGTCCCAGCCGATTCGGACAGAAAGATGGGGGTCAGGGTGAAAAACCTGCTTCTCAGCATTAACTCATTCCTCATCTCCAGTGCCTCCTGATTCCAAAGTTTATGGACGAGGAAGAGCAGAGTAAGCTCTTCCAATTGAGTGAAAGTTGCTCCACACCCTGGAGAGAGAATTCCCACATGTGAGGAGCTGTAACTCAAAGATATAAAGAAGTCTTGTCTTGCCTTTCAAAAGCTTTTTGAGTTGGCATTTGTCAAAGTTTGAAAGCAGTCCGAAAAGCTTGGCGAAGAGCTGTGAGAGAATGATGAAGATTTCAGTTGTTGTGATCCATTTTCGCTGCACAGTGGTAAGGGCAGAGTTCAATTTAGGGCACGAAGAAGGAGAACAAGACTGAGATGGCCCAGGGATTGTTGTTCAAGCCATAGGACAAGACAAGAGAATTCTCTGTACTGTCTTTTTTTCTTCACTGTTGTTTGTTTCTCACAACTGGAAAATCAAAGGTTTGAATTAGGTGAAGGAAACTGATGAATTGGACTGGATGAGGCTATCTGATGAGTCAAACAGACACTTCAGAGTTCATCATCCACATGGCATAAAATGTCATTCATTATGCTAGTAGCTGCAGAAGAATTTTTTCAAAGTTGGTAGATAGAGCCATTGTAAAATGGTCGGTATCAGGGGGACACCATGTAAATGTCCCTTTTTTGTGTTTCAAAGAAAGTGTCCGACATGGTAACTGCACATTGATCACAATCAAGAAGTTACCCCTTATCACTGTTGCAATCATTTTTTCGAGTTTACTTCTTGCTATTGTCATTGCTTCTTCACTGCGTGTGAAACATGCATGTAAAACACAAATGTTCGCCTGGATTGCGTAACTTTTGTGTTACGCCACACAGGTATTACAATCAGTGAGAATTTGCTACGTGTTATTCGATGCATGCCCTGGTAAAATTGCAGGCTCCACAGCTGAGTATTTTGATCGCAGCAGGTGATTCCTTCCAGCAGTTGGAAGCGAGCTATTGTCCGAACAAGAAGAACGAACAATGCAACACATTGACATAAGTTCAAAAAATAGAAAAAATAGGGGAAAAGGTCAACCAGTAGGTAACTTTCACTTATTCAGACGTCATTTATTTAAGCCTGGCGCAATAATCCGTCTAAAAACGTCAAATCGGACACTTATTTCGTCATGTTGTGACTTCGATCTGCTTTGATTTAAGTCTGAGTTTGACTTTCAGTTTTGTCCTTAGAGATTTAGTTTTAGGGACAGTAACACTAATAGGTTACGTCGCTACAGCCAAATCTTGATCAAAGATCAGTTGACAGATCATAGCTTAGAGAACGATCTTGGGATCAGCTCAGATCCTGAAAAAGTGACCATGACCTTCAACATCAGTGATGTAAGATCTTCGAGAGTCCCCAATAGGATGCTTTTAAGGGACCTTTGTCATTCAGGATATTACTGTGCGCTCTTAAGCAGGTTAGGTAATAGAGTTTGGCCTTCACATTTGTTACCTGGCAGTCTAATGAGAAAGGTATTTTATCTTTGTCCCGGAACCCAAAAGGTTTAAAATATTCGCGTGACTTTGACCCTTACTGAGGTGAGCTTGACTCCACTTTTCCACACATATGCAGACAAAAGACTACAACGCACAAGTTCCGTCCTCTTATGTGTATGTATATTGTTTGTCACAAAGGTACCATGGTATTCTCGGCAATGAATATTTTGAACTTTTAAGGGGAAACATAAAAATAATGCATGTGTCACTCTACTGTCCGTCGAAAGTGATGTGTGCGCAGAACATGAGTAGTCACTAGTTGTCACTTAAAGACTTTCCTGACTTAACATTGAGCTGATGTTACAATTTTTTTTCCGGTCTGTTGAGCAAGGCATTTTGTACAATCTTTCTGATTTATTGGGAGATTCAATTGGACACGAATTGTGTCTGGCACAGAAGAGGAGGGGGAAGTGAATAGGGTTGTTGAGGAAGTCGCAGCAGCTTCCACCCAAAAGAACTCTCTTCAGAATTCGGTAGTCGAGCTCGGAAAAAGGGCTCAAAGCTGCCCTTGAGAACAACTGACGTCACTTTTATCCCCAAAACGTGAAAAGGGCTTTTTAGGGGGGGGGGGGAGGGGACAATAATAAATTTCCACCTGTTCCTGTTGTATAGAACGCCAGGACCGTATTTATATGTGTTCGTCAGTCCAGGGGTGTGACACACACACACACACACACACACACGCAAAGTGTATTTTTGCCTTTATGTGCTTGTGTTAGCAATACTGCTAATAATAGGCGCGGGAACAACAACTTCTGCTTTTCTTCTTTTCATGTTTTTGTTATCACATGTGATAACTGAAGAATTCTAAGCCAAGGACTCACTTGTGCTGTGTGTTAGTGGCCACGACATTTTCTATCGCTCTCCAGACTTTGACAAGAGTGCGTCGAAAATCAATACAAAAATAGGGTTTGCCTACACTGGAAGGCTTCTCATACCGAAGAAAATACGATGTCTTAACGGTATAAAGTTTAAAACGCGGAATTCCATTCAAAGTTCAGTGAAATTTCCAGCTTAAATTCTATGCCGCAGAAGTACCATGAAATACACAGTGGCTACAATGCAGGTCTTGTAATGCTTCATCTAGATACCTTAGGTGAAGCAGAGGACAACACAACAGGATTATAAACACGTCAGGTTGCACTTCTGTCGTCTTGACGAAAAAAATTCACTTTCTTTTGCTTATGCCCTTGTTTGCCTCTTTAGGTTTTAATTAAAGTTTTTAAGCAAGATGTTGAGTAACGCAGGAACCTCTAATCACAGGCAGCAGTGGACCAGTAGCTGGTAAGTTCATAATGCCAGAGTTGCCACGTTTTGTTGATCAGGAAACTATGGAGAACTCTGTCGATCGGTGGAAATAGCCTTGATGTGGCCGAGTGGCAAACCCTGTCGGCTTGCCAGTCCTTTTCTTCCAGCTGGCAAAATGTTTCCTCTTTTTGCCCCAAGTGTTACCTCCAATGTCTCTCTCTTCCCCTCCTGTGCCAGACATTAGGCCAATGCCCTCAATCGCGGAGTCCTTGACTGAAAAGTGCCAACTTGTGATGAAGCCGAGCATTCATGTTAGTTTGCGAAAAAAAAGGAATGTGAAAATGTGAAAAATACATACTTCTTATGTTTTGCATAAATTTCGATCTCCAGTGATAACATCTCTGAAACACTCTCCACTAACGGTTCAACAACAGCTGCTTTCAATCGCTCTTTCCACTCGTCCTTCACTTCAATCTGTTTAGAATCCACGTCCAGGTTGATTCCAATGGAGCCGCCTCATGTGTGCCGGCCAAAAGGCCAGTACTGACTTTTGATTCAATGTCTGATGTAAACAATTGTGTTTCTGATCATAACAACTAGTGCCCATTCTTTTGGGGCGTCATTCGTCAGTAAGTTGGGAATGGGGACGGTGGTGAGCATATGACGAGCCAGAACACCCTCGTGATGGAAGTGGACGTTCTGCTGGCGTTTTATCGACCGACCAATAATGTAATGGGAAGGACATTTCTCGCAAAGAAAGAAAAGTGAAAGATATTCTTATTGCGCACCAATTGTTACATCATTTCAATGAGTTCCTTTTTCTGCGAAGTATTAACCATATCCAGATACGTAGTAGTAGCAAAATAGCAACTTTGCAGTTGCTGGCTATGCCACAGCCTGATTTGATGACCTGATGTTTGGCCATGTGCCACTTTGCCATGGCACTTTTCGCCATTTCCACTTTTGCCATGACCAATGCTGCCATGTGCCCCTCGCCACGGTCTTTCGGCCCTTTTGGCCATTGTGAAGTATCGCCTTGGCCCTTTTTGGACATCATGAGGTATCATGATACCGTCAACTATGTCATAATGCTGGATAGTGACTTGATCAAAGCATGTAGTTACTTAGCATTACTTAAATCGATGTACAACAAGTTGGTAACTGTCTTTCCAGTAGGCTCTCACCACTGTATGTGAAGTATTGTACACGAAGAAGTCAGTGGCTATCTGTATGTGAAGTACTGCAGACAAAGAAGTTGGTGGTTGTCTCTAGCTCTTACCACTGTACATACAGCTCTCACCAACAAATATATGCACCCAAAGTCTCTCCAAAAAGTCAGCAGCTCACACGAAGTCTCATGAAGAAGTCGGCGGCCATGAAGAAGTCGGCGGCCATGAAGAAGTCGGCGGCCATGAAGAAGTCGGCGGCCATGAAGAAGTCGGCGGCCATGAAGAAGTCGGCG
>JAAUXU010003256.1_pt1 | contig 10507 bp, 8 predicted proteins | sample 7278151 | NCBI WGS metagenome assembly JAAUXU01 (sample SAMN14350113, study PRJNA611818) | marine sediment metagenome | isolation source: surface marine sediment (1.8m) | place: French Polynesia: Moorea | collected 2018-08 | reverse complement strand
GAGAGTACATGCTCTGTCCTCAACAGAATTGAAGAAGTGTCTGTCAGATTGAAACATGTGTATAAAAGAAATACAAAGCAAATGTTTATACCACTCGAGGTACAAATTTAATCATATATGGTCGTGGCATCAGAATGACACTGATGAGGTAGTCCTCAGTATTGAGTTCCTCCCCAGGTGCAGATTCAATGTCAAACTGGTGCACAATCCCAGTGAAGAAGAGGTAAAGCTCCATCTTGGCCAATGTCTCACCCAAGCAACGTCGCTTGCCCACTCCAAATGGGACCACATGAGGATGGGGCACAAACTTCACTTGTCCAGTTGTCTCATCCTTCTGCAGATAGCGCTCTGGATTAAACTGCTGTGGATCTTGGAAGACAGCAGGATCTTGCATTGCGTAACCAAGGAATGTGAGAACTTGGGTTCCAGCAGGAATATTGTAGCCACCAAGGGTGGTGTCTCTTATGGCCCGGTGCGGTACTCCCAAAAATACAATGTTTGCCAACCTCTGGATCTCATGAATTGTGGCCTCAGTGTAGGGAGTGTTGGCCCTGTCAGCCCACTGGGGTGCCCTAGTCTTGCCACACGCCACATCTAACTCCTCTTGCACCTTCTTCAGACACTGAGGATGCTTGAGCATGAAGAGGAAGGCCCATGTCAGAGTTGTACTTGTGGTATCACTCCCAGCCATCAGCAGGTCAAACATTGTGTTCAGCATGTTTGTCTTTCCCACATCTCCAACAAAAGAACTTGGCACTTTATTTTTCTCATCTTCTTTGATTTTTGAAATGTACTCATCAAGGAAGTCTCTGGATGTGTCCTCCTGGTAGGTTTGTTCATGATAACTGATGAACTTTGAAATGTGATTGAAGCATTCCCTCATAGACTTGCCAAACCTTGTCACATTCAATTTCTCAAGGATCCTGAACAGCATTGGATTTTGCTTCTCTGAGGCTATGAAGAATAGTGGCTGGGAATACTCATACAATATTCTGTCTATATCACGTACAAGTGATTTCAGTTCAGGATCATTGTGATCAAGCTTGCTATTTGTCAGCACTTTCCAAAGGGCATTGACAACAGCAATATTAAATTTCCCTCTCAGCTCAATAAACTTTCCAGACTCTGCTTGTAGTATATGACACACCTTCTCCACCTCTTCTGCCACCAATTCTTCCATGGAATTTTTCCCCATGCCAAAATCCCTGAGTTTTTTCAGTGCAAATCTTCGCTGCTCAACCCATGTCTGGCCAGAGCTTGACAGCACACCTGGCAAACCATCTTTTCCAGATGTTCCTCTCACTTCATAGTGCCCACGGGGGTCTGGTCTTGCCACAAAGTCTGGTCGACTGCAGGCATCTTGGATGAGGTCATAAGAGGCTATAAACACATTGAAGACAGCACCTGACTTGAGCCCAACAATCGGTCCATATTTTCCAATCAAGTATTTGGATCCTTTACAGACATCTGTACCCAGGCTCCAGGCATCGCCGATCAGTGGCAGGGGTAGTCTTGGACCAGGCGGGAAATTCTCTGGGTAGCTTTTGTCTTTGTTTTTCCACCACCAGACAGTCAGGAAAATGCTTGTCACAATGATGAGTCCGATCATGGTGTCAGTATGACCAGAAGAGTGTTCAGGTTGAGTGGGGGTGCAACTGTTGGCTGTATATCACACACTACCTGATAGCGGAATGAGGTGTGATGACTTAAGAATTTTTTTTGAACCAGTGTGAGGAGCATTCACTGTCGACACGAAAGTGTAGTGAGGAATCCTGGGATCTGGACTGCGTTGAGACCACAGCCAAAATTGAACTAGATGGGCTAGGCAGAATTGTAGTTCCAAGGACGGACGCGCAACAGCAGACTACGCTGCGGACTGCAGCGCCAGCGCACCGTTTTCGGTCCCAGGTCCAGTCTAGTGTAATTTGTCTACGATTTCTGTGGTTCAGACCCGCCTGACTTACGCTGATGTTGAGCGTTCACAATGACCGAGAGGTTGCGAGACGCATGCATGCGAGAGCACGTGAGAGACGCATGCGGGATTGCGTTCAGTCGGAGATTCCGTTTGAGGAGAGCTGGGATTTCTGCATGTTTGAACACCCGTGACGCTGAAACGCTTCCCCCACCTTGGTTGCCCATTCTCTGGTCGGGAATCATGGGGTTTTCACTTCTTAGCAGAGTTTGTGCTCTCAGCTGAGAGTACATTTTTCGCCATGACTTTTGAGTCAAAGAAGTCGTTCACTTTCTAGTGGAACGCGAAGGATGTCCTTTTCAGTCATCTTTTTTATCTCGAGGACGACTCAAGAGTGCAGAACCACTGCTGTAGTAGAGTTGTCAACGCAAAAGTTCGACTCACGTATGAAACTTTGAAAAGTGAGTGGCGTAGGCACATCAAGGCCAGCCTTGTGTAGCCTTCTTCAGCACCAGATTGTGATCATCCCTCTTCCCAGGTGCTTTGTATGTGCCCATCCTCTGCTCAGGTCGACGTCCTGGGATCCTACAGATCTGTAGCCCAATGTGTGTGGGCTGCAAGTCTCCTCGATGTCGCCGTAGCCAGAATGGCTACGGCGAATAGCTCATGGATACGTGGAAGATGTTGAAGCACTGCTCCTTCTGGTGCCTCTGCTGCAACGGAGTGAACTGGTTGGTGGACCACGCACGCCATGATGCTACCCAACGCGATCAGGATCAGACCCGTGAGGGACAAGGCACATAGGTCTCTTCTCATGTACAGCGCAGGAACTTTACAACTTTTGTTTGCTACATTTGGCGATATAACACACTTGAAGATTTAAGTGTGTCACACAGCAAAAGATACCAAAGAAAAGTTGCTCAGCGCCCCAGGCGTGTTCAACGCCCAAATCGTCCGTATCGAGAATGAAAAACTAGTGCTAGAAAATGCAACTACTTGGGCATGGCGCAGTCTCTATTTCAACATGTTCACAATCTCAAGACAGATGGATTTGTTTCTTCAAGACCTGGACAAAGTCCAGTCTCAGGGCTCGACTGTGATCCAAGATCACCGAAGATCAAGACAGTCATCTACTCTTTGAAATCCCTTCCTGTTATACGCATTGGTAACAGTCAGGCCAATTGTTCCATGTACTTCTGTGACTTCACATCTTGGGCTATATATGGTGATGTTCATTGTAACACTCGTATTGTCTCGCTGCCTTGGCAGTTTTGGAGTGTCGCCCTTTGTCTCGTCTCTGGGTAGATTGCGTGAATATCAGAGTCTTAGTTTCCGTGCACTCTATCTTTCCTCTCTTGTTCGTCGGATCCCAACGACATGAGCAGTGTCTACTACAATAGATAGAGCAGAACTCTCATTGCACCTGGAAGTGACGGTTCAAGTCGGCCTAAAAAACTACACAGAATCTCAACATTGCAGTGACTATCTGTTAGTGCGGTTTTCGTGCAACTGAGCAGTAGCAGCAGTATTCACTCAGGTGTTTATTCAAATCATCCACTATTAGAATTGAAGCAGAAAAACCCACGTATGCCCGAAACTCCAAGTATAACTACAATGCTGCATCAAGTGAATGCTACGACCAACGCTGACAAATTACTCCAAAATCACTTTGGAAGCATCAACGCAGACCCAACTATGACGCAGGGGATCCAAGCACTTATACGAACTGCGACTAATGCAAAAAGTCGCTGCGTGAAGAAGAGATCATCGTGCAACTTGAAACGCAGTTGGTCGTACTTCACGCCCAGCCATTGATGCTTTGATCTCAAAACACAGCTTAACAGACAAGTTGGAAGTTCAAACAATAGTAGGAGAAGGTAATACATACTTCTATGACCTCCAGCAGCTGGAGCATTCAGCACGCGAGCAAAATCTGTTAGATTTGGACAAGAGAAAGGACAACAGACTGAGCCAGACCCCATGCACCAAGTTGGAGTAGAAGAAGCATCAGAAGAATCGTCGGAAACTGGTGAAGAAGCTGATTGCATCTCGAGTAAGAAGTGAAATTGAAAAGGGAGCAAGACTGGCGAAAAAGGATGAAGAGCGATCGAGCCAGCTTCCAGAAAGCTCTTTACATCAGTCTCGGTGAACTGTCCAGACAGCCCAGTGATGGCATGATGACCTCCTCCAACCGTTGCAGACGGTACAGCATTGATTCAAGTCGTAGAGCAATGCGACGACGCCGATGCTGTCTATTGCAGGTCCCACAAAGCACGAAGACCATCGAATTTGATGACCGAGATATAGCAACAGAGGAGTGTTGCACTCAGCTTCCACCTTCTCCCTGGAGTCCTCCTCGGTGGTGAGGCTTGAGCAGGGCTTCGAATGGACGTCCTACGCATTTCTTTGTAGAACCGGTCGACATGGGCTCGAATCTCCATGAACAGCTTTTGACTGCTCCTTGGTTTCTCTGGAGCTTTTTGAAGCCTCAACAAAGCTTTTAGTGATAGCATTTTGCTACATCGACCGGGTTTGTTGACCAGTCCGTTAGAGGTGGCCCGAGATGGTGATTTGCGAGCAGTTTTGCAAGGAAATATCTGACTTTTGTGCGGCGACTTTGATGTGATAGCTGAGAGTTTTGACATGCGTAGTACCTTAATCCCTCATCACGGAATGCTGTACACTGTGCAGTCACCGCACACTTCAACAAAGATGTACGACTTTTTCATTTTTGACACTCTTGAAAAGGCTGCATTATGGAAGATAAAGATTTGAACAAGAAGCTCAACATCAATCGCTCTCTTTCAGAAGCACACGCTAACAGTGCTGTTTGACCTAGTTGGCCAGGTGGAGAATATTCCTGGCATATATTATACTAGAAATATCAGGAACTAGGAATATTCCTAGACATAGCAGAAGCATACGACAATCTGACTCCTCTCTGCAGGGCCTGCTCAACAAAAGCATACCCGAAGACGTGGTACCTGTTCTACGTACCTCGGATAGAGGACAACAAGTACTGAATTATGAGGAATGAAAAGAACTCTGACAAAGTGAGGATACTGTAATCCAGAACTTGGCATTCCATATACTGCTGGACCAGTATCATTGATGGGGGACCAGTCAAAGTAAAAGGCTTGCCGGATAATACTGCTGTGGCCATCACAGGCCCACACATAAACACTCTATTTGGCCTGGGACAGGAAGTTGTAACATTTGGATCGGAGAATTGGCTGGAATTTGCAGCAGCTAAAGCATAGTCAGTTCTATGCACCAAAAAGAAAGGTGTGAAAGTAGACCAACTTAAAAAACTGAAATAGCAGACCAATCCATCAAAATTGTGAAATATCGCGGGTATCTGCCTTGACCCAAGGTTGAATTTCAATGGGTACATCTCGTTGAAGACAAAAGCAGCTAAGCAACTACTATGCCAATGAAAGAGCTCTATATACCTACTCTATAACGACTGAGCGACTCCAAAATGAATGAATGAATGCATTTTATTTAGCTGGAAACCCTCCACCACTAAACGGGCTCTATTCGCATAAAGCACATGTAGCAGGCCATAGTGGGATGGAGGGCAGAATAACTTATAATGGTGACCGGAGGCATGCGAAAAAATCTGATGATCACTGTCTTGCTGTCTAGTCTGCACTATTCGGCAGCCTTGGCTATACAACACAACAGTCCCAACAAAAAGCATACATCTTGCTTCAACAAAGGAATCATTTCTGGACAATGGGTAGAACTCTTTTCATTGCCCACTGTATAGCTTGGGGCATCTCATCTCCTTCCTTGATTTCCAGCATTTTAGTCGCAACATTCATCTTCCTCATCATTCTGAATGGGGCCATTCCCAAGTGAGCCACCTGATGACCACTGAGCTTCCTTCCAAACAGAACTTGGGCAGAAACATCACCATAGCAACTTGTCAAGACATCATCAACCACCAACTTGCCATCCATGGTGATTGGAGAATGAAATCCCTTCAGGGTGATCTTCTCAACCTTTAGGACCAGTCTTTGTTCAAGGCAAGCTTGGGTCTTGCTGAGCACCAACAAAGTGTCACCCACCTTCACATCTCCTGCAAATTGTGCATTTCCATTGACCATCACCATGTGGTTGGATGTGATTGTGAGGGGCTCCTTTTCACAGTCGTAAATGATCTGGCAAAATTCTTGCATGGCATCAAGATTTCTGTGATTGATCATCACAACTTTAGAAAACTTATGTTTTCCACGCTTGGCAGAAACCAGAAGAGAATCACCGACATTGACATCAGCAACTGTCTTTGTAGTCATATCATGCAGGTAGACCTTTGAGTTGCTTGCATAGCACTTCGATTTGGGAGGAGCCGGAGTGGCAGCAGCCTCAGCTTCACGCCGTCTCTCCTCAAGCTTTACCTTCCACTCCTGATCTTTCCTCTCATTTTCTCTCTTTTTGACAACAGCAAATTGGCCACCAAGAAAGTCTGCTAAAGCCTGCTTGCATCCTGTGACCTTGTCAGGATCAACAAGTTCTACCACATTGTGGATTGGCAAGAGGGTCATCTCAGTGGTGAGAATAGCAGGGTTGGAGGCAAGGGAAGCTTGCCACAGTTTCCACTGCTCTGGTGTGGTATCCGTGAGGCTCATGGCATGACACTTGCTGTCTCCACCCTTCCACTTTAAGCTGCTGGTGGCCAAGGAACTCCCAATGGAAGTCAGCCCTGAGGACTCACTTCTGTTATCAAAGTTGACAACAAAACCTCCTGCCAAACCACGGAATGAAGAATCCAGGTCAGCCATGACCTGAGCAGCATCTTCCACAGTTCTTGAGGAATCCATGATGTTCACCTTCGCCTCAACACATCCACCACCATAGGCTGAAGTGACAATGAAGTGTCCCCAAGTGTCAAAGAAATCCTTATAGTCAGTTCTGACAACATCACTGTCAATATCGTAAGCATTGGGCAGCCTGTTTTTCACAGCATCTGTGAAGGTTTGAGTCAGCTTGACATCATGGTGTTTGTGATCTGGCATTTCCAGCAGAAACAGCCTTCTTTCAAGCAGAAAAGACCTCTCTGTTACATTCTTTGACCGCAGTCCAGAACTTTGTATTGTGAATCCACCTCTTGGCCTCATAGAGAAGAGTTTGAAGTCAACATCGCCATTGATGCTCAATTGCGCCAACCTATTCCTGACATAAGACTCATCATCTTCATAGTGTTCCATGTAAATTTCTGACTGCTGTACTCTTTTCATTGTCATTCCAGGTGGGATTGTGATCCCATAGGGCGAAGGGGTTCCCTTGTCTGCAGGTTCAAAAATGGCAGAAGGTCTCAAAGCATCATTCAACACATTGAAGCCTTTCCCAACACACAACACAGCATCTAGCATGGTGTTCCGAGATTGAACCTTGAAAACTTCCTGCATCATTTCAACTCCAAAGGTGAGAGACTCTTGCTCAGGAGCTGGTTCAACATGCCAGTAGTATACTGCTTCAGGCCATTTGAGTTTGTCAGCCCAATCTTCTCAACCAAGTCTGTGCTAATTGAAAGAGCCTCATTCCTTTCAGCCTGGAAGAAATCAATAATTTGCTTGATACTTCCACTCTAGCATGTTTTGTGACAATTACCTCTGACAAGTCCTTCCCTTTTTCCGAAATGTACCGATTAATCCTTTTGGTCACTTCTGGGAGATCAGCTCCTGATGTTGAAGACTCTTTCAGTGTGGCAAAGATTTGGGTCTCCTCGGGGCTCAGTGGATTGTCCTCAGCAACCTTGGCTTCAACAGAATGGCCAATTTCAAATGGCTGTCGTTCCCCACTTCTTCCAAACATCTCTTGGAAAGTGATTTGTCCTAGAGCATCATTGTTCTCTCGCATCAGTTGAATTATCTTCTGGTAGAGGTTACTTGGCTGCAACTCTCCATTGGGAAGAGTTGTGTACTCTCTCTGGTGCTCCAGACCAACCTCTGCAAACTCATTTTCCAGCCATGCCACTGGAGCATGGACTCCCAAAGTGTCACGGAGGATCTCATTGATCTTCCTTCCTTTTTCAATGAGCTTGTTCTCCCACTTTGTGCGATCGTTGAATGGGATTGAACAGGCCCAAGTGATGACAACAATCACATTCGGTTTTTGCTGGTCCACAATGTTCAAAGATCGAATGGCCTGAAGGGTCTTTGAGAAGGAACTCTTGGGACCCATGAACCTGTTGTCAGTAGCCTGAATGCAAAGAAGGACAATGTTGGGATACAAGTTGTCACCAAAGAGAGTGCGGCAAAAGGAAGAGGTGGAAAATAGGTTGCAAGCATCCTGTTTTAATCCTGAAGTATCATTGAACCCTGGGGTGTCAATGATTCCAAGTGAAAGATTGCTGACTGCCAAGCTCTTCACAGGTGCCTTAACAATAAACTCTGTGGTGCTCCTGGTTTCAGACTTTTCATCTGAAATGTCTGCGATGTCCACGGATAAGAGGTGGTTGATTAAGGATGACTTCCCGACACCACTATTGCCTGATTGATTGAAATGAAATTTGTATTTTAAGACCAAATGAAAAACTCATAACTTGCCCAAAAGCATCATAGAGGTGTGGTTGAATCTCCTGTTTGCCTGGCGGGACCTATAGGCGTAAGCCAACAGAGTTCCTCTTGGAGTGTTGGCATTTTGGGCTCTTATCCTAATGTCCATGTGCAACAGGCCGAGGTTCATGGCCTCAGTCATCATTTCTCCCTCAGTACTTGGCATTGGCCTAGACCTAGACTGTGATTCAATTTCTCTAGGTCTCTCAGAGTCTTCGTTCTCCTGGCGAGAGATACTGAAGACGACATTCTTTAGGCGCTGGAGCATTGCGTCACCGTATGTTGCCACTGACGCACCCTACAGGGACGTTTGGCGTTCCTGCAGAGATAAGTAAACGGTGGAATACTCGATTAATCGTGCGTTAAACGTTCATCACTCAGGCAGGCAGAGCAGTAACGTGCTATGAGAAGCCCTGTGAGCTTGCCGGCGAATAGACTCGGTCATACACTCGTCCATGTAACTAGGCCGCCTTGTCCCTCAGGATGGGGCCTTCAAGCCAGCTCTCGTGCCCACTGACACAGGCCATGGGCCTCAGTCCTCCACATAGAAGCCATCCCGAGGGCGAAAGGTGGTGTCATTTCTCATGCATTCGGGTTTGATATCCCCGAATATTTCCTCAACCGAGCTGTGAATGAGCCATAATGTGACTGCTGGACCTGTGACTGGAGATGTCTGTGACATAGTATGACCTATGTGTGTACCACAGTCTGACCTGGGACATAAAATGACCCCTTTCCCGTCAATTCCATGTCATGGACATTGAGAACTGCAACCTGCATCGTAAAAACATGGTTGTTCTCACCCTCGTAGTTGAACGTGTGGGCTGCTGGTGCAACGGAGGGAATCCTCTTGAGCAACGACCCAAGGTTCCTCCTACAATGGACACCTCAGTACTGCATGAGCTCGCCCTCCCACCCATTCCCTTGCCTGCCCGGTAGCACTTGTTTTATCTAAGGTCTCTTTCTCCGGAGCACTGCAAAGAAGGGCAAAGTCCCACGTGCCTGGCTTCACCTTTATCTGCTGCGCTCGTCGTCACTCACACGGTTCACTCATTGCTCTCACCGCACACATGGCCATCGCATGGCTTCTCCACACCTCCCACCAGGGTGCTTCTCTCTGGCGCCCAATTCATAGAAAACCTATAGAATGCTGATCATGAGTGAGCTCTTCACCGTGCAAAAGAGGCTTTCAGCTGTCTTCTGCCGGCAAGAAACACTAAAAGAGCATGACAGAGACACATCATTTCACAAGACTATTTCAGGAAGTGCATAGAAAAGAGGAATACTGTTATTTAGAAAAATATTGCCTTTGTTATGTATTGCACTTTAGCATTTACAGCACATACGATATTTCATGTATCTACAAGACATACGGCATCTATATGTTAGCTTGCACTTCTGTACATTCTCTCTCTTAGCTCTCTCACCTGTTCAGCTCATAGTACAGTAGACACTGATCACTCTCAATCTGACCTTCTCTGAGTTCATTTCATACCTTATGAATTAGCCTCACCCTCGGTACATTACACTTTAAACAAATATTTACTGTCCCTGAATGATTCTTGATCACTGGATCGCATATCCTTGCATTTCCCCTCTTTTTTCTGTTTTGCCATCTTTGAATTGCCTTTTTTGCCTTATGGTGAAATATTTCTTGAAAACAAGATGAATCAAAGCCATACAATGATTGTCTATTCCTAGTGATGAGTCCAATCACTGACAATCTTAGAGAGAAACATTATGTTTGAAGGTAGGGTCAAGAAGACAACACAAACAAACATCTCTGTGGCTTTCACATCGGTTAGGGAGATTCTGCTCTGTCTGAAGACCCTCTCGGCATGTTCCAACAAAGAGCAGAGTGACCCAGATGGGAAGAGGAGGCCTTTTCCACTCTCCTCTGGAAAATAGTTTTTCAAAGAAATAAGTGACTTGTCTGGGACAAGAGTCTTCTGCGGAGTGGAGCTAGGAAGAAGGGCATGTTTCCCATTTCACCACACTTGTCAGTACTCAAAGAAAGAAACCAGCAATGTAG
>JAAUXU010070161.1_pt1 | contig 10510 bp, 10 predicted proteins | sample 7278151 | NCBI WGS metagenome assembly JAAUXU01 (sample SAMN14350113, study PRJNA611818) | marine sediment metagenome | isolation source: surface marine sediment (1.8m) | place: French Polynesia: Moorea | collected 2018-08 | reverse complement strand
CCCTGCTCGATCTCGCGGAGGCCGAGGGCGTCGACAAGTTCTACCTTTCGCACCTGGTCTATGCCGGCCGCGGCAACAAGAACCGGGGCGACGATGCCCGCTGGCAGGTGACCCGCGACGCCATGGATCTGCTCTTCGAGCGGGCCTGGGCCGATGCCAAAGCCGGGCGTCACAAGGAATTCGTGACCGGCAACAACGACGCCGACGGGGTCTACCTGCTGTTCTGGGTCCGGCGCCACTTTCCCGAACTGGCCGAGCACATCGGTGCCAAGCTGGCCCAGTGGGGCGGCAACGCCTCGGGAGTTAACGTCGCCAACATCGACAACCTGGGCAACGTCCATCCAGACACCTTCTGGTGGCACTACAGCCTGGGCAACGTCAAGGAACGGCGCTTCTCGGAGATCTGGACCGACCTCTCCGATCCGATCATGGCCGGACTCAAGCAACGTCCGCGCCGGGTCAAGGGCCGCTGCGGCGCCTGCCGGCACTTCGACATCTGCGGCGGCAACACCCGGGTCCGCGCCCTGCAGCTGACCGGCGATCCCTGGGCGGAAGATCCCGCCTGCTACCTGAGCGACGCGGAGATCGGCGTCGAGGACGGCGGCGAGCGCCTGACCGTGACACCCTACAGAGGACGCAAGCATGAAGCGCCTCGCCTGCGCGCTTAGCCTGCTCCTGCCCCTGCTGGGTTGGACCGTGCCGCTCTCGGCGGCCGAGGCGGGCGGTGCCCTCTATGCCGCGCATTGCGCTTCCTGCCACGGTGCCGATCGCCTGGGCGGGACCGGGCCGGCCCTGCTGCCCGAGAACCTGCGCCGCCTGAAGCGGGCCAAGGCGGCTAAGGTCGTTGCCAAGGGCCGGGCCGCGACCCAGATGCCCGGTTTCGCCGAGACCCTGAGTGCAGCCGAGATCGAGGCGCTGGTCGCCCTGATCTACACGCCGCTGCCCGAGCTGCCGACCTGGGGCGTCGCCGAGATCGAAGCCAGCCGGACCTACGACGAGACCTCGGCCGGAGGCGAAAAGCCGGCCTTCGACGCCGATCCGCTGAACCTCTTCGTCGTGGTCGAGACCGGCGATCACCACGCCACCATCCTGGACGGTGACCGCTTCGAGCCGCTGCACCGCTTCCCGACCCGCTTCGCCCTGCACGGCGGACCGAAGTTCACGCCGGACGGGCGCCACGTCTTCTTCATGTCGCGCGACGGCTGGGTGACCAAGTTCGACCTCTACGCCCTGACGACGGTTGCCGAGGTCCGCGCCGGCATCAATTCCCGCAACATCGCGATCTCCGAGGACGGTCGGCACATCGCGGTCGCGAACTACCTGCCGCAGAGCCTCGTGCTGCTCAGCGCCGAGGACCTTTCGGTCGAAAAGGTCATCCCCGCAGTCGACCGCTGGGGCAACCCCTCGCGGGTCTCGGCCGTCTACCAGGCCCGACCGCGAAAAAGCTTCGTCGCCGCGCTCAAGGACGTGCCGGAGATCTGGGAGATCGCCACCGATCCCGAGGCGCCGCCTGTCTTCTCTGGCTTGGTCCATTCCCGCGAGGCCGGCATGCAGGAGGCGCTGGCCAAGGAATCGGGCCTCTTCGCCCTGCGTCGCATCGAGGCGCCGGAGCCGCTGGACGACTTCTTCTTCACGCCGGACTACCGCAACCTCATCGGCTCGGCGCGCGATGGCCGGAGCGCGGTGGTGGTTAACCTCAACGTCGGGCGCGACATCGCGCGGATCGACCTGCCAGGGCTGCCGCATCTGGGCTCGGGCATCGCCTGGCGCTACCGGGGCCGGCAGGTGATGGCGACGCCGCATATCAAGGAGGCCCGGCTCAGTGTCATCGACCTGGAAGACTGGTCGATCGTGAGAACCATCGAGACCAAAGGCCCCGGCTTCTTCCTGCGCAGCCACGAGAACACGCGCTACGCCTGGACCGATGTCTTCTTCGGGCCGCACCGAGACCTGGTTCACGTGATCGACAAGGAGACCCTGGAAATCACGAAGACCTTACAGCCCGCGCCGGGCAAGACCGCGGCCCATGTCGAGTTCGACCGCGACGGCAGCCACGCGATCCTCTCGATCTGGGAGGAGGACGGCGCGATCGTGATCTACGACGCCGAGACCTTGGAGGAGGTCAAGCGCATTCCGATGTCCAAGCCTTCGGGAAAGTACAATGTCTGGAACAAGATCACTTTCTCCGACGGCACCAGCCACTAAGGTGCCGCCGGCCTCGACGGCGCTGCTGCTCTGCGCGCACGGCAGCCGTGGCAGTGGCGAAGACCTGACCTTGCGCGCCGCCGCGCTCGGTAGCCAATTGAGGTGCGCCGAGACTGCGGGCGCGGTGATCTACGGAAAGCCGGCTCTGGAAGAGGTGGTTGCCGGCCTGACCAGCGAGCGGATCTGCGTCGTACCGTTGTTGCTCTCGGAGGGCACGACCTTCGATGCGCTCGGCGATCGCCTGCAGGGCCTCGGCGGCGCTTCCAGGTTCAGCCTTTGCCGTCCTCTGGGAACGCATCCTTGGCTTGCGTCCGGGCTCCTGGCGGCCGCCGAGCAGGAGACACGGCGCGCAGGCTGGACGGAAGACGACTTGGCGCTGATCCTCGTCGGTCACGGCTCGCGCCGTAATGCCGCTTCGCGCGAGGCGACCCAGAGCCTGGCCCGGCAGATCGGGCCCAGCGCCCGACGATTCCGGGTCGACTGCGCCTTCCTGGAGGAGCCGCCGGCCCTCGATGAAGTAATGGTCGCGGCGCCGGAACGCCGGATCGTGGTTGCCGGCTGCTTCTCGGAGCAGGGCCGCCACGCCCGCGAGGACGTCCCTGCCCTGATCGAGTCCTCGGGACGCGAGGCCCTATATCTCGGGCCGATCGGCGCCGCCGCCTGGACCGACACCCTGATCCTCGACTCGGCGATGCAGGCGATGGGCAAGGCCGGGCAAAGGATGAGGCCACAACACGGGGAGGACGCATGTCTGGTCAGCCGATAGCACTGGAGGCGTCGATGACGCTGCCCGAACTGGCGGCCGCCTTCGCCGCCTTCGACCGCGCCAACGCCGCCGACCCGAACCTGGAAGAGGGCGCCGAGGGCCGGCAACCCAAGGAGCTGCTCTACGGCCGCCGGATGAGCGCCTTTCTGGCCGAACTCTATCCAGAGGCCTCGACAGAATTGCAGCTGGCGGCGCGGGCGCAGCATCTGGAGCGCTGGCGGATCCCGCGGAAAAGCTATCCGGAGGGACGGGTCGGCTATCTCACCTGGCGCCGCGACCTCAAGGCCTTTCACGCCGAACGCGCCGCCGAGATCCTTCGGGAGCTCGGTTTCGAAGAGCCCCTGATCGCCCGGGTCGGCGCCCTGCTGCGCAAGGAGCGCCTGAAGCAGGATCCGGACTCCCAGGCCCTGGAGGACGTCGCCTGCCTGGTGTTCCTGGCGCACCACTTCGCGGCCTTCGCCGAGGGCCATGACGAGGCGAAGCTGGTGGATATCCTGCGCAAGACCTGGCGCAAGATGTCGGAACGGGGGCAGCAAGCAGCGCTCGCCCTGCCGTTGGACGGCAAGTCCCTCCGGCTCGTGGAGACCGCCCTGGCCGGATAGGTCGAGCGGCGGTCGCCGTCACCTCATGTAGTGCAGCGTCTGGAAATCCTTCCGGAAGCCGATGACCTCGGGCACCAGGGTTTCCGGCGCCTCGTCCCGGACCAGGATCCGGGCGATGAGGCGCGCAACCGCTTGCATCTCGGAGTCCTTCAAGCCCCAGCGGGTGAGTTCCTGGGTGCCGAGGCGCAGGCCGTTGAGGTCGCCTGCCACCGGCGGCAGGGGCAGGCCGATGCCGCAAAGCAGGATCCTGGCTTTGGCAAGGTGCTTGGCGGTGGTCTGGCCGCCGCCATAGGACGCCGCGGGCAGGGCCAGGTGATGGCTCTCGCTGTGGCCGCGGCCCTTGACCCGGTGCACGTCGACGCCTTCGTCGGCGAGCGCCTCACCCAGGGCCTGGGCGTTGGCGATGCACTGCGCCGCGTAGGCCTCGCCGAACTCCAGGAGATCGAGGATCGACAGCGTCAGGGCCGCGGTCTTACCCAGGTCGAAGTTGGCGGTCATACCGGGGAAGGCGATCTTATCGATCTTCTCGGCGATTTCCGCATCGCTGGTCAGGACCAGGCCGGACGGCGGGCCGCCGAAAGCCTTGTAGGTCGACATCGTCACGATCTGAGCGCCCTCGGACAGGGGGTCCTGGAAGCGCTTGCCGGCGATCATCCCTGCCATGTGGGCAGCGTCGTAGAGGACTAGCGCGCCGACCTCATCGGCGATCGCCCGGACCTCGGCCACCGGATAGGGGAACAGGCAGAGGCTGCCGGCCAGGGTGATCAACCTAGGCCGCAAGCGCCGAGCCTCGTCGCGCAGGCGGTCGAGGTCGACGTTCATCCGGGCGCCGTCGTAAGGGACCGGATGGACCTCCAGGCCGTAGAGCCCGGCGCAGCCGGCGGCATGATGGGTAACGTGGCCGCCCATCTCGCCGCTGAAGGCGAGGATCCGGTCGCCCGGCCGGCAAGTGGCCATGAAGGCGTAGAGGTTCGCGATCGCGCCCGAGGGCACGCGGATTTCGGCGTAGGGCGCGCCGAAGAGCCGCTTGGCGAGGCTTTCGGCCAGCACCTCGATTCGCTCAGCGTACTCCATGCCCATCTCGTACTTGTCGCCGGGATAGCCGAGACTGGGCCGGTTGCCGAGCGAACGCCCGAGCAGGGCGGCGGCGCGCGGGTTCATGACGTTGGTCCCAGCGTTGAGCCCGAGGCTCTCCCGGTCCATCAGCCGCTCGTGGTCCTCGACCAGGTCGAAGAGCCGTACCTCGACGGCGGCACGGTCCTCCAGGGCCAGGCTCGACTCGATTTCGGCAATCGCCCTCGCGCAGTCGGGAGGCAGCCAGGGCTTGCTTGCTATTGGTGTCGTTTCCATGCGGAGAGAATCCATAACGGCTTGGACCCGCGCAACTCAGATGATCTGGGTCTGAGGCATAGGAAATCTAGGCCTAGATGCTGGCCAAGAGGCGATCGAGCAGGGCTGTCCAGCCGATGTCGTTAGCCTTCCAGACAGCGACGCCAAGCACAGGACAGAGCGCTGCAGCCCCCCGGAAAACCCCGGAATATCCTGCTCCGGTGAGTGAATGGGGGATTCCCCAGGGCATGCAGGTCTGCGCACGGTCCCGGCCCGAACCCAGGGGTTCGCTGAGATCAATCCTTCTCCGGCTCCGGACAGGGGAAGGCAGCGGTGAGAGCCTGCTTCGCCCCTTCGGCCATATGGACATGCGGGGCCATCGTGCCCAGATCCTCGGCCCAGGTCCGGAAGGCTGTCACCACGTCTTCCTGGGTGGACTCGCGCGGCATGCAGATGACGGGAGGCTGTCCTTGGGTCTTCCCGGCGAGTGTATCAGCTACCCCTGTGAGGTAGCCCAGGCATAGCGCGTACTTGCCGCTGGTCTCGGGCGCCTCACACAGGACCTCGAGGTAAGCCACCGAAAGGTCAGCCTGAGCTCGGACCGGAGTAGCCAGGAGGCACATAAGCACGATCATAAGAGTTCGCATAGTTCCTCCCAGAACCGGATTGCAGCGCAGCGGAGGCGGATAACGAAGCCGTATACCACGCCAATGCAGTGTGTCTGAAGCCCAGGAAAGATGACAGCTCGCTCCCCATTGCCGGGTCCTCCGGTCAGGGAGGGCCTTCGGGATCGGACCGATCAGGTAGCAGTCCTGGGGCCCTACCTCCTCAAAGGTGGCTCTTGCCTCCGGCGGATTCGGTTGTCCCGAAGTGAAGAACAGATAGTCTGCGGTTTGGACATAGAAAATCTAGGTCTCACTCATGCCGCTCAAGGCACCGCGTCCCGGCTTGCCGGCCCTGAACACCCTGCGTGCCTTCGAGGCTGCGGCCCGGCACGAGAGTTTCGCCCGCGCCGCCGAAGAGCTGAGCGTGACACCGGGGGCCGTGGCCCAGCAGGTCAAGGCCCTGGAAGCCTGGCTCGGGACCCCGTTGTTCCGGCGCCTGAGCCAGGGCCTTCGACTGACCGACGGCGCGCGCGCGGCGCTGCCGGCCCTGACCGAAGCATTCGACGCGCTGGGGGCGGCCGTGCGCGGCCTCAAGGAGTCTGTCGGTCCGGATGAGCTGCGCGTGGCGGCCCTGCCCGCGCTGGCCCAGCTCTGGCTCTCGCCGCGCCGTGCGGCCCTGGCGGCGCTCTGCCCCGGAGGCCGGGTCTCGATCTCCGCCCTGGAAGCGCCCCCCGACTTCGCGCGAGAGCTCTACGATCTGGCGCTTTTCTACACCGAGCGGAATCTGCCAGGCGTCGAGGTGATCCCGATCGCCGAGGATCTGATCTATCCGGTCTGCAGTCCGTCGCTGTTGGAGGGCGGGCAGCTGCTGCGCCGACCCGCGGACCTGGCCGGTCAGGTGCTGTTGCACGACGCCGCCTGGCGGAACGATTGGCAGCTTTGGCTGGATCGGGCGGATGCCGGGACCGTCGACGGCGCGGCCGGCCCGGACTTCTCGCTTTACAGCCTCGCTCTGGAAGCGGCGGTCGACGGCGCCGGGGTTCTGATGGGCCACGAGGCGCTGGTCGCTCCGGCCATCGCCAGGGGCGACCTGGTCGCGCCCTTCTCCCTGAAAGTGCCGACGAAGAGGAGCTTGAGCCTGATTCTGCCAGAAACATCGCGGCGGCAGGACTGGCGGACGGGCATCACGGCATGGTTTCGCGCCCAGGCGGCGCGTGTTGCGTGATCGCGTTGGACGCGCGCCCGCAATCGCGGCCATAGTGTGGCGCTTGGCGGCCGCGGTGGTCGGGTCGCGGCTTGCAATGAGAGGGAGTGAGGCAAGGTGAAGGTCTGCATCTTTGGAGCCGGGGCAATCGGCGGCTATCTCGCGGTCGAGTTGGCGCAGGTGGCAGGGGTCGAGGTCTCGGCCATCGCGCGCGGCGGGCATCTGGCGGCAATCCGCGAGAACGGCCTGAAGCTGGTCGTCGGCGACGAAACCCGGGTGGGTGAGATTGCCGCCAGCGACGACCCTGCCGACTTCGGTCCCCAGGACTTCGTGATCATCGCCCTTAAGGCCCATCAGGCCTGGGAGGTCGCCGAGCAGATGGTGCCGCTGCTCGGACCTGACACGGCGGTCGTGACCTGCCAGAACGGTGTGCCCTGGTGGTACTTCCACGGCCTGGTCGGACAGTACGCCGACCTCCGCCTGGCCAGCGTCGACCCGGAGGATCGGCAGTGGAACGCCATCGGTCCGCAGCGGGCAATCGGCTGCGTGGTCTATCCGGCGACCGAGATCGTCGAGCCGGGCGTGATCAAGCACACCTACGGCAACAAGTTCGCCCTCGGCGAACCGGACGGCAGCACCTCTGCGCGCTGCCAGCGCCTTTCCGAGGCTCTGGAGGCCGGCGGGCTCAAGGCGCCGATCCTGCCGCACATCCGGAACGAGATCTGGCTGAAGCTTTGGGGCAACCTCTGCTTCAACCCGATCTCGGCCCTGACCCGCGAAACCCTGGACGTGGTCGCCACCGATCCCGGGACCCGGGCGCTGTCGCGCGAGATGATGCTGGAGGCACAGCGCATTGCCGTGCGCCTCGGGGTGCACTTCCGGGTCGACGTCGAGCGGCGGATCAACGGCGCCGCCAAGGTCGGCGCGCATCGCACTTCGATGCTGCAGGACCTGGAGCGCGGCCGGCACTTGGAAATCGACGCCCTGCTGACCGTGGTCCAGGAGATGGGCCGCATGGTCGATGTCGAGACTCCGCATATCGACAGCGTGCTGGCGCTGGTCCAGCAACTCGGGCGTCGGCTGTCGCTCTATCCGACCTTCCCCGATCACGGGCGCGAGGATCAGGACGCCGAGGTCGCTGTCGACTGACGCGGTGACAAGGCACCGCGATCCGGGCTTGGGTTTCTGGGCGCGCGGGCCACATGTCTGAGCGGCAGTAGGCTATCACCTGGAAGAGGCCAGAAGGCGATGTCCGCAAGAAGCTTTCAGGAACTCTTCGACATCGCCGCCGGACGCAAGGGCGGGGCTGCTGCCGTAGAGGCGCTCCTGCCGTCGCCCGAGAGCTCCGAGTACCTGGCACGGATTACCGACGACCGCTGGCTCGCCGGCATGACCAAGCAGATCTTCCAGGCCGGATTCGTCTGGCGGGTGATCGAGAGCAAATGGCCGGGATTCGAGGTGGCCTTCGAGGGCTTCGAACCGCGGCGCTGGCAGATGATGTCCGACGACGACCTGGACCGCCTGGTCAAGGACGAGCGCATCGTGCGCAACGCCAAGAAGATCCTGACCGTCCGGGACAACGCCCGGCTGCTGTGCGAGCTGGCCACGGAGTATGGCTCGGCCGCCAAAGTCTTCGCCGACTGGCCGAGCGAGGACTACGTCGGGTTGCTCGACCTCTTGAGAACCCGGGGCAGCCGTCTGGGCGGCTCCACTGCGCAGTACTTCCTGCGCTTCATGGGCAAGGACTCTTTCGTGACCTCGGGCGACGTCGGCCTGGCCCTGATCCGCGAGGGTGTGGTCGACAAGCCGCCGAGCGGCAAGGGCGCGCTCAAGAAGGTGCAGGCTGCCTTCAACGTCTGGATGGAGGAAAGCGGCCGTCCGCTCACCCACATCAGCCGCGTCCTGGCCTACACGGTGCCGGTCGAGGGCGAGGAAGCCTAGGCGTCGGCGCCGGCTAATACCCGTCGGGCAGGCGCGTTGCGCTGACCGCCTGAGACAGGAAGCCGCGCAAGTGGTCCCAAGTCTCTCCGCCAAGGTGGCCGACAAAGCGGCTCTGAGCGTCTCGCCAAAGGGGAAAGCCCTGATTCAGCCTGGACCGCCCTTCGACGGTGAGCGACAGGTTGACGCTGCGCCGGCCTTCCCGGCTCACCTTATCGACCAGACCCTGGCCTTCCAAAGGACGGAGGTTCCGGGCCAGGGTCGACGGGTCCATGACCATCTCGCGGGCCAGGCGCGCAATGCTCGTGGGTTGCGTCGCGCCAACCGTCGCGAGGATTACGAACTGCGTCGAGCGCAGCCCGGTAGGCTCAAGGCATTCATCGAAGAACTGTGTGACGGCACGTGTTGCTTTCCGGAAGTTTCCGCAAGCGCACTGAGTCGCTACCTGCACCAAGTCATCCGGACTTAACTGATCCGGTATTTCCAGCATGGTCTGATTTGCCCCTCTCTCTGCGAGCAATCTGAACCGCTGTCATTCTCTGAGGCTTGATCACTTTTTCGGAGGCTCGGGGCGCCTTTCCCCGGACCCGGCCCAGTCGCATGCCCGCAAGGTCGAGATTAACACCCATCGCCAAGTGAGACACAGGGCAATGCAGCGCAGGTGGCGGATTGCGGTTCACGCGTGACTTCTCTGCCACGGCTGCCAAAGCGGCTACGATCTCCAGGTAGGGGGATAGCGAAGGTCAGACGGCATTCAGTGGGATCTTGAGATAGGCGATGCCGTTGTCTTCCAGCGGCGGAAAGCGGCCGGCGCGTAGGTTCACTTGCACCGACGGCAGGATGAGCGCCGGCATCTGCAGCGTCTTGTCGCGGGTCTCGCGCAGCTCCACAAAGGCGGCCTCGTCGATGCCGTCGTGAAGGTGAATGTTCGACTCCCGCTGGGCGGCGACGGTCGTCTCCCAGGCGAAGTGATCTCGGCCCGGCGCCTTGTAGTCGTGGCAGAGGAACATCCGGGTTTCCGGCGGCAGGTCGAAGAGCTTTCGAATCGAGCCGTAGAGGGTCGCCGCGTCGCCGCCAGGGAAGTCCGTGCGCGCGCTTCCGTAGTCCGGCATGAAGATCGTATCGCCGACGAAGGCCGCGCCTTCTACGAGGTAGGTGACGCAGGCCGGCGTGTGCCCTGGCGTCGCCAACACCTTGGCCTCCAGGCTGCCGATCCGAAAGCTCTCTCCGTCGGCGAAGAGGTGATCGAAGTCCGAGCCGTCGGCCGCGAAGTCGGCCCCCAGGTTGAAAAGGGCCTTGAAGGTCTTCTGCACATCTGTGATCCGGGCACCGATGCCGCTGCGGCCGCCGAGCTCTTGTTTCAGGTAGGCCGCTGCCGTCATGTGGTCGGCATGGAGGTGGGTCTCCAGGATCCAGTCGACACTCAGCGACTGCCCCCGGACGTAGTCGATGATCGTGTCGGCGCTGCGGGTGCTGCTGCGCGCGGACTTAGGATCGAAGTCGAGCACCGAATCGATGATCGCGGCATGGCCGCCTTCCGGCTCGGAGACCACGTAGGACACCGTGAAGGTGTCCTCGTCGAAAAAGGCTTTGACCCGCGGGCCCATGTGATCTCCCTTGGGATTGGATTGCGGCCGGATCTACCGGATGTGACCTGATAGCAGATGGTTGGCTGGGCGGCCAAGCGGGGAGGGTAGGACCATGGCCTCCGAAGATGGGCTCAAGGTTTTCGGATTTGCCGGCAGCTTGCGGCGTGGCTCGCTCAACAAGGCGCTGCTGGCGGCGGCGCAAGAGCTGGCGCCGGCCGGCATGGCCGTCGAGGTCTTCGACCTTGCGGGGGTTCCGCTCTACGACGAGGATT
>JAAUXU010053552.1_pt1 | contig 10512 bp, 7 predicted proteins | sample 7278151 | NCBI WGS metagenome assembly JAAUXU01 (sample SAMN14350113, study PRJNA611818) | marine sediment metagenome | isolation source: surface marine sediment (1.8m) | place: French Polynesia: Moorea | collected 2018-08 | reverse complement strand
CCCCCCCCCCCCCCTGAATGGACTACGCACCTCTGACCTGTTCAGCACCTGTTCATGGGTCAGCAATCACTATGCCCGGTGTCACAACTTAAGTATTGTAGCTGCACAAAATTTATTTACACCGTTGAAAACCTTAGTACTTTAAACTATTCACTTTACATGAAGATGCACATTGCAGGCAGCATCGGCCATTAGAGGGTGTAACAGCAAAAATGTGACTGCGTCTCTCAATCTCTGGCCACAACCTTGGTGATGGAGTCTCTTAAACTCAGTCCTAGAGTCAAAGCGTTCAAAGAATAAAATGACTCGAACAATTTGACTCTCGGGCCGAGTTTAGGAGACTCCATCACCAAGGGGTGGCCAGAGATTGAAAGAGTCATTGACATTTTTGCTATTACACCCATTATAGTAATGCATCTTAGCTTGGCTACTTTTCTAGATGGAATAATTTGAAAGTTCCCAGCAGTGTGTCAATAGTTGATAGTTTAAAGCCACGAGCAAAAGTCAAAACTGCAGTAGCAGATACTTAATTTAGCAGGATTTTATCTGGTAAAGGTTCCGTTAGGTCAGATTTTGCTCCACTTTGAGGATGTCTCTAGCAGCCAATGTTGTATGGACGAGAGTTCATATTATATCAAAGACAGTTCAGCATGGTGCTGCAGTATGTCCGTCATGAATGTTTCATGAAGACTCCATGAAAGCACGAAACACATTTTTTTCTGTATTTCCTTTTGTCAGGGTCATAACGAGGGTTCGTATTTTATTAGTGTCGTGTTTGACGTCAAACGTTCAATAGGACAACCAGCACGAATGTAGCACTTGACCTTGACCTAGTAGAAGAAACAAGAAAGCTATGGAAGCTTACTCAATAGGAGGTTGGCAAGCGAAACTTTGGCCTATTCATTCCTTGACGTTTTTCCTTTTAGTATTGATCATCAGAAGCAGGCAAGTTCAAGGTGGGGAAACTAGAGATGGAGCTCACAATCAGTTGATGCCTTTAGCTTATTCTATTGGATTCTGAAGCAGAAAAGGAGCTGCTCAAGACCATGGACTTCACGTCTAAGGAGAAAAGATTGCTTCCAATGGTGTGTGACTGTCACATTGGGACCCGATCGCCCAAACTTTAGAAGCTCTCGAAAGCATGCCAAATTTGGTGACTTCTCCTCGGTGGGTCCCAGCCACCATGTGGCTGTGAGACATCAGGCTAGCCATTGGTCCTGGGGCGTTAGCCAGACATACATAGACTTAACTTTTGAGAACATTACAAACATATTGAACTACCTTTCTGAAGGTTGCGTCCTGGTCACGTACTTGATATAAGTAAACCTTAGACACTCAGCATAACTCAAAGTATGATCAGTTGGTATGCGCCCATGCTTGTCGTTAATGCTCCTCTGGGTGTTTTGTTTCTTTTTTGGTCTTGCAGTAATTTTTATAAGGCATTACGCATTGCTAAAGACAAAAGGTGCGCATTGGAAATGTGGCAGAACATCAAGGCAAAGACCTAATGCATTTTTAATCGCCATTACAAGAGGCTTTTCTGAGCGTACATTAATCTATATCTAGCATTACCAGTGTTAGCGGCATTTGTGGAAATCCCTCAGTTCAGGGAATGCCGACCGCATTACCAGACATACCAGGCAGAATTGGAAATGGCGGGCAGAACTGGAAGTGACTTGCATCTCCAGAAATGCCGGGCAGAATTGGAAAGACTCAAATCAAAATCTCAAAATCAGCCTCTCTGTTGTCAGACACTGTCTTGCTCTTGTCCTCGTAGCAATGGCGTTCTCATAGCACTGCTAGGTTGGGTTGGGTTGGGTTAGGTTGGCGTTCTCGCAGCACTGGCGTTCTCGTGTGTCCTCCACTGACGTCCTCGTAGCAAACAGTCACTCACCTTTGGTGGTTGAGGTGCTCCCAAAGGTTGGGCTCAATAGTCTATGCTTCCACTGTCAGATTGGCAGATGACAACAAAGACACAGGATGATCAAGAAGGCTTTCTTATTCATTGGGCGTAAGTATGGGGAGGGTTTGTTTGTCTGTCCCCACAGAATTCGTTGGCTTCGCTATGCTAACTCAGGAGTTTTTTCCCTTCTCCTGATTGTCCCATTGATATAAAACATTTCGACCTGGAAGGCCATGGTCCTCCCCATGCAGTCCAAAAGAATGAAACTGAGAGACGGTGTTTGTCTGCGTGAGTGTGGGTGTGTGGGGGGCACGTCATAGTCTCAGAGTTGTACAGTCCTGGCCGTAAATCATTGCGTCGGTCATGACGTCACCTCCTACGCTGTACTGAAACGTATTGAAGCGGAATTTTGATGTGGAACGTGTAGATGTGATCCTGGGAGACAATCTTGAGTAAACAGGGTCAATGTCAAGGCTGACGAGGGCATGCCAAACGGGACTGAAATTTGACTTTTTCAGGGGGTAAAAGTGGATGAAATTGGCTGAAATTTTCATGGGGGAATCCGGCCCCCCTAGCCCACCATTTCCACCGGGATTCACTCCCCAGAACCTCCGGCGCCATGAGCAAGCATGCAAAAACCCCGTGTCCGGGTTCTGAGGTTGCTACGTTCTGTGAAGCAACAAAAAGAGAGCGACAGGGTGACACTTTGACACATAAACAAAGCAAAATCGACACTGACATCGGGACATCTCGATCAAGACATTGCTGAGTCCAGCCAGCCAGATTCGTTAAGTCTAGCGCTTAGTCTTCGACAGTGTCTGCTACGATCTCGCCGTTTTCACCCGCTCCGTGATCCGTTGAGGGTCGTCGTCACAACTGCTGACCGTTCATTTCATCCACTTTTACCCCTGAAAAAGCCAAATTTCTCTTCTGTTTGGCATGGCCCCATCTCCGGGTGGCATTCTTTTCAGCACAAGTTGAGTCTAAGTGCTGAGTTGAAGGCCACTTTTTGGACAACCAACCCGGACACTCCCCGGGCGCGCTACATGCACCGGTTCGGCACCCACCCCTGCAGACAGCGTCGGCAATAAGGCAAAGACTCATTTCGAGCCCTCTGTGCTGCTCTCGCTCCTCCCTCGACTGTTGCAGTCGTGCACTGGACAGTGCAGTCAGGGAGGGGGGGGGGAGGCTGCTAAACGGGCGTTTGGCTTGTGCATCCCGCCTGGGGCACGTCTGGGTGGGGTGCCAAAAAACCCGTTTCAGTGCAAAAAGCGCACTTCGCTTCCGACTGCACTTCTTTTCGCCAAGCACCGCACTCATTCATCTACAGTCACTCAGTCACGTTTGATCTAGAGTATGTACTGACTTAAGCATGAAAATTGTGCGATTTAGAGCTGTTTAAACTAGTCTACGCGTTTTCTCGCCAGCGGTTTTGCGACGACCTGTTCATGGTTGGCCACCTTCTCTTTTTGCACAGGTAGGCATGCTAGGCCCAGTCAGTTGTGCAGCCACCCCGCGCGTTCACAGCTCAAGATGCACCAAGAATTGATTGAAAAAACGTTTCTGGTTCTGTTCTCCTCGTGTCCTTGATCTTGGAAGCAAAGCCTTTGTCCGAGGCCTTGCTTGCTTTCTCCGGAGTCAGTCCAGTCTCGATTGTTCAGCCATTTTCGTTTCCCTCCTCTTCTAATTCATCCAAGTGTCGGGAGAAAGGTGAGTATTCAGCCCAGAGTGTACAGGCAAGATACACTACTAATTCACTATTGGCACTTTCAGACTTGAAGGATGGAGAAAACAAAACAAAAACATGTAGAAAACTCTGTAGAAGATGAGTTGGAAAGGCTTAACATATCAGGCAGTCAAGAGGGAAACCGAGGATGTGCTTCGGTTAATCGTGAAGATGAAGGTGTGGAGGCAGCAGTTGCCACTGCTGGACCTCAGGGGACTGAGGCACTTGGCATCGTCTCATACAACGTCATGCGGGGTAGAGCAGGCTTAGTGCATAGTAGGAAGGCAGAAGCAGGGTTGCGAACGACGTGGAGCGATCGCATTGTTTTTTTGCAAGAGCCTCATGTGGAGGATATGACTATTTTCACGCAGGAACCTTTCAGTGCTTTCGAGTGCTTCCCCAAAGTGTCCCAAGATGCACATGGCCATGATGAGTGCCGATTCGTCGCTGCCCTCTTTCCTAAAGACAGGTTTACCAGCGGGAACGAGCAGGGAAAAATTCGCGTAGAGGAGAGGCCAGTGAACTCTAAGCGGTGCCAGATCTTCACCATCAGCAAGGACTCCCAGCCCTGGATGACTCTGTGCAACATCTATCACATGGCTCCGACGCAGAGTGGGGGCCTAGAGGATTATGCTTTCACACATCTCGACGAAGCCTTTAAGGCCCTCAGAGAATTATATTTAGGGAGCAGTCAATATTTGGTCATCGCTGGTGACCTAAATCACAACTTTGACACTTCAAGATCTTCAGTCGGGACCCTGTTCGAGAAGGAAAAGGTGAACAACCCTCCTCCGACGAGCCAAGGTGGGTGCAATGGCAGCGCCACTGACAGAATCAAGCTCTTGCTGTACGGGCAGCTACCCTTCAAGTTCCTGTGGGAGGAGGTCATCGAGGGGGCCGTGGTGAAGACCAACCGGCACGGGCCTAATCTCGCCAGGATCGACCACTTTGTGTGCAATGCGGAGTTGACTTCCAGGTGTACGAGAAGGGGAGCTCATCGTTGGGACGCTGGCAATGACAAGTGGTCAGAAGCTGAAGAGGACCATCCCTATGACCCCGGGCACAGACCCATCTTTGCCACATTCATGTTGGACTTCCAAGGCAGCTACATCACCCATGAGGACGGGCCAGCTCAACCTCCGTCATAGGTGGCTGTCATCGTGTCATGCAGCTCTGGCCATATCTGCCACCAAGTCGTCGGGCAGCTTCCCCTCCGTCTCCCCGTACTTCACGTCAGCTAATCCAGACTGAGAGATCAGCTTAGGGCAACACCTGGACGAAGACATTCGGTTGGAGAAGCATTGGAAGTGCTGATGAAGTGACTTCTCCTTCTGAGGGAAAGAGGAAGTGTCCTATTTCTACGTTAATGTTCATAACCGGGCACAGCATGCATAGCCTTCATATGCACACACCTATGGTTCAACCACTTTGTTCAGTGAAAAAAGTTTCTGATGCCGCGAATTCGGTTCACTGCCTTGTCGTTTGTTTTGCTCCTTGAATATATTATATCCTTGAATATAATTATACACTATGTATTAAAAATATTACCCTTTTTAAAACCTTACTCTTGATTCGACGCTTTTTACTGCGTCCAACAAATTCGAGAGAATCGGACTTACTGTATAAGCATGACTTTGCGCACTAGTGAAGGCAGCTGTATGGACGGGCCGGGCTTGGTATGGACGGTACAACATGAACACCCTAGCAACTTTTAGCTCAGAATTGACTTTTCAGGCCGAGCGAGCCGGGCCGGGCCGCCTACTGAGTCTGTAGCAATGTCAGCAGTAGACAAACAAAAACAAAATTTAGTAATAGAATCACCATATGCGTCGCAGTAGTAGAACTTCAATGGCCGTAAGCTTATAATGGCCAGGTCAAAAATCTCTTGTAATCACTCGCAAAACTCAGGTCGATAAAGTGATATTTTACTGCAGTGCTATATATGGTTATAACACATCCACTTTTTTCACTCCCAAAAATGTTTGACAAAATGTTTAAAAGAGGCACTGAATGAACAAAATGAGAAACAAAAGTTACTTTTTCATCCATTTTCATGGTCCCTTGGCTCATTCGCTGCTGAGGCTTTTACCCTCTAGTTGAGTGATTTGGTTAACATTAGGCACATTAGGTCAAAATAAGTCTGACAGATCCCCCCTCCCCAAGCCAGAAAAATTGAAAGAAAAGCAAAAGTGGCAACGCTGGTGACCACGACTTCCAGATGATTGTACTAAGGGCTCTTTTCTTTGCTTGCAGCGTTCCTACATGGTCGAGCTCGCATCTCAGTGGCGCGAAGGCGAGATGTTGCCGAGGATCGAGTTCCCCGGTTTCTCCCTCTTCTACGAGTTCGGCTTCAGCACCGACATCAGCGAGACGTGTGTGTGGATCACGCCCCATGTGAAACAACCCGGAGACCCGCAGGACTTCAGGTGAGGAAGACGTCCACGAAGGCTTCGACTGAAGAAATTCAATAGCCCTGGTGATTCTTCTGCAGCACGATCGTCAAGTCGGTGTCTCACGGCGCCAACAACGGCCTCCGCATGCTGCTGGACGCCGAATCGTACGACTACTCCGCCACTCTTTGGGGAGACGAGGGGTTCCACATCAGCATCTTGCACCACCTGGACACGCCCATCATGAAACAAGTACATGATCAGCCCAGTCTGCACGGATGTCACATCAGCACCCTTATATGCATGATTTTTCCCACCAGACCGGACTTAGCATCCACACAGGCCAGTCAGTCCAAGTAGCTGTCACACCACAGCTCATGAGAGCCACGGCAGCTTGCAAGCGGAGGTGATCCAAATCCTTGATATACAAGAGCTTGACAAAGTCCTTAATTTGGTTTCAATCATTGCAAAACCAGGTTTACTCCCGAGGGTCGACAATGTTACTTTCAAGACGAGATCAATCTCAGACACTTCCCCCCGGACCACGGATACAGGTGAGGAGATGAGATGACGATGGTGACGTTATCGTCATGCAGAGGACTCTCGACATTGTTGACTGTACCAAGTCAATCATGGGAACTAAGTTAATATGCGAACAAGACGGAAGACTTTAAACCTACACATTATTCTTGGTAGTAAACATAGGGTATCCACTGTACTAAAAGTTTCAGCCTCCTCCTTCTTTTGTTATAAATCTGCAGCCCTACGTAAATGTGACATCTGATTCTCTGAAATCACTGTGCTATAAAGCACTGTGTCTGTCTGTTTGTCTGTCTGTCTGTCACGAGGTTGGCGCTCCCACCACTGGACCGATCGTCCCCGACTCTGGTCAGCAGACACTACTTTTCACGCGTCGTGGAACAAGAGTGCTAAAGGTGCATTCCGAGGTCGTTTCCAGGCCGAGGTCGAGCTCCAAAACTGCATGAGAGAAGTACTGTGAGGGTTGCCAGGTCTGTAACATTGCCGAGCAGAGGAGGAGCGAGAAAGAAGGAGCGAGAGCGAAATGCTTGGCAACTGCGGCAAGCAACTTGGCAACACTGGGAAGAAGAGGTAGGTCAGCTTAGTGACGACTTGAAGTGACCAGTTAGTCACTCTTACTGCAGACCGTTGGGCAGACAGAATGACAGACGGACAAGCGCAAACAAGGTCAAAGTCCAGAACCTTGGCTAGTATTGTTGTTATACGTATATCGAGAATCTGTCCAGATGCAGTCAGTAAACAGGGCTTTACGTAATGCATTACTTGTAACACTGTATGGAAATGCATCACATTTGAGGTATAATACTTTTTTAATAATATTACCTTGAACATGAAATGACAATTGTTTGTAATTTGATCTTGTTTGACTCCGAAATTTGCTGTCACAATCATTTCTAAGTTTTCTGAGCCACCCTTGGCTGAAAATGTCCAACCGACTTGAACCTAGTCCAGGAGTTATGAGCTATGATGGTTAAGCCAAGGCGAAGTCGGATTGTCCCTGCCATCGTCCTGTCAGAAGATAAGATCCTGTCCAAGAAGCGGGCCCTGCTCCATATCCTCTCGGCGACCCGGACAGAGTCGGACAGCCTGTGGCTGCAGGCGAGCTTCGGCGCCATCCCCAACGAGTGGCCTCAAGTGCGACTCCCTGGGAGGGATCGCGAGCGGGCAGGGCAAGGGGGATGGTTGGCAGTGCAGGTGCCGGCAAATGCTGATGCTGAAGAAGAGGAAGATGACGAGGGTGAAGGAGGACACGAAGATAATCGAAAACATTCGGGAGAGAAGATGCAGACGTTGCAGGTGTGCACTGGGAGTCGGTAACCCCCTTGAGGGGGGTTACGACATCCCACCCCCTGGGGCCCCGCAGTGTGGCAATGGTGGTACGTGCCAGTTTTAAATACGTTCTTGTTGACCTACTTGTGTGTCTGTACATTGACTCATACTCACAGAAGTATCATTGTTTCTTAAATATCAATAAGGCAGTGTGGGCTACAAAACTACCTTTATTGAATACCTTTTTCCACGACCGATCGATAGCCTCTGCCTTTAATGCAAAAAGAACAACTTTGAAGCTACTCAACGTGAACCCCCACTCCACCACCTTCACCTCCACCACCACCATCGTCCTGACGATTGAAATCCAGACCGACGAGTTTGTCACGGCCTGAAAGCAGTTGAGCACGCCCCTGTGTGTACGTCAGCGATTGCAGACAACTACTTGTTCAGGTTCCTGTTTTCCTACAGGTACGAGATGTCCAACTGCTTGTTCGAGGCCACCTTGCAGAGAGTGGAGCGGGATTGCGGATGCACACCGGTCAGGAGTACTCCTAGTCCAAGCGTCAGTAGCCCAAACTTGGAATGTTACAGGTCAAATTCACAGAGCTGGCGGGCGGATTCACATCGTGCGAAGGGCCGGGCAAGAAGTGCATGCTCAACATCACGAGCACGATGGGGAGTGACAGACTCATAGGTGACTTTTTCATTGCCTGCTGCAGCTTGAGCTCAGTTACTAAAAGCGAGTACGTCTTCAGACGACGGAGGCGTGACAAAAGTATGCCTGGCTGCCTGCGAGGACCAGAAGCACTCCATCTTGGTCACCCACTCCGCCTTCCCCAACAGGTACTCCTTCCACAAGAGACCCGAGTTCTGCATCGTCATGGATAAGTTGACTAGTAAGTGCAGATGACACAGCGATGACTTTGCTTTACAAGTTCACGCAGTACTCGTGAGCGTACGTACGTACACCGCAGGGCGATCGACCCGTTGCCTACGCTGACCTCGAATGCAAACTATGGGCAATGGGAGAGAACTTGACAAGATTAAGTACAAGTTGTTCGGGACAAGTGACGTACACGTTGACAGGGAAGGCGTTGGAAGATGTTTATGCAGCATTCGGGGGAACAAATTCTTGAACAATTCAAACAGAAGGTCAAAAGTGCTAAAATACGTTTAATAGAAATAACCAATAGTGCGGATCTATTTACTACATTCTAAAAAAAAATGTAGACAAGTGACCTAATAAGTCTCTAAAAATGCTTCAAGGACATCTCGGTACAACTTGATTTGCTTCTGGAGTAACTGGAGGTTGCTCCATTCATTGCATTGACTGATTCACGGGACTCCACTGGCGAGGCTGTCTTTGCAGCCTCGCTCGCAGCCTCGCAGCCTGTCTTTGCAGCCTCGCCAGCCAAGGGTGAGCTGTGTAGAGGCTTGACACAACCCAAAACTGTTACTGCAGCGACAGTTTTCTAGTCCCTCGACGCCATTGGAAGTCGCCTCCCAGCAGAAGTGGATTCTAGTTTTGTCCATGTACGGACAGAAATGGCGTCCAACGCATAAATAAGAGCTAAGAGTACAGAGGATCTGTTTCATTGTGCTCCAAGCAGAGTCGATGATGATTGAAGCTGCTACCTGTTTTGTGAAAACACGCGGAAGAGCTGACAAAAGGACTTAATTGCTGTGTTTACCCAAAATTGTTTTGAAGGAAATGCCGAGCTTGAAAGTCAATCTCGTTGGGAGGTCCGTGCACGGGGCCCAGTTCGGCATCGGCGGACTGGAAGAGCGTCAAAGGTTCGTCCGTGACAAAATGAAGTGTACAAAGAATGGGACCTCCCGCTTAGAAATTGACCCATTGACATCTAAATCCAGATCATTTCACAAATTCTTTTGCACAATTCTTTCCTCTCCCGCTCTGTGGCGGTAAAAATAGTTGACATAACAAATTTGGCCTCCAGAGAGAGAGCGAGATCATCTGTCACTGGCGAGGTCGCGATGCCAAATTGCTATTATGTCATTCCAAAGTGCAAAAATAGCTTCTTTGAGAGGCCTCGACCGCATGGGAACAGATGCCAAAGCGGCCATTGGCACACCTGCTTGAGCGGAGGCGCAGTCTAAGAGTATGATAAACTTAGCAATATTATTGCCATCTTGAGTGTTGGACGCTCATACCTAACGCAGAAGTGAGCTGAGACCACACAGAAAGTCTCTCTCGGTGGGTGAAAACAAATCAGAGAGCATTTCTAATTGCGGGTCCTCATACACAAAACCAACAATAAACAAGGGAACTCTTTATTTAGCTGACCCTGGGTCAATTTAAAGGATGGAAGGTGGTTTTCTCTGTTTGTCTGTGAAAGTGTCTTGTGGTCTTTCTGCTAAGAGACAATGGGATAATCAGGGACAGAAATAGACGCTTCATCTTGGCCAGAAACTAAGATTGACCTCGCTTACTTCATTCAAACGCACCCACCGAGTCAATTGCACTGAACTCTATGCAGAACTACAACTGCGTCAGAGTGGGGAAAAGAAGTGCAATCTTGCTTCTTCCTCAAATCGAACGTGTCCCCTGCGCAGATTTGCTGTAAAATGTGCAGATTTGCTGTACATTGTGCAGATTTGCTGTAAAATGTGCAGATTTGCTGTACATTGTGCAGATTTGCTGTAAAATGTGCAGATTTGCT
>JAAUXU010055202.1_pt1 | contig 10515 bp, 7 predicted proteins | sample 7278151 | NCBI WGS metagenome assembly JAAUXU01 (sample SAMN14350113, study PRJNA611818) | marine sediment metagenome | isolation source: surface marine sediment (1.8m) | place: French Polynesia: Moorea | collected 2018-08 | reverse complement strand
TGTAATAATGTAAACTGTGCATCATGGTGAAATTTCAGGACAGAATTCACAGAACTGTAGGAGTTAAGTCTCTGACACTAAACCTCACCTTTAGATAACTGGTACTGTAACTAAAATCTGAAATCAATGGGAGATACTCCTTCCACACGGCATCTTGGAAGGGAAAAGTCGTGCTGCACTGCAGAGTATTGCACCATCCTCCCCCGACCTGAGTCACACAGAAAGTCACACTTTTCAACTCCAGAAATCGCTGATTGACGTTCTCACATATCAAAATGGTGTAGTTTCAGCTACTCATTGCACAGCAGTGCTGTTCAAAACTCACTTTAGGCGCCGATTATCGTCAGTTTGGATGCATTTTGGTTTAAGTTGATCCGCATGCCATGCGCTGTTGTTGAGGTGAGTCGAGGATGGGACACGTAATTATTTCCGCTGGCATCTCACTCCAGCTCTTCTGTTGTCCCTGAGTAATAATAAGAATAAAGTACGTGTAGCACAGCTTAATGAACAGCTTGATCATATACCCTACCTTAAACTCGGGAGTAAGTAACTACTAGGGTTAGTTCTTATATTTCTATCATAGTTACTAGAAACGTTGGCGTTTTGAAAGACATCACTATGCGAACTATGAATAAATATGTCCTACACTGTTGGACCAAAATTTGTTGATAACTCCTTTCACATTGTAGTTGTTCTTGTGTTGGGGGATTCTTCGGGCAACAACTGAGTTGAACTCAACCAGACTTTCAGAAATCAAACGGTCAATTATTTTTCCGGCTGCAGAAAAACAGATTCCTGACAGTGGAAGCCGGTTATGTCGCAACGGATCCATGGACTGGTGATGCTTACGAGCCGGCTTTTTAAGGCTCGAGCCGCGTCGAGCTAAAAAAAAACTGGCTCGGGCCAAATCCTATACGTACGAGCCGAGCCAGCCATAATATCTGTAAAGCTGGACAAACGCATTTGGGGCAATAGCACTGAAGCTGTGACCAGTACTATTTGACAGAAAGGACACAGACATACATTATCATGTTTAGAAACTGTTAACTCATTCTTGTGACTTGCGGTCTCTTAGAAATTTCCATTCAGAAAGCCTAGGAAAGCTGCATCAAAGAGTTATTCTTAATTATATGTATACTGTACTACATAAACGGCCGAGCTAAACATCCGGCTCGGCTCGACTCGTACTTTTACGAGTCGAGTCCAACTCGAATCGAACCATCACTACCATGGACTCATTTGTTGTGCCAGCAGAAGTAGCTGGTCAGATTCCCTGAGTAGTAAACTCTATTATATCGGCATTTTTTCTTTTCGCCCTTCTGCGTTGCAAAAAGGCCTTGAGGCGAGGATTTGATTTCTCCTAGCTGTACAAGATTGAAAAAGATCCACAGAGGATCCTAGATCAGCCATTGAAGCAGTAAAGTCTTGTCAAGTTTTCTTTTGGGTGTAACAATAAAGCTCATTTCCATATTTTTTCCCTTACCACTTTTATGTTGTAGGTCTAAAAATTCAAGTCGGATCCACATTTTTGGTCTAGCCCAATGATGCCGTCAAAAGTGGCTTTCATTCCACTTTGCACATGGGAATGCGTCGTCCTAACTCACGCATCTATTGTCATTTTCTGTCTTTCCTCGTTAGAGGCGATGCCGTCGAGCGCGGCCGCAAGGAAGTTGAGCACCGTGTGCATGCCCTCGAGGCCACCATAGACGGCCTCAACGCCCAGATGCGCGACGCCGCCCAACTGACACAAGAAGCATCCAGGAAGCGTCTAGAGGCCGACTTTAAAATTGAGAAGCTTACTGAGGCACTCGCCACGGGCTCGACTCGCGCGAACGCTGCTGAAGAGGCCGCCGCCGCGGCTGATGCGCGGCTTGCAGCCGCAGGAGATCAACTAGCCAGAAAAGTGGGCCAGAGAGAGAATCGAGCGCGTCAAGAACGAACAATGGCTGCCCGAGTGGCCAAGTTGGCTGCCCTTGCGGCAGAAGCTGAGGCCAGGGCCGAGGAGGCCGAAAGGGCCGAGGAGAAGTGGAGGGCCAAGGAGCAGTGGCTGAAGAATAAGTTGAAGAAGAAGTGATGAGTATATTGTTCACTGTACAGTACTGCATTAATTGTAAACAATGAGGCTGCGAGACCTCTTGCAGCTCTTATTCACGCGTGTAGAATTTAGAAGCCACTCATGCGAGAAAAATCTGCAAGCGCATCCTTTTTATATTTCTTGAGTGAATGACGATCTGATTTGTATTTCTGCACGAATAAATTATATAATAAGCCCTATTCTTGTATCATCCATTGCATTTTGTATCATGGTGTCTGCTCTCAAATAATCTGACTGTCTTGAATGTCCAACCCGCAATCGACCCCGGACGAAATGGTCCTAATGGGTGGCGGGGCCATCCCCCGGGGCTTAAGGGGAGGGGGGACGCCCTCAAAGGGCCAACCCATTAACCTCCCACCATTGGGACTGCCACCGCTGTAGTAGCCGCTGCTCTGCGAGCTGTTCGAGCTCCTGACTGCCGTACCAGCCGCGGCAGTAGCGGTGGCCTTGTTGGCCTCACCGCCGATGATGACTGGGGTCTGGATGGGCTGGAAGAGAGGCCCGTGATAGGCCAGACCCCCCACATTTTCAGACACCTCCACGTAAATGTGAGAGATGGAAGTGGGCGAAGGTGAGCGCAAGAGGTCATGCTGGTGTTGCTGATGCAGCAGGGGTCTTTCTGGCGTCGACAGCGGGGTTTTCGCGGAGAAATTGTGGTGAGTGTGATCCAAAACAGTGGACTTCCTCCTCACGGTGCCGGCCGCGCTCTGAGGTGCGGCTTGCTGAGGCCTCTGGACAATCTGGTAAATGTAAACATGCAGGTTGATGGGTGAAAACATTAGGTATTCAACGGGATCCTCTTCAACTTTACCTCCATGTAATGATCAGCTACTGGAGAGCTGAAGCCACTGGTGTTGGACACGTAGAGATTTCTTCTGGGCGTGTCCCCCTCAGAGTTGTCGTGGAAGCAAGGAAGCTTCGACTTCTGGCAAATGGACCGCTGCCATTTCATCTGGCTCTGCAAAAACATTTCGAAAGACTCACATGAGCGTTATTTGAAGCTTGGGCACTTGACGTTATATTCTTAAGAGACGCTTTTCCAATAAAACAAAGTTCAAATACCAGCTCCCGCTGCGAGGTCGAGGGGTGATTCAGGCTCTTTAATTATGCTTAATGAATAAGGAAATAAGGAATAATAATGATGGCGAGTCAGAGCACTTCTTACCTGTCTGATCCTCCTGCAGTAATCCAGACCGATTGCCAGACTAACGATGAGGCAGAAGACTACGATTGTGGCGATGACGACGGAAACCACAAGGGTGACGTGAGTGGTCGAGGCCTCCGAGGTCTTGACGACTTGCTGTTGCTCGTCCTCTATGAGGGCGATGAGGCCGAAATGCGAGCACGCGCAGCGTGTGTGCGTGAGATTCGTCTCCAACAAGCGGCAGCCCCTGGTGGAGAAAAAGTGCGCTTCCCAGTGCGCGCACTCCCGGTTCTGCTCCAGAGAGTCTGACAAGTGCTTGAACGTGACTTTGACCGGCTCCGGCAACAACGGCACATGTTCGGTCCTCATGGTCACCATGGCTACCAAGGAGTTCAACCGCTTCCTCTTATGCGCGATCACTGAGTCCAGGATGTTGTTGAAGTTCTTGAAGGCGGCGAAGATGATTTCAGCTCCGTCGCGCTCCATGTTCTCCATGAGCACTATGGAGGGGACGTCGGCTGAGTCGGTGTAGGAAGACCAGTCACGAGTAGAACGTGAGGCGGCAGATGGCAGCCGGAGGTGGCTCATATGGTGAAAGTTCAAGCGCTTCACCGACATCACTGAAAATAAATCATTTTTAAGGTGCCATACGTTTTTGCATGTCACAAGTGCGAGCATATGTGGACTCATGCATCAGATCGCGGGGAATAGCTTTGTCAACAGACAATGTTAAAGTGCCGATAAGTAGCTGATGTGATTAATAATTCATGTTGGACTGTTCCTACTCGCGTTCGTACTGTAGGAGTTAGACGCTACATCTACGTACAGTTATACGCATGCAGCTGCTGTTAACAGTACACTACAGTATGAGTGCGAGCTCATCAAAGGTTGCAAATTAGTCATGCTTCACTTGCACTTTCCCCCAAAATACTTACATATGTTGGGGCTAGAGACTGTGACCTCCTGATTCTCCCTGGCCGCTGCCGGCAACAACATCCCTGCGGCCGCCGCGGCCGCCGCCAGCGCTGTGACAGCCTCGGCGCGGTCTCCTCTCTCCAACGGCAAATCGCGCCAAGCCGCGCCGTTGGACTCGCTCAGGGCGAGGCTGGCGCTCTTTACGAGCGCCTGGGCCAGCTCAGACACCGCCTCCGACGTCCATTCGGCCGTCGCTGCTGCCCTGGAGGCGACGGCAGTGACCGCTGCCAAGAGTGGTGCAAGATCGCCGCCGTAGAGCGGATTGACGGCAGCGTAGTGCGCCGCCTCCTTCGCCAGGCGTACGATGGAGGGGTCACGGGCAGACAGCTGCTCTTGCAGCTTCATCAGCCAGAGAGACCTGTAAAGAAGCATCCACGACGTCGATAAGCACAGAGATTCAATTGTGTCACTGAAATGTCACCAAGGCTGACATAGAAGCAGAGGAAAGTTCAGCAAGTGTGTAACTTTCGCCTGTAAGAAGTGGATGTGTGTGTAGATAGAGGTGCCGTCTGCCATCCTTCTGGAGCTGACTACGTTTTAAAATTTAAAGCCCCTGCAACTTTCAGCATCATGGAGAGACAGCTAGTTAGAAAGCATTGCTTAGCCTGCGAACGCTCTCTCAACATTACTCACGGTGAAAGGGTGACATGAAAAATTAATTCATGGATAGCTTCTAGTCCAAGGACGTTGTTTATAACAGAAAGGAAGTTCGCCGCCATCAATCTCCTCCGGCATTTTCTTTACCTGCAATTCCCCAGATCAGGGTCGTCTGTACGCCACAACCCGTCGATTCCGCAGACCCATCGAGCCTGACCCCGGGTGCCTAGAGGACAAGGTAGCCTCGCCGTTTGTCCCGAGGCTGTGCGAGGCCACTCAAGAGTTCTCTTGAGAAGTGGAGGACAAGAAAGCGTGAAATTGGCTGACGAGAGGCTGGGTGAATCCAAGTGCGTGGTGATGAGGACGTCATCAAAGACGTCACTGTCCTTCTTGATGGTGTTGTACTTGAGGCTGGGTGTAAAGGAAGTGTCGTATTGTCCTGTCGTAGTGCTTTCGGTAGTACTCGTTGTAGTGGAGGTTTCGTGATTTTTGATTAAGATCACAGGCGTTTCGCTGGTGTCCATGATATTGGTGGAGGTCAAAGACTGACTCAAGAAGCGAGCGCTGATGTCTGGTAGGGTTGACGAGGGAAAAATGTCCTCAGTTGAGCTTTCTTCCGGTTGACCAGCTGGGGTTGGTTTTGCTGTTATTGGAACCCTGCTGTCAAGCTGTGGCAGCTGGGGAGAGGCTGTCGATGGGTCTGTGCCCACCAACCCCATGGACGTGGGCGCCGTGAAGGAGATACCTGTGTACATGAAGATGTAAAGTTTCATTCGAAAAGTCACGCAACCTCGATGGTCATTCTCACCTTTGACGCATCTATAGTGCACTTCCAAGTATTTGGGCGTTTCAGGGCAGGGGTCGGAGCCGAATGCAGTGACCTTGGACTTGATCTCGCAGGACTGGCGCATCTGACAACTGTTAAAGGAAGAAAAAACCGGTCATTTCTATCACCTTACCTTCCCAATATAAAGAAATGATTTCTACCTTTGTCTCATGACTTTTAGGGTATTTAGTGCGTAACAGTTGACCGAGAGATTTGTGGTAACCTCCTCGTTGCAGACGGCAATGCTGAACCTCCCGAAATTGGCCCTGACCACGTCGATAACGTCGCCTGCGCGCGGGCAGCTCAGACGAAGGCTTTGTCCCTCGCAAGCATAAACGGTCGAGCAGGAAGCAACTGAAAGAGATGCAATGGAGTTAAATAACGCACTGTATGCGCATGTAGCCTGTGTGGAATGGGGGTGTCCCTGTTGTCAATAAAACAGACTGGTTTAAGGTGCGACTCTTAAAGTTATAGAAGAATACAACGAGTCTTGTACTGGTGGACGTCAGACAAGGACGCTGCGGCGGATCCCAATGCGAATTTTCTGCCAAGAGTCCTTGTCCAGCCGGCCTCTTAGGAACCCTTTTCTGGTCATTTAAATACATTGAGGACGACGAGAAAGAGGCGGAGAGAATGATATTGTTCCATCCTCATCTTACGGAAAAGCCATGGCTGCATAATGGCACCATTTACAGTGTGAGTGAAACAAAACGAGTCCGCAGAGCAGAGTTAAAGAACTGGAGAGAGAAAAGGACGGTGACGCGCACGAGCTACGACAAGTCGTCTTGCAATGCACAAGCTTGAACCATTAAGACCTACTCTACGAAATGTTTCGACGGTTTTTTTGGCTCACACTGTCGGTATTAGAAGAATGGGGGAGGGGAGGGAAGGGGAGGAGGAGAGACTCAATGCTTGAGCTGTCGCACTTCCCGCAGTCAATTTTTGCACGTGGTGCAATTTTCTCCTGTCGCTTTACCTCAGGACGAGAAAATCCTTATATGGCCTTATGAAGTCTTCCCTATATGTGGATTATTAAAGAGCGGACGAGAGATTTTACGAAATGGCCTTTATTAAGGCCGCTTTCAGCTACCCCCCCCCCCCCTCAGGGCGGCCTTTTCCAGGATGAAATGGCCCGTAAGAGGGCATTTAGCAGTAATTAATGGCTGTGGTGTGGCATCCTCAAAATGAGGGAAGATCAAATTTGCATATCTTGGAGAGAAGGAGAGACAAAATCGTCTATTTGATGTGTCGAACTGCACTTTTGGTCCGCGCCTTAAGGTGCGCTTAGAATTTGGAACGGGACAGCTCCGGTTCAAACTCGCCCGCCAAAGTCACCTTGGGTGAGCGATCCCGAACCATGACCCGACGAGAAACAGAGAAAGGAATCTCCAACACTTCAGAAGTGCACGATAAACGCCGGTGCTGCAATAAAAAATCCGCCGGGTCTTATCTAAACAGGTGCTTCGGACAATTATGGTCCTGGGGACGAAAGGATTTTTACGAGGCAGCCCCGATTCTGCCCGTTTTTCTGCCATACTGAAGATGTTTCCACTCACATCTCTCGGCTCCAACACTTGCGCAACTCCTCTGGATTGCGGCCCATTTTTCGGCTCTCCAGACTCTAGCTTGTCAGTGAAGGATTTGATTTTCTGCGAGTGATGGATCAAAGTGAATCTGTCAATGACCATCCCCCCCCCCTTGTGGGGTCGTGAGTAGCTTCAAATGGAACCAGACGTCCCAACACAGGGAGGAGGAGGGAGGTTGGGAATTAAGAAGGGAGGGTCGGTAGCTCAGGGTACCTTAGGGTACCTCAGGGTATCTCCTCGAAAGTGATCTTGAAAAGAGGACAAAATCACTTAAGTGCAGAGATGGGAGGAGGCAACATTTTAGAGGGGATGCGAAAAACGCACGTCAGTGACGGAACTGTATCAATACACTTAATCTACCCTCCACATCAGGCCTCTTTATGGGCCTGGTCTGTGCCTGCTGCACCAATTGGTGCAAAGCTGTGCAAAAAGGGGTACAAGGGTGTGAGGCCAGAAGTCTCCCAAATTGTGAAAAATAATCCAACGCCCCCTCCTCGTCCTTTATTGCTGCCATTTCGGGAAATTGAATCTTGGTACAGGGCGTCAGACTTGGAGACCTCCCTGAAATTATTTCATCCTTGCAGGGTGTGAGAGAAATACCTAAAGGCAGTCCAGAAGACATGTGGTACGGTTACGTGAAGAGCATTGTGCAATAAAGACAAGGCCTACTATATTTCCAGCAACCCATCTGGGAAAAGAAGTTCTCGCAAATAAAACTTTCATGCATAAAGTTTCTGAGCAGCCGGCAAAATGTAAAAGCATGAGGAAGGAAGGAAAAGTTATGCTTGACGTTTTGTCCCACACAATTAGTTTCTTCAGGGAGGCCTAGAAAACGGGGCCTTTATTTGTCCGAAGAAAAGATACGTGGATGGTCGACGAATGCGATAGAAAGGAATGCTACATCACCCACCCACCCACTCAGCTGCAGACAAACAGCGCATTGTTATTGTTGTTGCAGTTTATCAGCAACACAAACCTCCTACTCCACCGCGGAGAACCTGAGCATCAACAATGAGGGGCATTGAGCCTACGGAACATCAGGCCTTTCATATCTGGCCTTCCCTTTGTTGTGTGGTATCTGGGGAAACTGCTTCGGTGAGCAAAACTTGCAGTATGAATGACAAAAAAAGAGAGGGACAACATGGAGCGGGTGGTGCTGACGGTGGCGGCGGTGCTGGTGGGCAAGGAGAGAAGGGCCAGCTTCAAAGGCTACGACTTTAGAGTGATGAAGGAGTCATCAGATCCTCCACCCTTTTTTTACCCACACGGTATACGTGCCCAGAATGCACGCGCAGCGCGTCACAGATCATGTGTGTATGTTGCAGTATTTAGTGTGAGGTCTCTTGGATGTGATGGGATAAGACACGACCTGGCCTGTCTCATCCTGGCCGCATACTTTTACTGCACACACACACACACACACAGACAAAGAATGAGAAGTTTCTTCACCAACTACAGTATGAGTGTTATAAAAGTATGTCGGACGGGGACGGCGGTGTGACGGCCTGAAGAAATCAGGGCAATGAAGATAAGTGACGTGATAGAAGAGGTGTCACAAGAATTGGGGTAAAGGAGATGTCAGGATGGGCGACACCAGACATTTTTAACTCTCACACTGTGCAAAAAATGTCAAGTCTCTATATCAAGATCTCGATCATTGCATGCTCGATAAAGTGTAGGAAAAACTGTCGGGGGGGGGGGGGAGAGAAAAATTACAGTTAAAGTCCTTACAGACAATTGTACGCACGTAGCCAAAGTTGCGACGAGAGATTTAAGGCTTCAGCGTCATCAAATATATTGTGGAAACTTTTGCGGCAAAGAAAGTTTTGAGAGAGAAAGAGAGTGAAAAGATCCCATTTCTTTTTACCAAAAAACTGGCTGAAAATGAAATTAAAACGTGTGTTGGCCCCTGTGAGTCCCACCCCAGGGAAGGATTAAGGAAAGTCGGGACAAAAAATAAGAAGCGAGTGAATTCTCAGTCCTGTCCAAATTTTCTCTTCTCTCTGGTCCCAGGATCTGCGCAGTATCAGGTGCTGAAGCCGCGCTCACCCGGGCACTTTGGCCAAGTGTTGACGGACGCCTCCAGGAGGCCGCTAAAAGCCCACTTGAGCGCAGGAAATGATGTCGTGGCTACCGCAATAAATCAGGGCAGCTCAGCAGTAAATCACAGTTGCCACCGTGTTAAAGAGCTCTCACTGTAGCGAGGATCAGCCGAGAAATTGCTCTAAGCAGTCCAGAACAATGGAGAGAAAAGTAGCCATAAACCATATCTCAGCTACTACGAAATTGCTCCAGTTGATACCGCTAGAATTTTCGGTTGGAGGAAGAGGGAGAAGAAAGAGAGAGATTATTAAGCTCCTCTCTCTTTTTTTTTCTTTTTTCCAGGGAAAAATACAGGGTGTCACTCGTAAGAGTGACAGGGATTAAGCCTGTTTAAGCTTGCGACAAGCGAAAGTCCCTGGCACAAAGGGACGACGTCTCTGTCCGCGGGCTCCGTCCTGTTGGCGGACAGGACGGTCCTGCCTTGGTGGGGGAGGACGACGACGGGACGACGACGGGACGACGACGGGACGACGACGGGACGACGACGGGACGACGACGGGACGACGACGGGACGACGACGGGGCCCACGTGGTGACGATTTTCTTTTTCACCCCCTTCGGCGGCGCGCTGAACTAGTCCATGAGACGGTTGTTCCGTGTGGGAAGTTTGGCGTCTCCTCCACGGTCGGGTGCGCCCGCGCGCTGGCGTCCATGTACGCGCGGCGGCGGGCGCAGAAGTGGCGGCAGCAGCAGCTTTCTTTGTTCTCTCTGCTGTAAATTTTTTCCCTCGTTTCTTCCGTTTGTCTTTCCCCGCACGTCCGAGCGATTTTGATCGCAGTTGCAAAGGCCCCCGGAGGCAGGCCTTAAACCCCTTCCTTCCCCTGAGGGACGCGTTGACGTAGGAAAAGTTCTTGGCAAGCCGCACCGGGGGCTTCTGCTCCAAGTCTGGGCGCGCCAACGCCTCCTCCTTCCACCCACAGCTTTGCCCGGGTGAGCGCGCCCAAAGTCGGGATTACTGGGAAAAGATAGGTTTTTTCTTTCTAAATGCGTGGGCCCCAAACTCGAGAGAGAAGCCGTGAAAATTTAGGAGCTTCGTTTTCTGCACTTTTTTGGTGGTGGAGACTGAGTGTTGTGCACAATATTGGTTTACTGCATTTATCTCCTTGGACTTATCTCCTCCACACAAGCTGAATGGCCTACTAAAAGTCCACTCCTCTCTCTCTCTCTCTCTCTCTCTCTCTCACGCGCGC
>JAAUXU010035314.1_pt1 | contig 10515 bp, 9 predicted proteins | sample 7278151 | NCBI WGS metagenome assembly JAAUXU01 (sample SAMN14350113, study PRJNA611818) | marine sediment metagenome | isolation source: surface marine sediment (1.8m) | place: French Polynesia: Moorea | collected 2018-08 | reverse complement strand
GATCACTTGAGGCCAGGATCACTTGAGGCCAGGATCACTTGAGGCCAGGATCACTTGAGGCCAGGATCACTTGAGGCCAGGATCACTTGAGGCCAGGATCACTTGATAAGTCAAAGACTCCACAGTATCCCTGATATCCCCTCCAAACGATATTAGGGACAGGTCTTCATTTATAACTCCTCCCAAGACATGTTTGGCTTGCGGTTCTGAATAGGAAAGCTGAGGTTTCCTTAAGAAGGTGTAATTTATGATTGCTTTCCTCAAACCAAGATTAATGCCCAACTCGGGTTGAGCACTGAGTCCGGACGAGGAGTGTCTGAGTTTCTTCCTCAGCACACTCGTATGACCACTGGAGAGGTCTTGAGAGGTCACTCATGAGTGGTCGCGTGAGCGCTGAGATGCATGGCAGTTGTTTCGAATGCTTTCGAGTCTGACCGCGCATCAGAGTCATCCTCTGAAGAAGCTACTCAAGTGAACAACAGTACTTGGCACTGACGGATGGCTGGAGAAGACGCTGGTGTGGACAATTAGTTACGAATTAGTACCTTATTAACTCAAGTGATTAATCCACAGGTCCGGCTCAGTGTTGAGGATGCTTCCCGTCCACCCTGCCCTGACTCGCACATCCGTGCACTAGAAGAAGTGCACGGGGTGGATCAGCAAAGCGTTTTGGACTGTGCTGCTTAAGATGCTCAGTAATAATACAAAACTCAGTATTTCACTTTAGACGAATTCGGTGAGGGGCCTCTCCTTCCTGCCCACGTTGTTCTTGATGACGTTGAACGTGTTGCACTGCTGTGCCACGCAAAGATTCGGATCAAGTTTCAAGTAAAATATTTTTCAGTGTGTAGACGTGTCGTTGCGTAAATACAGTGTGCATCAAAACAATTGTGGCCACATGGAATGACGGGGCTGGTGTAGCGAACAGCTATGACTATAGCAAATGGAGAGATGTATCTGCAGTGACTGAACACTTCATTTCTGCAGTAATTTGCATGTACTGCTGCTGTTCCCGTCCTCTGGACGGGGTGACCAAAACTCTGACACATAGGAAAAAGTATAGTTGTTCAATAAATAAAGAAGGAAAGTAAAAATTCTGTCATAAATGAGGAAAGAAAGTACAATTCTTGAATAAATGAGGAAATGAACACCTCTCTTATTGTCCTTCGTTACTTGCCTGACGCCGAATGACCTGAAACGGATCTCTCAAAGCTGAACCGAAACTTAAAAAGTAATTTTCACACCATGAGGAATCAGACAGATAAAACAGGACAATGTAAAACTTCATTTCTTTAATGTGTCATTTTCTTACCAGAAACGGCTTTTCTCCTGCAATTTTGCAGGCTTTATTGCAGAACAGTTCTGTTCTACATGAAATTTGCACTTTTCCTGGTTGGACAGTGATAAAGTAGCTTTGCGAGAATGCAAATGAGTAGAATGCAATAAAGAAGGAGGAGGACAATAAAGTCTTTAATTGATCAGGACAAGAAAAAGTCGTTTCTCATCAGAACAAAGGTTTTCCTCGTTCCCAAGTCGTGTACGGACTTTGTAGCCACTTCCGGTCCACTGGCCCGCGACATCACTACCCAGAGCGAGAGGGAGGCCACGTCCAAGACGCGGTCCTCCCTGGTGACGCGCGCGCGCACGCGTCACTGCTGTGCGCTGCAGCGCGCGCGCACCGGGCCAGAAGGCGGGCGTAATTAGATGAAAGCAACAACTTTCGAGCTTGGATGCTAAGAAAGTGTGGCAAATGTTCCGTTTCGCGGGCGCTTCTGCAGCAGCTCAGAGTCGATTTACTCCGCATTCACGTTTGCTTCGCTCGCTTCGCACTCAGCAAAATAAATAATTTTGCGCACATTCGCGCGCTTTTCTCAGTCGAAACTTTGTTTTTTTTGCACAGTTGCGGTTGCAGCAACGAGGAGAAGGAAGAAACAACAGAATTTGCAAAAGTCGAGCTCGATTTAGCGCAGTCAAAACGATCGAGTGAAGGGAGGCAAAAAAAAAAGTTTTAGGCTGCAAAAAGTTCAAGCTGATTTGCTTTCACCCACTGTCATCAGCTAAATTTGGAAGTTTGGGCCAAACAACGACTCCAGTATTGTTGCAAGACCGTTCGTGTCAAGATAATTGCACAACTTCCAAGGAGCAAAAGAAAAAAAAAAAAGAGTGAAGAGGAAGGTTTGCGACCAATTTACGGCGAAAACCTCAAATCGATGGCAACGCTGAAAATACATTTGGGGCTTGTTCACTTGGCCACTTTTCCGCTTCCTAACAGCAACTTTGGCCAAATCTCGTGAAATGGAAGCAGAAGAGGTATCTCTGGATGCCCGACTCGGTCTCTGAGCAGGAGAAGCCGGACTTCTGGACCTTGCGCGTCAGCTCGGGCGGGCACGACGTCAGGGCCAAGGTGGTGTTGGAAGAAGAGCCACATTTAGCTCGACGAACGATTTCTTGACAAATATTAGAAAAAAATAGAGTTGCTTCCACATCCATTCGAGGTTGACCCACGGACAGGGAGGCGCAGGCGCAGCCCCTCGGTGTCCAGAGAGGGGTGTGTGAAGGACCTTTCTCAGGGACAGGACAGCGTCACAACGCTTATTCTTGGAGCTCGCTTATGGAGGGCTTCACCTTCCTTCCATCCATCAGGAGGCAACAGGGAGGTGGCATGATAGATGGAGTGGACATCTGAGTAGGTTGTACAGCTGGTCTTGAGGTCCTAGCAGAGCAGGGCTGCCAGCATCCGACTACAGGTTGCCAGTGCCCATCATCTAGCACCTTTGGTCCTTGGCGATGTCAGCATTTGAGACATCTGTATTGTTCATCAAGTTCTGAGCCAGTCAGGATGCGGGTTATGAGGGCCATCAGCTGTTTGCTGTAGGCCAGGACCAAAATTTGCCACTGGTGCGGCCTGGCCAAGTCGGCCCTTCTGCCCAACATGCCAATCCATCGATGACATCACCTCCCTTGGGTGGAGGCCAGGTGAAACATGACCGGCTGCTTCCTTGACCGATGAGCATCTGCTGACCACTGTAGGTGACAGTGACCGGTACAAGAGTTGTCCACTGTGCTGTGTTTAGACATTTCGGGCGATTCGGGCAGAGCTGGCTAATCAAACAGTCTGGACAAGTTAATCTGCACTTGGTGGTATCAGCTGAAACGAATTGCCGGCAAAAGGAGAAGAGACGGGAAAACTGGGCCAAAATTGATGGCAGCTTTTGGTTGACTGAGTCAAACTGCAGGATTTTGGTGGGGTGAAATGATGTTGAAACGTGACCTTTCCCGTCCCAGCTGTCTCACAAGTTGATCTCATCCTCAGATGAAGAGAGTAGAGAAGTTGTCAAGCCGAGTTGAGTTGACAAATGATTATTGAGAAGGAGGCAACAAATGGAACAGCTGTCGAGACCACAATTAGCCCTGTTGAGCAAGGAAGAGCAGTCGATTTTTCATGTGTGCAGCCTCATCTTGCCTGAATCGTGGAGTGAAATTGCGCTCTTGCAGGTAAGCCAGTGTCAAGTTAACCGAGGGGAAAATCATTCCTGGCCCCACCAGCCTTTCTCTGTGTCTCTGGGGAGAGTCTGTGCCAGAAAAATATAGCACAGCAGTGGCATTTTCACATGCGCACGGGCGTTAATGCATAACAAAGTAGGTGTAGCTTTACGGATATGGGGAGGCTCTGGTCACAGCGTCTCCAGCTGAGGGAGGGGGCGTGTGCCACAGCAACATCTGGGGCTCGGCACTGGGGCCAAAGGTGTGCCAGGCTAAGTGCGGCTCAAGTTCCGCATGAAGGAGACACATTTCTGGGGTCTTGTCTGACACCAGCGAGCACTAAAGGTGCTTGGGGGTCTGCGTCAGGGGCGAGGGGAACCCATCCCTCCACTCTCAGTTGGCTGACTGCGTTGGTGTCATGTGTGGTGAGTGTGTGGACATGTCAGCACACTTACTTTGAAGGCCTTCTGCTCAGCGCTGCCACCGGCAGCAGCGGGGTTGCCACCACAAACCATGGTGGTCTGGCCACAAGTCACTGACTTGGCAAATCACTGCCGGCAGGGTTGCCAGCAGGCCCTGATGACCTACACTGGTGTGGCCACCAGCCCCAACTTGGAAGTGCAACCAGTGCAACTTGGAATCATCCGAGATACCTCAAAGAGTGTCACAATTTCTTCTAAATGGCAACTCTTCACCCGACTCTCGCGAGTGTTGACTAACGTTGACCCGACCCAAGCCAAGTCGACGTTGAAAGACGGGTTTTTTATTCCCCCCCGCCCAAGTTGAGGCCATCGATGTCGTCGAAAATCCCCGTGTCCACGTGCTCGGGGTCCATTTTCTCATCCATCTTCCTCAGTGGAAATGATTTGAAGCTCGTTGCAAAACAGCCACAATCATCTCCTTCCCGTCCTATTTTTCTAGCATCATTTCTGCTCTGCTCACCTATGAAGGCATTTTAATGAATTCGCAAATGTGGGCGCGCTGTTAATGACGTGAATTATGGGCGCCCAAAAAGCGTCGCAACAACAAACACCCCAAAAATGCTGGCGGCCAAAGTAGGACCCATTTTTCTTCTTATACGCGCACAAAAAAAAGAACCGTGTGCATAATCGAGAACGTCCATTTGCCCGTCAGAGCTTCGAAGATGAGGGATGGACGTGGTTGTTGACGTGGGCGTCCAAGTTGCTCACGAGGAAGACTTGGTTGGGGGAGGCATTTTTTCTGACACACACGACTTCTCCACGGGACTAGCAAGCATTTACCTGCGATGCAGTGAAGACTCGATTTAGCAGTGCTGTTCAAGGCTGTAAACTGCTCACCACGTTGTCAAGTCGAGACTTATCTTTAAATTAAACCCTTCCTCTGACTCACTTTCCATGTCAGCCTCGTCAGGCATGATTAGTGTTGGTCTTTAAATGTCTCTAGAGCATATGTATATTGTTCATATAGTGATATAGTCGAATGCAGATTTAAACTGCCGCTCAGAGGTGAACTGATCAGCTTCTCTGTACTTGATGGGGACTTACTATTGAGAACCTTCAGTTGGGGATTTCTCGTCCACATATGAAATTGCAGAACGAGCAGTCAAGATTGAAGACCTCAGGTACGGATGGCAACCCTGGAAGTCATCTTGGACTGAGCAATGTGGTCCGAAAACGGCCCCTTCAACTTGATGTGGACCAGTGAACGGAGGCGCTCATTCGTCGTCTCGGTCAGACTCATCCAGCGTGACCGACATGAAAAATGTTTTAAGGGGGGGGGACAAAGTTTGCAAGCAACAACATTGTCATTGACTCGTGACTTTCAAACGCAACCTGGTGTTGGCCACGCTGCAGTGGCGCCTGCTGTGGCCCTTGCTGTCTGGCCAGACGGCGTTGGCCACGCTGGACCCCGAGAAATGCCCCGGATCAGGCCGCTGCAACGACTGTGACGATGAGACTAAAGCTCACCGAGACCGAACTTTCCTCCAAGGAGCAGGATTATGTGTGTACACATTTACTTAAAGTGCGCCCGATTTATCACGCCGCCGGCCCCGAAAGTGGCTGCGAGACACTCAGGTCGGGGTGGAAAGTCATTTTTTGGCCTCGTACCTACCTGGTTTGGTTTTCTTTCTCTCTCTGCAGCAATTTGGACAGGATTTATGTCAGAGAAGCTGCCTCTTTCCGGTTATTTCTCCCGGAAATCGCATCCCTGAAGTGCTCTGGCCATGTTTATTGCTTCTTTAAAAGATTCTTGGGCCTCTCCAAACAAGTTTCTCTTTGATTTATCACCCCGCGGATACTTTCAGGGTCTTTTCCGAAAAAAGAGAGCAAAATTTCAGCGGAAAGTTTTCACGCTCTCATTGTTTCTTTACTTCCCTCACTTAATTTCTGTTGGAAAGTATTCTTCTTCTACGACGACACTTTCCACTTTATGTCTCACTTCAAGTGCGACACCATTAATTCTCACATTTTACACTCACGCAACGATGTGTGAGGAGCGTGCAGAGGGGGTTGGATGGGGACGGGGAGGACAAAAGTGCTGCTTGCTGTTAACAATGAGACTTTTCTCTTTTTCGGGTCCCAGACTTTCCCCCTAGGCCTCTCTCGCACTACTGAGCAGTGAAAGACAGACAGAGAGAAGGAAAGAAAGAAAGAAAGAAAGAGAGAAGAGAGAGGGGGGAATTCCCCCCCCCCCTTTCCCTCACCTCCCCCCTACCGTGGAGAAAAGGAGAGGGGGCGAAAACGCGCCCCGATAATAACACTAGCGCAATTTCCGCTTGCGGTGAAGGAGGAGGGCGGGGTAGGTGAGGGGGGGGGGAGGAACCAAACAAACTGGCCAAATTCCGCCCCAAAATCGCAACTTTTTTCAGGGCGAGGTAGAAGAAGGAAGGGGGAAAGAGGGCCTTTCATCCATGCCTACGCTGAGCTACTTTGATCTTCTGACGCGTATAGAAATAAAATATCGACGACCTTTCAGTACCACGGGGCTTAATCCTTTGATAAAATGCCGAAAGCCATGGGTGCCGAAGTCCACTCAGTGTCCGACAATGGCGAGTCCGTCCGCATTGAGACACCCGGTACACCAATTACTTCGACTCCATTACTCCCTTCCGGGAGCTAAGTCAAAAAGGTCATCAAGGGGTGGACGGACACACAGGACTCGACGGCCACCGCCAGGGAGGACCACATGAGGACGGGAAAGCTCAGGACAACCTTGAATTGTCGCACATGTCAAGGTCACCCATGAACCGGAAGCTACTAAAGTACTCGAGACTTACTGTTGCCAATTGATCAAGGCGAATTCGCAACTTCGTTTGGCGAAACTCGAAATGAAAATTTTGAGTTTGGGTCTCTCTCTTTTTGGGGTGGGGCTGGGGGGGGGGTAAAAGTGTGACTGCACCATTATGGGGACTGAGCTGCCGACCTCAATGACTGCTTTAAGAGCTGAAGAAGGGTGTGGAAAGAGGGTTCAGCTCAAGTTGGGCTGCTTTTGCTGTGGGGTGTGCGAAAAGGGGTCAGTGGGCCCGAGTGACTTTGGTCACAATGCTTTGAATGTCCTGACACTTGATGTGCTAGTGTAATCACACCATTGTTTTTGATGTCTTGGACCAGCTTAGGCTCATCCAAGTTGGTCCAAGACATCAACGACAGCTTGGCACATCAATTGTCAGGACATTGAAAGCATTCTGACCAAAGTTCTGGGCACAATTTAAAGGTCTCACCCCTTCTTGCGGGCTGCGGGAATGTTAGACATTGCTATTTAGCGTTCTTCCTGTTGGTATTTTCTACCATCTAAAAATCTCGACATGTTTACTTAAGTATCCAAAATTCAATATTTTTGGCAACGCCTGTTTTGAAGAGTAGCTGCGAGACTCCCTGTGAATCCTCTCCAGTCAAGTGGAATGAAGAACTGATCCTTGTTTGGGTCCTGCTTTATGGACTACGAGAGCTCTTCTCTGGCACTGGAGGACAGAGAAACTGTCAGGAGGGGTCAGACTTGTTTGGTTTTGTTCTTCAAAAACCATCTGACGACGTCTTCAGCGTTGGTCGTGCGGTAGCGAACCTAACACGCACTCAGACAAAGGCTCAGATTGTCATTTTTGGACCCAGTCCAACATGCTGGACGACGTCTCTCAGGTACACAGGGTGGACAACGTCTCTCACAAGTACAGGGACCCGGACGACCTCTACTTCGACCGCAAAAGTGTCCGGAGCTCAGCCAAGAAGTGGACTATCGTCCGAGGACCCGAAAACAAGTATCATGTCAACAAAGAACATTTTCACTCACTCTACATAAAGAGTACTTGAAAGCAAGTTCTTTTTAGATGAAAGCAAGCAAAAAATCCATTTTTTTTTACTGGAGCGTCAGAGCCCAAAGGCAGGTGTATTTTTGGGGTGGGCGCAGCCCAATGGCACCTGCATCATCTCTGTCGTCTCTGTCCTCGGCTGTCGAAGCCATTGTCGCGATGCAAGGTCGTACCAGGACCTCCTATGAGTGCAGCAAGGGTCAGGACTTGGTCCGAAGGACGTACGCCAAGCACTGGGCCAGTCCCTGCTGCTCAAGGCACCTGTGTATCAAGGGGATGCCAGCTTTGGAAAGATGACTAACGTAACAACTATAAACCATGGTATTATCTCTTTCTTTGTGCTATATTTGTTGCCAGACTCCATTTGGATCCATTCTCGACAAATGAAATGAAGAACTAATCAGCTTTGGCATCAGTCTTCAAAGTTATGTAAGGATGTGTTTGGTCAACATTACAGATTGGACTTATCTTTTCAAATGCTAACCTGAAGCACTGAGGGAGGCAAAGGCAAAGTTTGTTAACCCTTTGAAATCTGAACACCTTGTTCTCCACTGAACTTATGTAATAAAACTTGACTACAAGAGTGGGGTTCACTTTGGGGGGAACCATTTCGTTACATCTGTATCATTTGGCATCAGATGACATGCCCAAGATGCGCTCTGCAAAATTGCGAAGTTTTCATTATCATCAGCAACAAATGTCATCAGGAGACTAGACCCAAAAATGAAAATTTGCTGACAGCATCTCAGATTTGTAAGCCAAGGCCAAAGATACAGCCAAATTGTTTTCGGCAGAATTATTTTTTCACCCCTCTCCTTCTCTTTCAATAAAGTTTACCTACATAAGCATAACAAGGTGTTCAGGCTTGGAAGGCAGAGCTCAACACATTTCCTTTTCAGCTTCAGTGCAGCAGTTAAGCAGCCTCAGGAATGTAACTGAGCAGGTCTAATTTGTTGACCAAACATCCTTATGTAACTTAAAAGGCAGACCCAAAGGCTGATTAGCTCTTCATCCTATTTGACTGGATTGAACTGTGTGCACTGCTCATGGAGCCCTGAAGCAGTGCAGACCTGATGGGCCACTTGATGCACTCGGGATAGGATCTTTGTGTCAAGCGTTCCGTTGAGGACGTCGAAACTTTTCCACTTCATAGGATCTGAATCAGGGCTTGCCAACCCTTTGTACATCCCAGTGTTTGCTGTTGCCCGAGGCCAGCTTCACCATGGTGGCCTCAGCCGACGGAGTTTCCAGGATCGCGCGGCTGCTGCTCAAGGTGGCGATTCAAGCAAACTGACATTGTTGACAAAATTTGATTTGGCGAGTGCAGGATTTCGCCAGACTTTCACTCGTCACCTTCCTAGAAACGAGTGCAACATTGGGAGATTCAGGGAGATTCCATCCGCTGGCAAATTGCGTCATCTTAAGCGGACTTTATTGGAGCTGACGCAACCTTGATTATTTGCCTTGGACTCGGTCCTTGGACAGACAACTCTACTAACCCTCGGTCCGCACTTCCACACTCATAGACTCCCCTTTTATATTGTGCAATGTAAATAAAACTAGGTTATTTTTTTCCATATCTACATGGGCCTATCAGGGTCTGTATTTCTTTATGGCACCATGAGCAGTGCCCAAAGTCGCGAGGTTGAATGTACTGTGCACTTCTGATGCTTCAAGTGGTTGTGGCATCAAAAGGATTGCCCGTGTGAGACTCACGGATGCACCAAGTGTATTAGATAGTGCAGACGTGTTGGACCGACTTGACAAGGCCGCACAAGCTCAAGTCCCACAACAAACAGCTGCTGAGCCTCATCGACTCGCTTCCTGATTGGCTTGGGACATTAAAAACCAAGCAGATGTCTCAAATGCCAACAGTGCCAAATGTGCCAGGCAGAAGGCACTTTGGGTCGTTCAATCGTAGCAGGAAAATGGCAGCCCCGTCCTTGGTGAGCCTCTAAAGCAGCTGTGCAACGTGCTCAGATGTCCACTCCATTGGTTGTGTCACCTCCCTTGATCCATCATTCGAAGGTCTTGAACATTCAGCCGTCGGACTCTGAGAATGGCGTAGAATGAGCTTGGCTCTGTCCTCTAGAGTTTGTCCCTGTCGTCAAAGCAGGGGAAGGCCCACTTGGAGAGGTCACAGACCTGGTTGAACTCTGAACCAGGGTCAGACATCCAACATCCGTTGCAGCGGTCGTCGGGTGGATCCAAGAGATGCAGACGCAGTTTGGTAGATCTCAAGGCCTCCGTTGTGGCAGCCTCTTTGCAGATCTCTTCGACCTCGTCCACAGGCGGTGGTGGAGGCCACATCGATGCAAATGATTCTCAGTAGACGTTTGACTTCTCCATCATTCTCGCAAGATGTTGACATCAATGGAGAGGGATTTGGTTTCCTTCCAAGTCACTTGTGCCTCTGACACCAACCCTCAAAATGCTGTTACTTCCAACGCACGGTCGAGGTTGCGAGACGCGAAGCAGAGAGCAGTTGCGGTCTCAACAGTGTGATACACCTGGAAACGACACCACTTTGAGAAGAAAAATTTCTTAAACCAGATAAAATCTACTAGTCTTTCCCCTCATTCTCGTGTTTTTCAATTCAAGTGTTTGTTTGTTTGTAAAGGGCTCCGCTCCGCTCCATTGATGGGCTCGGGCATGCGGGAGCAGCCTCTTGTGAGACTTTTTCCCTACCCTGCGTGGCAGTAATAAGAGCCAACAAACGTCAACCCTGGGAGGCCCACCTCCCT
>JAAUXU010060835.1_pt1 | contig 10516 bp, 11 predicted proteins | sample 7278151 | NCBI WGS metagenome assembly JAAUXU01 (sample SAMN14350113, study PRJNA611818) | marine sediment metagenome | isolation source: surface marine sediment (1.8m) | place: French Polynesia: Moorea | collected 2018-08 | reverse complement strand
GCTATAATGGCACTCTCTCGAGACCAACTCCAAGCCCTGCTAGATCATATACCGGCACCGGCACCGGCACCGGCACCGGCACCGGCACCGGCACCGGCACCGGCACCGGCACCGGCACCGGCATCGGCATCGGCATCGGCACCGGCACCGGCGCTGCCGAGAAATGACGACCGACGAGGGCGAAAGGTGCCAGAGTCGACTTTGACACCTGGCGAATGTGGAAGAAAGGCTTCATCTCCATTGTGCAAGTCAACAAGTGGAGTGATAGTGGAGCGAGGCTAGAAATGTCCATTTGCATCACTGAAGATGTACAAAAGACGGTAGACGATGCGATCCCAATCCCAGATGACCTCAACAATCCAGCCGCCAATGACATCGACTACCAAGACACCCTGGCGGAGATTGAACCAAGACTCATCCCAGAAGCGGACTGCGACACGACTAGAGCACGCTTCGAGGTAGCCACGCAAGAGTCCCATGAGGATCGACAAGCTTGGCACAGCAGGATCTGTTTCCTATGGCTGCCAGTCAATTTGGACACAGACACAGCTGCCACTGAAGTAAATCGTGGGCTCATCCACAAATTCCTCATTGGCTTACGTCGGGAATCAGTCAGTACACGCAACTGTACGCTTAAATTGTGAATTCCCAACTAGAGAGAGACAGCAGCTATGGGTGTAAGATTGGTCATCTTATAACCAAAGATGACTTCTACAGTCATCAGTCATTTGAGGGGCTCATATCAAACATCATCGGAATGCATCGCTACCAATCACCTTTCACATATCTGCCATTTTGATTGTGCATCAATGACCGTCCCTATCTGATAATGTGGCAACTCTAAGTGTCACTTTGCATATCCACTGCAAGCAAAGGGAGACGTCCCTTGCTGACAATGTTCGTTCTAAGAAGCGAAGCAACGCTGTAAAGAAGTATTGCGACCTTTCTTTTTTGGTTGTTCTCATCCTGAACGTGTCAAACATGATTAATTATCTCATGAGGTCACTAATGTCTTATCTATTCCATAATTATGATTAATGATGATGCCCGGTTTTCTGTCAGAGTTCAAATTGCACTCGCATGCAGTCCAAATAGCTGTAATGACTAATGTAACTTCTTCCTTTGATTTTGTATCCCGTTACGATTATCTAGAAATATTTTTAATTTATGTGTGACACGCAGTGTAACTCATGTTTTTGCGGGACATACGTCCGAAGACGTAATTTGCCATCTTTTGTTGACTTAGAGCATGATCTACATCTTTTAACTCCATAAGGTGTCATCGTCCCTCACATCGGTTAAGTCCTGGTGCTGAGCAGGATTGTGTGTTGGTGTGGAGGATGCACAGTTGCCCAGCACCCTGTCCTAGCAGGTTGTTAATATCAGGCAAGGAAGTGTCTTGTGCTGATCCGTACTGACTCCAGTGGCGAAGTGCATCACTGCGCCACAAGTCTCAAGGGATGGCAATAGAATCCCGACGCATCAATGCCAGTAGTTGACAAAGATATCGAAGGAGAACTCGTCCATACGAGATTGTACTCGAGTGCCATAGCCCGGTGGGATGTGCAGAACCATGTCAGTCAATCATACGGAACATCATTGGTCAAGAGGCGCTGGATAGATCCAGCGCAGGATGCCGGCTGCAGGAGGGTTGGCATTAAGTATAAACTGTAGGGATCTAAGGTCAAACTCAGAATGAGACTGATCAGGGGAATCTGACTGTGATACATAGATCCACATTACACTTGGGCCCTGGGTCCCAGAACACGCGGCAACTAGGACATTCGTCTTGGTGACCCTTCATCAGTGCTGCGCCTTGACGAGTCATCTCAGTTACCTCATACTAACGATGGACAAAGAACAACTGATTGTTCGCCAGTCCTCACAGGTACAACAATTATACCAAAGAAATGAGTATTATGTGAAGGAAGTACTCGTCAATGGTCAATATTGAACGGTCTTGGCAAAGAGAAGGACATTCAGTAGTAACATCCCTAGAATTGGGTGCCCCAGGTGCAATTTCTCTGGCTTCTACCTCGTCGGGGTTTGCGTTAACCTGCCGTCAGGTGGCACCTTTTTCACCTCGGACATTCCATTTCTCCTTGTGTACGTTTCTATCTTTGTTTTTTTGTCCTTTCTCTTGGGGGGGAGGGTGTATTTCATGAATCAACATTGCAAATAACGTAGACCATGTCTACTGCCTGACTCATGAATACAATATTCAAGCAGATCAGATCAAACACAAGGTTACATATATAATCTTGTAGTTGTGACAGTAGTGCCCGATGCTACTCCCCATATAACCTTGCTGCCACAGACGATGCGCCTTAAGTAAAGAGTCTTCTGACCGTACACCGACATGTATGTAAACTGCAACATGCATCATTGTTCAGGCGAGCAGCTCCCTCGTCATCCATCACGTCAGATGAAGCTCCCGTGAATTGACAGTTGAAAGTCCTTGGCCTTCGTGCCGGCAGGACTGAGAACCATCTAAATGCATACGTGTTGGTGCAGACCTTACAGGAGGTCAACCAGAAGCCGTACCCGGTATTTACATGTGTCACGCAATTATGTAGTAAAGTCACAGTAATGCAAAGATACGGCAATAGTCGCGTCCCCAGGGTGTTGTGGTGGACCCTGCAGATGTCCCTCTCCAACTTCCCCAAGAAATAATAATCCAGAGGATTGGCATCGGGAGAGTTGGAGGGCCACATCTTGGGTGGCCAGAAGTGGGAGACATTGGCCTCCGGGAAGGCCAGGCTCCTCTCAAACATGTGGCAGGGGGCGGAGTCCTGCTGGAAAGTGTAGGGCTTGCCCATGGCTACCTTGTTCATCCATGGCGCCACCACGGTCTCCATCATGTCCAGGTAAATCTCTTTGTTCACATTCACTCCAGGCTTGAAGAAGTGTGGGGGTATGATGTGGCCCTGGTTGGAGATCACCCCCAAGGTCATGATGGAGGCTGGGTTCTTGTAGGTGAAGATGTTGGGCACCTCAGATTTCTCCTTGGCCAAGAACCGGTCATTTTGGGGGTTCCTGGCAGCATCCACGTTCCACAGCCTTTTGCCCTTGTTGTTCGTCATTTCTCGGCAGCGCCGGTGCCGGTATATGACCCAGCAGGGCTTGGAGTTGGTCTCGAGAGAGTGCCATTATAGCTACTAACCCCAGTCCTTGAGTCTTACTCTGAGTGAAGTAAGTAGACATGATGTCAGATGACATTAATGTTTGTGTATTCACTTGTCTCTAGATACTGCTACATAGATACATTCATTGGGAACACTCATCCCTCCATGCCCCTATGCTTGCCTCTCCCCCATGAGTGGGTCAGCTGCCAGCACTCGCGGTCAGCATAGAACACCCTCTACTCTGTTAGGGAAAGGCGAGTGTAGGCAACCTATGTGAGGTGGTCCGAGACTCTAGTTAAGTCAGCCACGCTTCACTTCCCCCGCGAGGGGCTTGCTCTGTCCCTTGAGAGGGGGTAACTTCTGGTGCTGTAGCCCTCAGGAAGTGGTTCATGCCAGGGAGAGAGAGACTGACTGAAGTCTTCTTAGCTGGGGGCTCTCATAGTTCCTTGATGGATTCCTTGACCCAGTTGGTGCTAGGGTACAGTTGGCCACCAGTCTTGGACCCAAGGTCAAGTCCTCTGAGCCTATGGGCTCTTTCCTGTTGCGTTTTCCAGGTGATGTCTGGCCCGAGATTCCCTCCCATGTCCCTCCAGATACTTTGCAAGGTCGTCAATGGGATGGCAAGGAGAGTGAAGGCCATGCCAAAGGCAGGTGGGAGAAGCTAGACTCCAAAGCCTCGAGCGACGTGGACCTGGGTGATACAACTGCCGATGGTCTGGATTTTAGCAAGGATAAGGCCGATGCCTGCTTCCCTTGGCCACATATTCCTGATGGCTGGGATGAGGAAAGAAACCTCGGAGGGGACCCCTCGTTCCAATTGGCTGATCACCTCCTCATACATTCCAACGCCAAATCTCCAGATCCTGTCAGATCCCTTGACCCCAGCTTCGTTGGCATAGTACAACTTGAGGATGGCTTGGGCTTCACGGGAATGATGGACCCATGTGGCCTTGTGGTGCTGTTGTATTGCACTTCTGAGTAGATGTTGCCCCCCCCCCCCCCTGGCCTGTGGTGAAATCTCGATCCTCAAACTTCTGGCTCTTTGGTTCGAGTTCAGTAGGGGTGGCGCATGGCTCGATGGCTTAGCATTGCACAATACCAGTTACCATCAATGAACCGCTGTGGAGGTGCAATGGGGTCTCAAGGGACCGCGGTGGTGTAGTTGCTGTGAATATAGCTGATGGGGTTGGTGAAATTGATGGTTGAAATGAATACTCAATGAAGACTACATTGAAAAGATTCAGAACATCCGGAAGGCCTACCTCAATTGGAATTGGCCATTTCTCCCAAAATTCATGTCATTTTTCAACATGTAACAGAATGCTGCGAAATGACAAAGAAATCTCTGGGTCCCATGTCAGAGCAAACAGTGGAAAGCCTTCACCACGACTTTCCCTAAACATGGAGTAAGTACAAGGTCCCTTTGCAGCATCCAAATTACAAAAAGCAGCTAAGAAAAGCGGTTGTAAAATACAATTCCTTTCATATTTGATGTTTCTAAAGACTGTGTCAGAACAGAAATAGAAGAATAGCACGGGGAAGCTACAATGAGAGGTGTTTCATCTACTTTCCTAGTAACATGATGTCACATTTTTTAAATATCCTTTGATTTCCTTTTCAAGTGGCAGTTCCTGCATTTACTGCACATTTCACATAACAATATTCAACATGTTCTTGGTCATTTCCTTCCAAAAATAGAAAAGATGCAAGGCACAGAGGGAAGATTGGCCTAAATTTTGAGCTTTAAAGTGTCAGTAATAAATATGTTGAAAAGTATTACAGATCCTAAAACCATTTTTAATCATTAGAGCTTCATCTTTGATCCTAAATTAATGGCTCAACCTTCTCAGTCATCTGCTTTTGGCCATTAACTCATCATCTTTGAGAGCAACCAACCTTGGATGGCCATGTACTACATAAGTTTATAGCATAAACTTCAAACGCCAATATTTCTGGCAGATGAACACATATGATTTAGATAAAACTTGTTTTGGAATCCTGAGCATCTTAACTTTTAAGTGGTTTGGGTTGCCATCACGTCCACATAAAATTCATTTTTTTGCCTCTGAGGCACGGGGTGCGCATCGCTCCATATTACATGGTCAGTCTAAGACCCACATGCTACCGCCTGGCCGACGCTACAGGAGTGTTTGGGATCCCTAACCAAGCCATGAAGTTATCAGTACTTTGTCTCATCTCACAATGTGTGGGCAAGCTGATGAAATATTGCCCACGATTGCAGATTGGTGGTGTAATCCAGTGGATTGTCTGGCATGTACGGGCCTGTGGACACCTGAAATGACAGCAAATGGTTAATGGACAGTCTCTACAGTAATTTAGTTACTTTTCCCATAAATAAAGCTCTGCATGGCACTTGAGAGCTGGGAGTGTGTATCCAGACATACTTGGGCACCAATCTTGAAACTAAAAATATCTTGTAATTACTTACCACTAAGAAACCCAGCCACATGTTGGTAGCTTCCTGAGCTGAAGAATGACAGGGTGAGGGTAACCTGCTGCAGTGGTGTCAGTAGCAAGCCTCTATCTGATTGAAACTCAAGCTCCTCCTTCACAATGTCGACTATCTCGAGGAAGTTGGTCTTCTCAAAGCAGAACAGTCATTTGAACTCATCATCTGGGTAGCATGTCAGGACATTGGTCCAGTCCCACAAGACACGGGGCTCCTGTTGAAGGGTGATTCCTCATCTGTCTTCATGGTCCCATTGGTCCCTCCAATCACAAACCCAGTGCACAAAGTCCTCCATCACTTTTTTCTTCCTTGTTTGATTGTTTTGTTTTGTTGACACATGAAAAAATCCAACTTAATCACCATGTAGTCATGCCTCCAATGGTGATTTGTTAGCAACCAACTAAAAGGGACATTAAGTAACGAACTTTCTTTCAAGAAACTCTTTTTGTAGCTGCCAACTTTCTGTCAACCAAATCTCATAGTCATCAGCTAGTCAAGTACCCCCCTTAAAAAACTGATATCTGATAGTTCACAACCATTTAGCGACTAAATGCTGTAGTTACCAAGTCAGTCGTGATTATGTGTTCAAGAAACCTGCCTCTGGTTCTAAAAGAGAGTTCAGCACATACTTGTTTTGCCCGCTGGCCAGCATCGTCAACACATTCTCCAGGGTTTTCCTCTCCACTTCACTGATCTCTTTGTGTATGGTAGTGAATTGCTTGTACATCCCCAGGTTGGTTGAGAGGTGTGTGCATCCTAATTGGGTCTGTTGCGCTACCAGATGGATGGGGAAGTCTGCTTGCCAGGACAATTCTTTCAGGGTCTCATCGCCGTGGGCGAAGCATTACCGGGTTGTTCACTTGGGTCTCTCACCAATTGAACTCTTGCTTTTTGGTGTGTGAGGCTTGCATCTGCAACACGTTCAACACTGAGATTGCATATGAACCTAAATGCCAGTTTGTTCAGCATCTCATTACTGCAAACAGAGCTGAACATGGTTTTCAGTTCAGGTCTGCACTATCCTCATGGTGCTGTCCTCCCAACTTTGCTTATACAGATCTAGGTGTAAGTAATTTCAGTGAGAGGAAACTTGTGCGTAGACTGCGTGGAGTCATTATTGTGAGGAATCTTTGCATGGAATGAATTCTCCAGAAAGTGACCCATAACTTTGAGTATATGGGTTGACAGTGTTGAGTGCCCATAGTGACACTAGAGCACTCAAACTGCAGCAACCCACAGATGACCCTACACCAATGCTGGCTGTTTTTAGCCATCTCTGACCACTTCTTTTTAGTGAAAAGTGCAGAAATCTTTGTGGGGAGATTCTGCCTTCCTGGGCCCACCTAAATCTCGGGGTGGCACCACCTGAACCTCCTTACGCCACCTATGGGGCCCATTTTTCTGTATGTCAGGACTTTCTGTAGCAAGTGGTGAAGAAAAGGAGAAAAGGGGGAGGGAGCGCACGCCAAGAAAACTCAATGAGACAGTGGGCAGTGGAGTGGAGGGAGAGGCACACAGGCAACTGTGCCCCTACCTTCTTCCTTCTGCCTAGGTATAGGGGTGGGTCAAGTCAACTCATAAAAGAGCGAGTCGAATCAAAACTCAATGAGTCGAGGGCTGTACTTTCCCACTTAGTACTGCCTAGTTGAAAAGTGTTTCTTTGACTGATCGAGTTTCTCTGGCGTGCACTTCCTCCCCCTTTATCTCCTTTTCTTCACCGCTTGCTACAGAAAGTCCTGGCGTGCGGAAAAATTCCACTCAAAAATGACTCCACGCAGTCTACGCACGAAGTTTCCTCTCACTGAAGTTACATACGCCAAGGTCTACTGTATCATACTTAGTCGATTCTGGAAGTGTCATGCCCTTCAGTGTTTTCTGCTTTTAAAGTGGCGATCAATCACCCAGGGACATCATCCTCTTTTAAATCAGAAGTTGTGCAAATTACGCTTCTTGGTGAAAATGACCTTTGTAGGCCTTGTATTGTCTTGTCGACGAGGACAAAGCAACGCTTGAAGTTAATAAGACATGCGAGAAAATGGAAAGTGCGATGTTAACTTACGTACGCAGGTCTGCAGCGAAGCAAATGATGTTCAAAGCATGAGTCTCTCTAAAGCGAGCACTACAGCACTTAATCTGTGGCAATGATAATGCTACAGTTATGCATGTACCAGAATTGCCTGAGGTTGAACACTCAATGCCGTCAGTCCGAGGAAGAGCGCGGCCTGCCCGATCGGCCCAAGTCGCTACATTGGTCGATCGTAAACAAAGTCGGAAATGGACTGACGAAGCGTGAGGAGAAGATTCTGCGGCGAAAGTTTGACAGTGATTGAAGGTGGGGAAGTTTTTATATACTTGGTGGAGACATGACTCAGATGTCTCTGAAGGCTCATTTTCATGGGAAGTCGAAGAAAGCACTTTTGACAATTGCTAGAAATGACTATCGATTCGAGAGTGAAAAGACTCTCCGGAGGCAGCAGCACCTCCAGAAATCCTTTCAGTCACCGAACTCGTCCAAGGTTCCGGACACCATCTGGAAGAGTTGAAAGTCTGGGTACTGCAGCATCGGTCCCATCTGTTACCAAACCCTCACTCCAGAGAGAGATCATTTGCAATTTAAAAGCCTTTTTTTGCAAACTATCATAACACCTGCCAGTTATATCAAACAATGTGCATTGCGTTGAGAGGCAGGGAGGGGACACAACTTTGCTTTGGCCACATGCAAGGGCAAACCACGAGAAACAAAAAGAAGTCAAGACAGACTGACTGACAGCTGTCCAAGAAATGATCAAGATTAAATATTCAGACTTTCTACAAGCAATGTTGAGATTGAAAGACGAAGCTTTGATCGCCCAATATGCAACCTGTTTGACCATGGTGTCCGGGAAGTCGGGCTGCTCATGTTGCAGCAATTTACCTCACGTGACTACGATTGTTTCGACATGGCCGTGCTTATAGCAAAAGTCTCTTGTGAACACTGGCTTCCAATTGCGCCCCGAAACAGAGAAATCAGCTCAGTCATCTCCAAGACGTCATCGACTGCAGAACTACGTGTGAAAAAAGGAATCACTGCACAGCTCACTGCAGGAAAGTCACAAGCAGCAGTAGCAGCCAACCTCAGCATTGCCTGCAGCGCAGTGTTCAAGCCTGACGACTGCTTTGAGACCACTGGAGGCTCCTCCAGGCTGTTGGTCCAGTCTCAGTCGGTTCTTCCACTTTGTAGAGGTGCAGCTGAACTGACCAAACACCTGGTAAACATGTGCCAACAATCCCTCCACATATAAAAGAACAGCCCCTTTGTCTGTGTATGCGTCCGCGGCCGATTTTTGTCATTTTCACCGTGCTTTTTGTTCGCGCCGTCGATTTTTGTCACTTTGGTGCAAAAAGGGCCGATTTTTGTCCGGATGATCGTGTAGAGCGCGAAGCTCGTGTTGAGTTAGGTTAGGATTTGGTGGCTGATTTTCGTCACTTTACATTTTTGCTATTATTCCTACCCGACGAAGTTGGTAGCTAGGGCGAAGCAATAGTTGATTTATAGAGGACTTATTCCAACTATATTTGAGGATGCATTGAAACCCCACTTTCCACCATTGATGCAGAGGCATTCAGTGGCTACAGACCTTTGGAAATGAACGAAGACAGAGCTTAACATTAAATGTTGCATTAATAGCCGCGACATGTTACTTTCTGGTATAGTGAGAATACTTAGATACCTTTTTCTTTTACATGCATTCTTGTATGTGTCTGCGGTTACCGCATTTTGTTCTTGAATATCCAGGACATGACGAAAAAATCCCCGGGGAGAAATTGAGTGCATTTACTGCAGTGAAACGTTCTGGCGTTCAACGGGTGGCTGTTATTGGTCGTGGAGACACTGACGCATAACATCCTGTACACAAGGACTAGCTCGTGACTGCTCATTTTGAGGCATAGTGCTCAAAGTGCCCTGTGTCGGGGCGACATCACCCTTGCCATTTTCAGGTGGCTTTTTGTGAAATTTCCTGAAATTTTCTGAGGCGGTCCCGGCCCCCTGGCCCTACTCATTCCAGCAAGGACACCCGACCCAGACACTTCCCGGGTGCGCTGCACGCACTAAACCCCTGTGTTGCAGATCACTTCCCCTTCCTCTCGCTTCTCTCCGACTACTTTTCAAGGCAGGGGTGGACACAACCACGGGAGGACCTTGTACCGGAGGGGGGAGTAGTAGACGCTGCCCTTGTACTTCTCCAATGGCCAAAAGAAGGTTGGGTCCATGTGCTTGCGATCAGGGTAGATGCTGCCCAGCACCATGACTTGTTGCGGGTGTTTCGTCTTGTTAATTCAATCAACATAATTCCTATATCCACAGTGACCCATTTCAAGAAAATTAAGCTGAGTGTTGAAGTTCAGTATTGATATTTTGTGACCTTATCTATCATTCCGGCGGTTGTGGAATTGATCAACCTCAAAAATCTTCTTGTCCGAGAAAACTTTGACTGTTCACGGATAGTTTTTCAGCATGCAGTTTTTCAGTTATGAAATGAACTACTTGCATCGGGCCAACCTTTTTGACCTTGGCTGCGTTCGTGATCAGCTGTTGACGCTGCCTCACAAATGATTTCAGGCCCAAGCAGGTCGCTGTCCTCTTGACGGTGTCTGCTGACTGGCTCAAATGCCTTGCATGGGCCCGGATTGAACGGGTTGGATGCTTGGCGGCCGCCTCAACAAGCCCCTCAATGATTAGAGGAATGATACGAAAGGGTCTACCATCTCCAATAGTCAAATGATACGGACACTACCTCGGGAACCGAACCGTTAAGGTGGATATCAAGGGCATACAGGGCATCTGACGTCTCACCAGGGGCACTTCACAGGGGGGGGGGGGGGGGGGCATTTAATTGCCCCAATTATTGAAAAAAAATTTTTTTACCCACCGGTAACGGTT
>JAAUXU010058666.1_pt1 | contig 10516 bp, 9 predicted proteins | sample 7278151 | NCBI WGS metagenome assembly JAAUXU01 (sample SAMN14350113, study PRJNA611818) | marine sediment metagenome | isolation source: surface marine sediment (1.8m) | place: French Polynesia: Moorea | collected 2018-08 | reverse complement strand
AGGACCAGGACCAGAGGACCAGGACCAGAGGACCAGGACCAGAGGACCAGGACCAGAGGACCAGGACCAGAGGACCAGGACCAGAGGACCAGGACCAGAGGACCAGAAGTAGAACCGTCAGCAGCAACGCGAGCAGAAGAGCAAACAGAAGCAGAAGGCAAAGAAGAGGGTCTGAGCGCAATAAGAAGAAACTTTTTTTATGATGGCTTTCCTTAGGTGCGACCTTGAAAGGAGACTTTTTTTCCCTTCGTTTGCTTAAACTTTATTGTAAAATGGGTTGGTCGTGTACTCTGTGTGCGCGCGCGGGCGCACTTGTATGAGGAGTACACAAGACGAGGCCTTAAAAAGGCCATGATGAGACACAGAACAAATATTATTATTGGCAGTTTGCATTGTCTTGGCACATGACGACTCCTCCGTCTTCCCTCTGGGTGGCAAATTCGCAAACTTTTTTTTATCCTCCGCGGTCGGTGAAGCAACATGGGGAAGGATGTGGACGAGGGCGGGGACGAGGACGTGGGCGAGGGCGGGGGAGACCGCGAAAACTGCCGCCAACTTCGGTGTGTTGATCTCGAACACGCGCTCTGCCAGAGAAAGAAAGCGAAAACGAGAAAAACGGGGCAATAAAAGCAACTCCCCGTGGGCCCACCGAAATGGGAGAAAGCGAAGAAAGTTTTTTTTTTTAGCTGTGTGCGTGCGTGCGTGTGCGTGTGCCATCCGGTGAAAAAGAGCCAATTCTGTAGCTCCCATACAAACGAACGTGTACACATCTGTTTGCCGCAACGTTTTCGCTCTCTGCGTGCGTGCGTGCGCCCGTGCGCGCGCGCGCGTGCCGGAGGCTGCGCGTGTGTGAGGCTGCGTGAGGTAGTAGTGGCTGTATAGGGGGAAGGAGAGTCGTAACAATGGATCACCTTGTTTGCCTAGGACTGGGGGGAGAGGGGATGAGGACGCCGAGGACGTGGAGGACGACGACGAGGATGGAGGTCTCTACGTAATGGCTTCTCCCTCGTTTTATTGTCATCGAAAACACGCACTCGTTCTTCCAAGACGCCAAAGGGACCGATACGGCTGCTACAGGGTGAAGGGGGGAAAAAGTGTCGCAATGCGTGTGGAACGAGATGTTTGCTTGGGAGGAAGGCGAATTTTCGCACGAGCAAAAACTGGGTCACGTCCGCATACTTTATTCATTTGCCCTCCCCCATCCTTTGCACAGTGGGCCCCGCTTGCAGTCATCAACACCCTCGATCCAGGGAATTGATTTCGCTCAAAATCATCGCAATCGAATCACTTGGACTTACTGAATGACTCCAAGGAGTAGCACTCGTCAAGCATCATATTCAGCACATGGGGATCGATGTGACTCACTGATTGACGACTAAATCACTGTCACACATTAGCAAATCACGAGTCGGGCCCAAATTTCATCTGGGAAACGCCTGCACTCTCGTCATTTTGGTCACCCTTCAAGTTGCCAGAGATCACAGTGATGGCCGAATTCACTGGCGTTTGCTACGCGTTAGGTTAGAATTGTCCGGGAAATAATAAGGCCTTGACAAAAAGGGAAATTAAGGCCTTTTGCTTCTTTAAACATGACCTTTTGGCGTGTTGTCGACATTCGATTTTGGCATGTTCAATTTGGGGCAAAAAACCCCTCGATTTTGGCAAAAATGTCCCACTCACCAGAAAGTTTACGAAAGTCTGGTGTGTCAAACTGAAAAGGTCATTTTCGTTTGCCCTCTGGTGGATGTGGCACTCAAGGCTGATGTGACGGGCCAAATGCAGTGCACCAAAGCATCCAGCAGCGTCCACTGCACTGACGCCACTCAAGTGGACCAAGGCTCTTTAGGCCTTCAGTTTGGGCACGACCTCCGTTTGGGCACAGTGAGGGCGCTGAGGTGCAAAAATCTGCTAATTTCCATCCAGCCTGATCACTGTAAGCAGAGTCCACTGTATACAAACATCCAATGTTTCCAGCCCAACGTTATGCTAATCTGAGGAGGCGAAGTGACAAACCATTATTCCAATATGGACAATGAGGCCCTTGCGTGCTCTTCTTCCCTGCAAGAGACTTGGAGGCCTCAAGGCCTCAATTTGTCCACCCTGTAGCTCGGTTTGACGGCCTCGACTCCAGTTCAGTCACCCTGTAGTTTGAAATGAAGACCTCTAAACAAAATCCACCTCGCCCATTAGTTGGTCGCCCCCCCCCCCTTATGGCCTCCAAAAGACCCTTGTTAAAAAGAAGCCGTTTTTCCCCTCTACCCGGAATTACCAAGCAAGGCGGAAGGGGGGGGGCTTGGGCTTTATTCGAGCATGTTTGTGTGCAGATATCGGCGACTTTAACTGTCTGTGGCCTTTTTTTACAACTGCCCCACGCTACTGAGTTCTCGAGCTCATTTACGACCTACTCACGAGTCACCCGGGACAGTTGAGCAGAGTTCGGTTCGACCGATCCGAACTCGAAGCCCGGCCCGATGGGGAACCTGCCCAAGTGGGGCTCCAGACCCTCGGGAGACCCTCGGGAGACCCTCGGGAGACCCTTGCCCAGCACACGCAATTACAACTAAAAAAAAAGGCCGCTTATCTACGACACCTGTGCAATTACCTTCAGAGGTAAGGGGGAGGAAATAAAGCTTGCCTTGCTCTGCGAGATCCATCAGGTTTGAAGTAAGGCAAGCTGTGAACGAAGCAGGTCTGCACATGTTGATTATAGAACCACTTATGATTAAACTAGGCGTAATTGACCACTTAGACTAATGAGCCCTGATGGCCCCTGGCTCATGAGGGACAATTTTTTCAGCACAATAAGTGGACAATTACAGTTCTCTCCGCTTATGAGATCACCGGATGCAAGTTATTACACAGTACCGATTTAACATGCATCTTTTTGAAGTCATTTATTAATAATATAAGTAAAAATTCATGGTTCCAAAGATGAGTCTGATTCTAATGAATGCGTTATCAGCTTGACGAAATGTGTTTAGCGAAACTTTAAGACGAGACTCTGAACGACTCTGCACGGGAAGAGTTTTTTGATAACTAATACCGAAACATTAAATTCGTTTACCCATCTTTTGACCTGCTCTGGGTGTCAGGTCCAAACTGTTGGTCCCAACACTGACCTCATAAGTGGCGAGCACTGTGCTGGTGGCATTTTCTTCCCGATCATTGTGAGCATTGATGTCCAAATATGATTCCCTTAAACCAGCTACAGTTATAAAACACTCCATATTTTTTTCACCCTGTAAATGTGCTTTGCATGGATGTCATGGAGCAACATTGAAAAATGAAATTTGGAGGAAAGAAATTGATCCTGCAATAGCACACCCATGGGTCATTATGCCCTGCCTACGAGGGGGTCCCCAAAGGGGGGGTCTCACACACACACACACACCCTTGGGGTCACACACGTACAGCCCGTTCACTGTTCATTCAGACGCAGACACTTGTCTCATTCTTGCTCTTCTCGTGACCTTTTCTATTTGCTTCATCATACCATTGAGTTAGCTGCGAGTCCAGATTTCAGCCCAGAATGGTTCAAGGCCTCGAAGGCCTCGATGCACAAGCTGCTGTTGATGTTGACAGCGCCAAAAGCACTTCCAGAAGACACCTTTTGCTCATCCGCGCCAATTGTGCGAGATGGAGGTAAAGTGCAATTTCTGTTTGCTCCTGTGTCTGAGTAGCAGAGCTGCCTCACGCGCAGAATCCATTCTTTCTGCATCGCTGACTACGAAAGCCTTTTCCACTGGCAACTTTTCTACCGCTCTCAAAGCCATAACTGTTCATTCACTCATGCCTGCCAGACTCTCTCAATATTCCGCCGCGCACGCTTGGGAGACCTTGTCAGTGTTGTGCGCGTCGGAGACGTTGACGGGGGAGTTGCTCAGGCTGGCCACCGACGTCGTGTCTGCCCAGTCAGGACTGGGCGGAATTGGCCGAATGATGGCCAAAGCTGAGCAGATTGACGAGGCGCCTCAATGTCCAACGTCTCATCGTAGACATAGGGACTAAATGTCCAAGGCTTGAACAGGATTGTATATACACAATGTTAGCACAAGTGTCCCTCCCGACTTCTCAGGTCGTTGATCAATCCATATGTGAGTGCTGCCACTCTCCAGTCGTTTATGGACCGTCGAGGCTTTTGTGTCGTTTATCGACAAAAGTTTATATTATGTAGGCCCCGAAAGTGGGCCCGCTTTGCATCGGACACGAGTGCGTCGGCTTTAACATAAAACGACGTTATGTTATGATAAATAGAAGCTTCTTCCTACCGACCGAGAAACTTTTTCTTTTCATCCTGTTCTCTCTCTCTCTCTCTGTCTCTCTTCTCGGGGTAATAGGACGTAATGGGTTAGTGAAGAGACCCTCCCCATCCGAGGATCTCTCTGCAATGCTACTCGATCAGACAAGGCCGGAGGTACTTGAGCAGGACTCGGGAAAGCAAGGGACAAACAGCTTTCAAGGACTAGAGTGCAAAGTCAAACCAAAAAAGTAACTGCAGTGCAAAGGTAAAAGTACTTTTTTCTTTCTTTTTAAGAAGAAAGGAAAAAAAAACTTAATTCAGCAAAGTTCCGAAGAAGCACAAGGATGTAGCCAAGATTTGACAAGATTCAACACTGTTCTTATTTGACGAGATGATATGACCTTGGAGCGCGATTCCTTCCTTCACTGGTCTACATTTTTGCAGCACTACTTCCTAACTGATCTGCACTGATTGCCAAAATATGGGCAGTGCAAGTTGGTCCATTTCCTGAGCTTGCACAACTGGACGTCCTCGTCAGGTCCTGGACGTGCGGCCGAACTGCGGCAAAACGCTTGAACTGCCGAGCTTGTCCGACCGAGTCGCTATCGGCACGTCCAGATAGGACATGGCAAGCTGCAATCTCCCTGAATTGTGGTTCATAAAATGCCGTCTTTCCTCCACAAATAAATTCTGTCAGCCCTAGAAAGAAAAATGCTACTGCAGTGAAAGCCTCTTATGCGTGAAGGGAGGGGGGAATGGAGAGGGTCCGGCTGAGCAACTAGTTGCACAGACACGACCTGTGCAATCACCCCAGGGGTTCCACCTTAACGGGTGCTCCCTGTAACGTGTGTGGGGCAGACTTGGCATGCAAAATTGGCCAGGGACAGATAAAATTGGCCATTTTCCCCCATGTTTTCTCCATGTCTTCTCTTAATTTAAAGACTTCTTTACATTTCTTGCGCAACTGATTAGTATTGATGGCTCAGCTCTTTCCAAAGCCTGACTGAAGCTCAAGCTCAAGAAGAGATTTATGTCAGTGGAAGTTGAAACACTCATTTTTTGTTAAAGTCTATGGATCAGTCATTGTGCATGCAATCTCTCTCTCTCTCGCTTTACTAGCACATTCTTGTTCACTGATGCCCATTTCGGATGAATTGCCTTTTTTCTCCTTTTAGAGAGACGAAAAAGTGGCTGATCCTTGGAGTCAGAGCTCTTCTGAAGGGAGTAAAACAGGGCCTGGGAGGCCTTTCAATATCCTTTAAAGGAAAAGGAAATGGGATATTAAAAGTAGGAGATACAAGAAGGAGAAAGAGTCCCTCTCTGGCCATGCGTGACTATGAAGAAACACAAGCTTGTGTGTTTAATGGCTGCTTCTTCTCAAGTCTCTCCAAGGCCAATGTAAGGTCAATCCTCAAGCAAAAGTGATGACTGCAGCTAAGAATCTAGAGTCTGAACGTCAGCTTTGGAATCAGCAAAGTTGATTAAGGAAACTGGGGAAGAGGGGGGGGGAAGAGGGGGGGAGGGGGAGGGGGGAGGGGGGACACCTTTTTTGCCCAACCCAAGTGAAGGTCTTTGCAGCTTTCTTCCTCCCTCTTCTCCCCCCCCCTTTGGTGCAAGGTTTAGATGGAAAGACGATCTAATCCTTTTCCCCCCCCCATACTACACACACACACACACACCAGAGAGAGACGTACGACAAGAATTTAAATATGGTAATTTCCCCCCTTACCCCTCTGCTTCTCCCCCTTCCCCCATCCTTTGCAGCACTATGGGGCCCTATCGGTGGCTTTGCCCCCTTCTCTACCCTTTTTCCTTCCATTTACCCTCCTATAGCATAAAATGAAGCTGTGGGTAATGCATGAGACGGCGGAGACAAAAGATGGGGTCGGCCTTCTTACTTGGAAAGGCTCACGCACAGAGGAGATAGAGAGAAAAACTTGGGTTTGGCCTTTGTAAAGACAAAGAGAGAGAGGGAGTATAGAAAAGTGGGCTAAACATGCAATGCACTGGCCCGTGCGTGCGCACATGTAGGCTCGTCACAAATACCCCCCCAACAACACTAAAGTATTTTTCACCCCTAGTCCGTTTTGTTTATGACCTCAGACAAAATTGCAGTAGCCCTGCCATAAAAGGAAAGTTTCCCTCACACGACGCTCGCAAACTTTTTATTGTCGTCGCCGTCTCTGACGTTGGAGGTCACGGCGCAGAAGGACCTGCGGAGAGAGAGGCACGGGAGGGGGGAGGGGGATTTCACAACACACCTAGTTTACAACGCCAGATCTACACCTTGCAGAAGTTACCAAAAGGTAGCCTAGAAAAATGCAACAGCTGCTCTTACCCCCCTTCTCCCAGAATACCACGTATTTCGGCCTTCTGCTTCTTGCCAAGGTCAGCTCATTCTTGACGCCTTCATGCATTAAGGAGCAGGATCGCATTACAGAGCTACAGCTTCAGAACATGCTACGAATACGGAAGAAGACAGGTACTACAGGGTGTCTGCGGAGGGGGAGGGGGGACGCTGGAAAGGCTGAACTTCCTGCGCCACCCGGTAGCTGCTCAGGGTCTTTTGACTCCAGGGCTGCCATACGTGGAGCCCTCAGCGCATGCATGAGCATGCAGGGGGGTGGGTGGGTAAAAAAGGCTGGATTTCCCCCTGCACCACTTGGTAGGAAAGGCGTCTTAAGCATGAGCTAAGCCTTCACAATGCTGTCTGATCACCCTTAACGGGGCTGTTATCCAGAATTATGATTTATGTCGAAGGCCACGTTTTGTGCTCAGGCCTTTGTGTATAGATGAAGCGCACAGAACAGACGTGAGTGAGCATTAGGAATGTGCGATCTGTTGTATCGACGTCCAACGTGGCCATGTTTGAAAGGTTTGATTGCAATATCTCAAAATAAATATATTGCATCGTCTTTTTTGTTTCTACTCAAACTGCCAACAGTTCATGACCTTGAAATTTCAGTAGCCCCTCTGACCCCTGAAAGCTGCGAAAGTCCCCAAATCATTGAAATATCATCCAAAGTTGATTTATCATCTTGAGTGCATTGAACCAACTGAATTGAGCATTTGGTGTACATGGTGTCGGTACCGAATACCACGATATCAAGTCTTGATACAACAGATATCGCCACATTTGGCCTTCATTTATGGCGAATAATTTGGGAGATCGCACATTCTTGCTACGAACGCATGTCTGAGGAAGGCCCGATGAAAGTATTTTATTATTAAATCCCAGCACTGTATGAAAATAGTGCACTTCTTGTTGCCTCTCACGGCATCAGAGCATCGTCTTACCGCTAGTTTAAGTGTGCAGCACAACATTAGGGAGAGGGAGAAAAAAACAACGCTACATCATTGTGTACAGAGGATCAAATAGACTTAGGGGATTTGCTTCTCCTACTTACTACTATACTTACTACTACTATCCTTTTCTCCTGTTTCTCCGGTCATCGATCAGTGCGTTCTAAAAAAAGAAAAAAAAGCTTTATGTGGTCTTGTGAAGGCCGCGGGTGTCCTTTTGTTACGATGGAAAAAAAACCAGGGTTATCAGCAGAAAATTGAGCAAGCTTTGCCAATGCATTAACTGAGCAAAAAAACCCGTGCTTCTCCTCATCGATTTATATACTGATGAGCTTCGAAATACAGTGAAGTCTTGATTTTACCATATTGCCCGTCAGCGGCAAAAATATGAAGCATTACAGACTCATGGAGAGGAGCCAGACGTGTAACTCCCTCCCTCAGTCCAGTACTGTGGATAATACGAAAAAATTGAGACCTGTGTGTTGTTACCTGTAAAAAACTTTAGCCAGCAGCAGACAGAGTGCGCTAAAATAACGTCCGAAACTTGAAATTCGAGTAGTTTCCCATAGCAGTGCAGAAAAACGACCGTGAAAGCCCAAAAACAACGTTGGGTCGAGTGACGACAAACGAGGCTGCGTCGAGGCTGCATAAATGGTTGTGTAAGCACAAGGCAAAGATCCAAAATGTCCATCAGCTCAGCATCGACCCCCATCAGTGTGCCCAAATGGGAAACATCTGGACAAGAACTGGGATCCCAAAGTCAGTTCGTCGAGCCAGGAGCCAAGAAAAAAGTATTTTTGCTAGCAGGTACTCCTGCCAAAAGAGTGGCTACTAGGCTGAGCAGCCCAGGCAGAAATTGGCTGAAAGGGCAGAAAAAAAATCAAAGGCTTCGAATCGAAAAATTAGTCTGATTCAAGGAGCCTCTCTGGCTCATAGACGATCATTATACCGTGTGTGATGGCGCCAGTCAGCTCGTCACAACAAAACGTAGCTTTCTCTTATAGATATAGACAGATTTCACTACAATGACTCGTCTGCTCCAGTGCTGTTCGATGAATTGGGAAATTCCCATTTCGTTTTCCACGCCCTGTAGACTTTGACGGGTTTTGTGCACTGAGTGGATCCATCCAAGTAATGCTTTGCCTTCCATATTCCTCCATTGGCGAACTCCATCGTCCTTGACTCCAGCTCTTCTTCATCAGATCCTCCACTACCATTGCATGGCCATTACACAGGCTGTGGTGAGCAGGAGGTGCCACTGCTTCGAGACCTCTTCGCTCAGCACCAACTTCAGTGGTCACCAACTACAGGGGGGGGGGATGCTAAAGCCCCTGGTGTTGTGGCAACGTCTGCGCAATATCCAGAGCACTGCCAGAAATCTGGCAATTCGCGTGAGGAATTCCGCCAAATTATTCTTGTCCGCAGGGCAAACTTCTCGTTCCACCAAATACTTGGGAAATGACTGAAGGCATCGTGTTCAGGTGGTTTCTCCCACGCTTTCCTGGTCTCCCGGAAACAGTGAAATGGTACCGTGACATGTTTGCTCCTACGCATGTGGCTGGTGGACCATCGGATGGGTGCAGTCCATTCATGGCAACTCTGACTGGCAATTGGGGAATCAGGAATCCTGAGCTGCAGCCGCCTCTTTTCTTGGGAATTTGGTGCCAAGCAAGGGTGTGGAATCCAGTGCTTTGGTGTCAGGCATCTGTGAAAACAGCTGTAGCTGAAGTAAGCTCGAATAAAGCATTCTTTGCCTTCTATATGGCCTCTTCATGCTCTGCTCCACATCCTTGGCTGGTAGGAGAGGTGCTGCACATTCAGTAGTCCTGGGAAGAGACTCGGCAGGCTGGAGAACTTTCCGGGGACCTGGGACGTGATGGCAACTCTGAAATTTCTCAGTTGGAAAAATGCCCCAAATTCACTTCTAGCTGATGCATACGGACATACAGTAGGCATGGCCACAGACTTAGTAGTTACACGCAGATGTCCAGCGTGGCAGAGCCATCTATTGGGTCCCTTGGAGGCAGAAGGACAGCTTGAGGGGAGGGAGGAGAGGGAGGGGTGACAATAGGGATGCATGCAAGAAGTCCGTGGTAGAGATGAACAGTCCTCCATTGTTGACGGTGGAATATCCTAAAGTACCCACCCAGATTTGAAAAGTCAGACCCCCAACATCACTCCTCAAGCTGTCCTTCGGCCTCCAAGCTGCCTATCAGGGATCCAATAGATGGCTCTGCCACGCTGGACATCTGGCTGTAACTACTCAGCCTGGTATGGCCAATAAGTGCACCTTCAGTGCCCAAAACAACCTCAGCAGTGTAATTTGATGTTCAAGAAGGTTTTCCTCGCACTGAACGAGTTGCACGTCATAGCTGTCAGGACATCTTGAACCTGGACAGGGCTGAGACAACGGCAATGACACCGTCAAGAACACGTTCAGTTGGAACGTTGGCTGGCCAATTGGCACTTCAACTTGGCCATTGGATGGCGCAGGAGGCAGAACAGGGTGGAACCACATATGTATACATTATGGAGATTATGGAGGGAACGCATTAACCTTACCTGAATCTTTCATGCCCACTTTTGGCACCGTCAAGCTCTGAGACTGCATTAATGGAAGAACTTTCAAAAGTGGCAAAAGGCCAATTCAATTGGGATGAGGACCAAATGTGTTGAAATATTACATAACTAGCTGAACCCGCACCCGGCTTTGCTCGGGAGAATTCTACAAGTTCTCCTCGTCCACCATGTACTTCACGCTGTCCATGTGTCTCGACCTGTGCACCATGCACTATTTTTGTTGTTACTTTTGGAACTGGCTGACCCTGACTCCTGGTCGTCTTCTGTTCCGCCCAGCTCGTGGCAGTGATGGCAGCGGGCCGTCAGTTGATGGTTCAAGCCCAAGTTGGGCTTGCCGGGTTTGTCCAGCTCACTGTCCACTTCAACTGACTCCTTCTCTAGCCACAGAAAGCT
>JAAUXU010003066.1_pt1 | contig 10516 bp, 14 predicted proteins | sample 7278151 | NCBI WGS metagenome assembly JAAUXU01 (sample SAMN14350113, study PRJNA611818) | marine sediment metagenome | isolation source: surface marine sediment (1.8m) | place: French Polynesia: Moorea | collected 2018-08 | reverse complement strand
GATGGGAAGAGACGAGGTACGCATTGCAGAGGCGGAGGAGCGACATGCTCTCTCCCCGCTCTGAGCTCCCCAAATTCCTAGCCATTGTGCAAAGCACCCTTTGCTTAAAGGATTGTCGATCAAACTGTTTTGCCTTTCTCCTGAGGCCGCCTTGTGTGGAAAATTTGTGATACCTCTTCCATCACCTTCCTTGCAAGAGCGAGATATGGACTAAAGGAACAGAGTTGTAGTGTACATGTAGGCACAATACTCATGATTGCATCCCTTGCTTTCCATCTTTTCAAAGATTCCACTTTCCTAGGGCACGAATTGGCACAACACAGCACAATAGCACAACAACAGGCACTGTCTTCTAGCAACTTGTGCTCCTATTCTCCCTACCCCGCTCCTGCTCCCACCGGTAGTTTTGGGAGAGAATCACCAAGCGAATGAGTGGCTATAGTTCAAATACGACCCTTTAAGATGGACTGCCCTGCCGTCAAGCAAATTCATAGTCTAAAACTGGGCAAATTCCGTGCCGTCCTTTCCCGACCTCTTGCGATACAAGTAGTACAGTGCACTCTGCGCGTATGTATCGCAGTGGTGTGCCCCTCCCACCCATCCTTTTTCCGTCTCCAGCGGACTGCCAAAGGAAGTCCGGGGGAAGGGAGAGGGAGGGAGGGGAGGGCGGTACCCTCTGGAGTGCCATACTTTATTCACCGCCGCCGAGGCCCGGCGGGGGAGGGAGGGAGGGAGGGAGGAGGGCCGCTTCCTTCGCTGAGATTGTGGTTGGGAGGATGTGTAGACGGGAAGGGGAGGATAGGGGAGGGGGAGGAGAACCGCCGGCGCGGAATGCTCCTCCGTCGCTGTGAGGTAAAGAATTCATCGAAGATGGTTCCGTATGTACGCATCTCTCACCTTCAAGACGAAGAAGACGAGGGGGCGAATGCTTTCATGAAAAGTGCATTGTGGCGAGAGGACCATGACGAGGGATCAAGAAAGAAAGAAAGAAAGAAAGAAAGAAAGGACTTGGGGATTCCTGGTCTCCTTGGGAGTCGAAAGAGCGGCGGAGAGGGAGAGTACGGACGTAGTTCAGGGAAAACAGGCCCTGCTGATTTAATTTGAAAGGTGCGGGCTTCTCAATGGAGGCGAGAGGGCCAAACACAACGCGTTTTTCTCCCTAAGGATATCTTGTGAAATAATTTGTTTTGGCTGGAAACCCTACTTTCAAGGATGACACTTGATTTTCAAGGCCATTGATTAAACGACCTTCTATCTCCCCCCCCCCCCCCTCTTTCCTCTCTTCTCCTCCTTTTGGCCCCAACTGAGCAACAACGACACGGAACGGGATCTCATTTCCATTCTCGCTCTTTCCCCTCCTTCCTCCTTTCCGTCTCGCTCGCTCTCTCGTTCGCTCGCATACGTGGAAGAGGAGATGTGTGGAGGAAAGGGAGACGGGGGGAGGGGGGGAGAGAGAAGAAAGAGCACAGAGAGGCCGAGAGGGGGGGGGGGGGAGAAAGAAAAATGAATTGGATGAGAGGCCCTCTCAGCGGGGAGGGGGGGGGAGAGAAGGAGGAGGCAAGGCAGCAAGGCTCGTTAGATACGAGATGGTTCTGGCAGGCTTATTGCCTCAAGATGGGTCGAGCGGGCGGGCTAAGCTGAGACGGAGGGAGAGAGCTGCGTTCCGATTACGCTTTGGGACCCCCTCCCTCCCTCCCAGAAAAGATATCGTGGCCGGGGTTCTCCTCCTCCACTCACTCACTCCTTCCCCTTTTCTTCGGAGACGAATAAAGGCCAGTCCGGATTCGGTCGGTCGGTCGGTCGGGTGGGAGGGAGGGAGGGAGGGATGGCCCCTTTGTGGTAATATCTTAATCGGCTGAGCGGGGAATCGGCCTGGGCAGTCTGTCAAGAGTCGGCAGCGAAGAGGGGGGGAGGGGGGATTAGATAACTTTCCCTCCCAACTTGAGCACTCACCTAAGCGCCTCCTTGGCGGCGAAGGCGCAGGCGGCGATGACGAAGAGGATGTTGAAGACGGCCGAGCCGACGATGGTGCCGATGCCGACGTCGCTCTTGGCGATGAAGACGCCGATGATGGAGGTGAAGAGCTCCGGGGCGGAGCCGCCCGCGGCCATGAAGGTGGCGCCGGCCACGTCGGGGCTGATTTGGAGCTGCAGGAGAAGGAGGAAATAAATTACTTCAAGCTTTTAGAAAAAACTTTTCGACGAGTTTCCCCTCCTATCTCGAGTATCTCTCTTCCCCCCTCTCCCCGCGTATAAGGAGAACGTTTCCAGCGCCCGGGAAAAAGGGAAACTGTCACCGCCGGAAAAGAGGGCCTCTTTTTCGCCGTCTTCGCCCCTCCTTTCAAGCTCACACCCAAAGTCCTTTCGCTGCAAAAAGGGGGCGGAGCGAGCGAAAAAGTGGGGCCCTTCCTCCACAACCTCCTCCTCTTCGAAAGAGTGGGGGAGAAAATTCTCCTTTTCAACGGCGCGCGGCTTCCCCCCCCCCTTTTTTTCCTCAGCCTGCCACCGACGTCGTCGTCGCCTTCCCCAAGAAGCGGCGGCCATGTCGGGGGCGAGGACAAACGATGGCAATTTCGGATGACAAAAGACAAATTCTCGTTGCCGCCGCCGCGGCCACACCGCAGGAGGGGGGAAGGGGGGGAACAACGTCGAAAAGAGGAGCCTAGCTACCCCTCCTTCTCCACCTCATCCTCCTTCCGCTCCGCTCGTCCGCGAGAGGAGAGGGGGTAAAAAACACAAGTCAACGGTTGGGGGAAAGAGGAGGAGGGAGGGAAAGAAAGTGAGTTTGGAAGGAGGGCCGACAGAGGAGGAGGAAGAAGGGGGGCGTCTCCATTAAAAGCAGCCCCCCTCCTCCTCCTACACTTCATATACCACATTGTAGAGTGGAGGAGGGGCCTCCGCCAGCAGCCAGCACGGAATGAAGAAAGAAAGGGCGGAGGGCGGAGGCCCGACCGACCGACCGACCGACCCAGCGACGTGCATCAAAGCCGTCGACGCAGCCACGCCTTTGCATGCTAGAAGTCGACGGGGGCAAAGGGGCGGAGGGGGGGGGGAGTTTATTTCAGGCACAAGAGTACAAACGCGCTACTGCACGACAACAAGGCTTTCTCTAGCTTCATGCGCGAGGATCGGGGAGGAGGAGGAGGAAGGGGAAATCAGGGTGCAATAAACCTCCTTCTTTCGTTTACGTCCACTTTTCCTCTTCCTCCGGGGGACGGAAGAAAGAAAGGAAGTGTGGGCGGAAAAGGGAAAATAGGAGGAGGCCTTTCCTCCCTTTTTTTCCCGGATACCCCTCGTCACTTCACGACCCTCCCCCCCTTTCCCTGGTATTGAGAGGCTGGTAGGAGGGGAAACGGCGGTATGGGATGGGTTGGGATGTGGATGTGCGGGCTAGAGAGGGTCACGCCGCCGATGATCTCGAGATCGGACGTCGGACGCTCGATATTCGTCTCCGCAAAGGTAGGTGTAGAAGTCCCCTTCTCTCCCGCACGGAAATAGAGAAAGGTGAAAAATATCCGCCTCCGCCATTGCTCGGTCGCGACACATGCGACGGAGGAGGACGAGGACGGGAATCCGAAAGTAGGGCGCAGATGAGAAATAAGGCTGCGAGAAGGAGGGGGCCCGCCCCGCAAAGGCAAAGCATGCAGAGGAAGGCTGCATGAAGGAGCAGGTGGCGTGGGGTGGTGGAGAAAGAGGGAAGGGAAAAACAAGCAGGTAATATGCGGGAAGGAAGAGGGAGCAGCCGTTTAGCCAAACACAATTGTGCTGGAAAAGAGGGAGAAAACTATTTTCTTTTCTATACTGACTTGCCTTTTTTGCCTGCCAGTGGACTCGATATGCGAGAATAGTCCGAGAGAAAAGGGAAGCAAATGTTTCCGGTGTCTTTCTTCTCACAGCAGGCGCAAAGGGGAATCGAGCTATTTACGATGGATGGAGGAGCCAAGGCCAACTTTCGGTCCTGCCCCGCTGTAAAGAAGCAAGAACGGGAAAACCTGCCTCAGGGGAGAACAGGAAGGGGAGGGGGGAAGAACCCCTTTAGCTGAAGGCCTCAGTCCGCCCGTCCGATGGCTGGCATAGGAGATAATTTTGACAGAAAGCACGCCAAAATAGGAAGGAGGGAGGGAGGAAGAAAGGCGGAAAAGGAGAAAACTGCCTTTTTCTGCTTTCCCAGCCATGGCGTCCCTTCTAAGGAAGAGCCCTCTTTTCGCCATTAACGATGCATTTCACCTTCTCCGTGATGACGTCTAGCGAGGGGACGAAGAACTCGTCGCAGACCAGCGCCAGCGCGTAGAACATGTAGATGATGCCGATGATGTACAGGGTGATGGCGCCGTTTTTCTGCCAAAAAAAACCGCATGATCCCAGATAATAATATGTAAGGGGAAATATTTTTGTTGCATTGTATCTCACCAGCTGATCCTCTGTGAATAGGTCCGGCGGGAAGAGGTTGTCGTCCCCGCCCTCCGCCGCCTCGGCCTCAGCAGACTTGTCCGCTGCAGGACTGCTGGAAGGGTTGCTGCGGAAAAAACGGGTCGACATCGTTAATATATCGTGCATGTCAGTCTGGAGCAAGTGTAGCTTTGGAGCACTCGTCTCAAACGCTCCGCTGTACTTCATAGAGGAACGTGATTGACAACAAAAAGGTTACTCTGTATATACATGAAAATTGCTCGCCAAATGCAGAATAACATTGAATAAGTAAGGGGTAAATCCAAGCTAATGAAAAAAGTGTAACAAAAAGGAACTTTCCCGGCAGATGTGTGGCATTCACCTTGAATTTTTACAGTTGTTCTTGCTTGTAAAAATTGATCCCCTCTCCCTCTAAATGGAACCGCCTTCTGCGGCGGAAGTCTTGGCATCCCACTCCTCCCTAGACTATGCATTGTGCAATTTTACGCCCTTCCCTTCCCCATCCGAAATAGCCTCGCAGCATTTCCAGGGAAGCAGGAGAAGAAAAGAAAGGGATGGAGGAAAGAGGGGGACTTTCCTCCTCCCTTTCCGTCTCTTCCCGGTTGGTCGGGCCCTTTTGCACAAGGACAAGGCCGCCGCCGTCCCGTCCTCCGGTCGTCCTCTTCCTCCCTCCCCTTGGCAACCCGGGGGGAGGGAGGCCTAACTCAATAAGAGATGCTGCTTCTCCCCTTCCCCCTTTCTTTTCCTTCTCAAATTGGAAGGGACGAGGGGACGCCGTAGTGGTATAAAGGGGTGGGAGGAAAACGGGTTGAAAAGTACGAATGCCTTTTGGGCCGCCCCAAGGCAGAAGGGAAAATATGTGTGGGGGGTTTCCCGACCCCTTTCCCTGCCGCCGTGTCGGAAAAGGGGGCAATAAAACCGCCTCCGTCTATGAGCGTATGTGGAAGGAGGGCCCTAGGAGGGGGGATAGAACGAACTTGCCGTACGCACCACATTGTGGCGCGGAGACGGTGGTTAAAACGAGCGAAAACTTGAGCATTTTTAAGTACTGTTTCTGGGGGAGGGGGAAATTGGAAAGATTTATGCCCCCTAGACTTTTTCCCGCTGTTCTTCCTTGAAGAAGGGAATCTCTGAGAAATTCCGCTATCCTTTTTTTGTCCTTGGTGTATCCCCCTTCCTTGCGGGCATTTAATGCCGTAAGATCGAGAGGCGGGGGCTTCCCCTCCATCCGATACAACTATCGGCTCCCTCTCGGGCTGGCTTAGTCGATCGGCGCCGCCCCACCTGGCAGCGACTCCCCTCCTCCTCCGGTTACACTGTACGACGGCAAGACCGGAATTTGACTTACGGGCGCATTGCGACATCCCAGATATTACCACGGAGGGAAGGAGGGAGGGCCCCTCTTCGGATATGGGACGATGCATATTTCATACTGCGGCGGCGGCGGCGGCGAAAGACGGGAAAAAGAAATGCCAATATCGGGGAGACGGGAGGGAGGGAGGGTGAGGAAGCGGAATCCGGGGCGGGGCACACGCCAGGAGATGGAACCGGCGAAGGCTATCCAGGATTCATGCTAAAAATAGAAGAGGCCTGGCCTCTCTCCGACTTTTAAAAATGTTCTCTATCGTGGGGGAGGTGAGGTAGTTTCAAGGGAGGTGCACAATGCAAGGGGGGAGAGTCCCGGGGGAAATATGAAAGGTCATCTGGCCACGAATGCAAATTGACGTCAGAGGAAGACTTTCTTACGGTGAGTCACAAGCATACATGGACGGCCCCATATGATTCCATATGACACCCCCCACATCAGGGCAAAATCCTACATCCCACAGCAAACCTCCGGCCAGGACACCCCCACCCCTCCACCGAGAAATTTTATTGACCCCCCCCCCCCACCTGCAAAATGAAAGAAATGACAATTTTTTTAAGTAAAAATTTGCTTTAAAACGTAAAATTTTCTTGGAAACCTAAAATTTGCCCAAATATGGGCTCTTCCTGAGCAAAACCATGAAAATAACCCTACGGTAATTTCCCCTTTAAATTTGTCATTTAGCTCTTTTTTTTCTTTTTGGTCCCATATGAAAGTCATACGGGTCTTGGAAAAAATCTACCCCCCCCACACACACCAAAAAGGATTTACCCCCCACACCACCGCGACCCCGTGCCCAAGTATGGTCACGAGAGTCAGGGCGGGAGGGAGTCTCCCAGGCAGGGAGGGAAAGAAGAAACTAAATTGACTTTGACTCACTGCGCCCCCTCCCCTCGCCTCTTCAAACAGGAGTGTCAAACAAGTGTCCTAGGATGGCGCGGATGGCGCAGCAGCACTAAGCAGAGGCAACTCAACTCACCTGGAGTCGTCTGTGGCCACGGTGGCGTCGTCGTCCTCGTCCGCCAGGAGGTGCCGAGACGAGAAGGCGGCGGAGGCGGCGCCCACGTCTCCGGGGGAGGAGGGGCCCGACGACAGCGAGGAGGACAGGTACAGCACGGCCGGCACCAGCGCCAGCGCCACGCCCGTCCGCGCCAGCCAGCGCAGGGGCGCGCGCCGAGCCCGGAACCTCCTCCGGGCGCGCCGCCGGGAGGGCGCCAGGGGGTCCCAGGCGGAGGCGGAGGCGCAGGAGGAGGCGCCCTTCTCGGCCTGGACGCCGTCGTGGGGCGCCAGTCTGTCGGCCAAGGCACTGCTGCGGCCGCTGTGAGTCACGTCTGCGTGGTGTCCGCCCAACCTGGGCTCCTCCTCCTCCTCCTCCTTTGAGTTCCACATGTTCAACGACATCAGGAAGGGAAACCTTTTTCTTCTTGGTCGCGGTGCCTTCAGTGCCTTGGGCCCTTGGCTTGGTTTGGCTTTGGCCCGTCTCCGTTTCTCCGTTTCTCGCTCTCCTTCGTTAAGTTCGTTTCCCTTTCAATGTTGTTTTCTTGATTGGTTGCCCTTTTCCCCCCTTGACAGTTTGCCGCGTTCCCCTCAGCGGAGAAACCTCTTGCCACTCGATCCCGGGGGAGAGAGAAAGGAGGGGTTCACCACACTTTCCACGTCTGCTCAATTCCTCCCTGGGTTTCTCCGCCTCTTCTTCATGACTTTAAAGCTCATTCCCCTCTTCTATTGACATGCGCTGAAGGGAAGACGGACTCTCGCCTCCCCTTCGTTCCACGCTCCTCTTCTGGGCGGAGGCCCTCGCCTCCCCCTCCTGTCAAAAGTGCCCTTTGAAGGGGGACCCAAAAGCAGCTGTTTGTGCCCTCGCCCGATGCAACGTGGGTCTACTTCGAGGTCCCTACACTCCTCCTCTTCTTGCGGCGGCGTCCACAGGACTGACTGCGGCGGCGGCGAGTGTGGCGGCGGCGGCGGCGGCGGCGGCGGCGGCGCAGCTGTGGGAGTCCTCCCTCCCTTCGGACCCCCAGAGGGAAGAGCTGCTTTCTCTTTCTCTTTCAGACGGAGGAGGAGAAGAGGGGAGAGAGGCACTCTCGCTCGCACGCAAAGGGGGGAGGGGAGGCCTTCTGGAAAGACATTCAACGAGGTTATACCATTATGGGCTAGGTCATTAGTACATCACCAAGCGGGAACAAGAGTACACTTCTATTTAGCAAATCTTTTGGTGAAACTCTCCCTACGCTCGTCGGCGGGACGACTCGGTTGTGGCCGCCGCCGCCGCCGCCGCCTGCGTGTCGGGCGCGCGTTTCTGCGCCAACTCTCTTTTCTTTTCAGGGAATTTCCATCGGCGGTGGCGGCGGAGGGGGAAAGGAAGGAAGACGGGGAGAGAGGAGTGCAAAGACTTTTTTACTCCCCCCCCCCTTCCCGTTTCTCGGAGGCAATTTGCAATTTGCCACTGACTGAGTACTTACGGCGACGCAACGCCGGTTGGGTATAACCGTGTGAGGTGGCGCGGGCGGTTGTATGATCTTCTGTTCCGCCTCAGAGGTTTGCAGCAAGATATCCTCTCCTCCAGCACTTTGCTGCTACGCTGTTGTAGCACGGATTTTCACCGGGACCTGGAAGGGGAAGAAAAGGAGAGAAGATGATTTATGGGTGTCCTTCGCACCTCCCCCCCTCTTTTTTGCGAGAGTCGGGCTGGGCCTGGGCTGCCTTTGAGTGGCAACTTTGTCACATTAATTGCCTCGAGACACGATTTGCCGAGAGCGGAAATGTCTCCGCTTCCACAGATTCGTAACCAGAAAATTAGGCTAAAGATGCTTGCTTTCACTTGAAATAAATCTCCTTTTTTCCCTTCTCCTGTTACATCGCTGCGCTCTAACTGGTACTTGTTTTCTTGGGCTTTGCTGTGCTGCTTCGTCTCAAGCTACTACCTCTTTTTTTCTACGCCTGCCTCTCCTCCTCCCCCCTCCCCTCTCTCTCCCTTCTTGCCAGATGTCACCCAGGCACGAAATTCCCGGCGGAGTGTTTAATTAGGGGACGCCACGGCAATTTAGTGCCGGAGAGGAGAGAGAGGGCTTCCTAGGCGCCTTTCGTAGCGGTAGGTGGGATGAGCGTGTTCGTGAGATTTGGGCACTTTTGCCCCGCGGAATACTACGATCCTAAAACCGTTTTTACTTCTCCTGATACTATATGCAATACGCAATTATTAAAAATGTATGTGCTCGTCTACTGTGTAAGCTTCTTTTAAAAGAGTAGAACAGAGCATGAAGCTTTGAGAGCAAAAAAGGGGTAGGGTAGGGAAATCGACCAACCGAGAAGAGAAAGAGAGAGAGAGTCCTTCTTATCGCTGGTAGAGAGAGAGAGAGAGGAGGAGGAAGAAGACAGAGAGACTGTCTGTCGTGCACTTTAGATAGCTCCCTCCCCAAACGTTCTCCCCCCTCCGGAAAGGATTAAATCGGCAAAAGTCGCATGAGACGGAAAGAGAGGGAACGAGAGACAAGTCCTGCTTTCTTCTCTGACGGGCCTCCCAACAACAGGAGTGACTGAGTCAACATGTAAGCAGACAAGATGACTCGTTGGTTTTTGCCCCTTTGGACGACGGGAGAGGGCTATCTTGGGGTTATGGCGGGGAAGAATCCACCGTCAAAAATAGGCACTGCCGCTTTGGGAATGAGTCGAGCGGCCAAGGCCATCCGAAAGTTGCACATCACAGATTAAAAGCGAACAAAAGACGTTTCAAAAGAGCTGCTGTTGTAGGGAATTTCTCTCGTACACTTTTTCCTGCTTTGCTGCGTTAGGCCAAAGCTTGGAAAAGGTCATGATTCTATCACTAGTGTACTTTTCGGCTGAAGGTTGCAGAAGCATGTTTCATTTGGCGGAGGAGAATTATCTCTTCAGTCGTCACGCGAGTCGCTCGGACCGCTCATCATCGTCGAGGAAAAACCCCGCCCTCATCATGCGCGGATCACGATAGTTCGATTTCCCTTCTCGCGAAAAAGGAAGGGGCCCCTATATCCCGTGTTTTCGTGAGTGACTGGCGAGACACGGAACGATCTTTTTTAGGCTGCCTTCCCTCCCAAGCCCTCATCTTCCCGCCCGATCACCAAAGTCGGTTCTTTTCGACAAGACTGCCGCTTTGTCTGTCGGGGAACGGGTAGAGCCGGAGAGCAACTGGTAGCAAAAATATCATCAATTTTTTCATCATTCAAGAAAGGCACTTTGCACAATGCATTTGAGAATATGAGTGTATGCAACTTATTTTGCTGAATTCCGACCCTGTAGCGCCGCAGCAGCATGCAGTAGTCGCCACTTCTTTGCAGCTCCCTTATTTTCAGCCGCAGCAGCGCCGATATCCGACTCCGATGATTATTGGCCTAATTAGAGGAGGGAAGGCCTCTTTTCCTTTCTGTTTGCTCCCAACCACCGCCCACCTTTTTTGCGCCTCCTGTACCACCGAGAGGGCGAGAAAAAAAAGGACAGCTACAACGGAGACTGACTTCCTTGTCCTTTTTGGTGGAAAGAAAAAGGGCACGGCAGGGGGGAAAACAAGAAAGGGAAGCGGGGAGAGAAACCGATCATCCGCTCACGCGACGCTGATTGCTCTCAGGGATTCGCCGAGGACCCTTCTCTCCTCGACCCTGCATTGGCGAAATCCCCGCCGCCGGACTGGTTCGCACGAGAGGAGGTAGCGGTGGGCAGGCGGAGATCGACCTTGCGGCGTGAGAAGGCCATCAAAAAGGAGGAGGAG
>JAAUXU010115635.1_pt1 | contig 10517 bp, 13 predicted proteins | sample 7278151 | NCBI WGS metagenome assembly JAAUXU01 (sample SAMN14350113, study PRJNA611818) | marine sediment metagenome | isolation source: surface marine sediment (1.8m) | place: French Polynesia: Moorea | collected 2018-08 | reverse complement strand
CGCAATCACCCGGACCTGCGGCATTTGCTGCTGCGCGACGATTGGCCCGAAGGGAAATACCCCTTGCGTCGGGACTACAAGGAGTGAGGCGGCCGTGACCAAGCGAACGATCATACCAATCGGCCCGTATCATGCTCTTCAAGAGGAGCCAGAGTTCTTCAAGTTGCACGTGGAAGGCGAACAGGTCGTCCATCTGGATATCGAGCTTGGCTACAACCACCGAGGTATCGAGAAGCTTTCCGAGTCCAAAGACTTCGAGGAAACGATATTCATGGTCGAGCGCATCTGCGGAATTTGCTCGACATCCCATCCGATCGCTTGCGTGCAGGCGATCGAGGAGGCCGGCGAAATCGAAGTGCCGGAGCGCGCGTTATTCATCCGTTCAACGATTGCGGAAATGGAACGCCTCCATTCGCACTTGCTCTGGCTGGGTCTGGCCGGGCATTTCCTGGGCTTCAACACGATCTGGATGTGGGCGTGGCGGTTCCGCGAGGACCTGCTCAATATCCTGGAACTCATCACCGGCAATCGAAATCACTACGGCATGATGAAGCCGGGTGGCGTCCGCCGGGACATCCTGCCGGAAAGTATCCCGGAGATCGGAAAGATGCTGGATGGGCTCAAAGGGCCCATCGATATGTTCCGGGGCGCCGTCTTGGACGATCCGCTGTTGCATGCGCGCACCCAAGGGGTCGGCGTCTTGACCAAACAGCAGGCGATCGAGTTTGGCGCGCTCGGCCCGACCGCCCGAGCCTCCGGAGTCGACATCGACGTGCGCCGCGATCATCCACACGCCGCCTACGGTCTGGTCGATTGGAACGTTATCACCCGCGACAACGGCGACGTCTTCGACAAGGCCGTCGTTCGAATTCTGGAAATGTTCGAATCGATCAAGATCATCGAACAGTGTCTGGAAAGACTCAAAACCCAAAATGGGCCGATTGACTCCAACCCTCCAAACGTCGAGCCGGGCGAAGGCATCGGCCACTACGAAGCGCCTCGCGGCGAGGTCTTCCACTATATCCGCAGCGATGGCAGCAACCGTCCGGTCCGCCACAAGGTGCGGGCGCCCAGCTTCATGAATGTGCCGACAAATACCGTGACGGTTCTGGGCGCGACTGTGGCCGACGCCACGATCATCCTGGCAGCGGTAGATCCTTGCTACTGCTGTACCGAACGCATGGCGAGCGCCGTGGACCGGACGAGCGGCGACCGGGTCTGGGATGGCCGAGACCTCATCCGCCTATCGCAAGAGAAAACGGAGCACTTGAAGAAACAAACGGGCTGGCAAGAGCCACAGCTGCCCTTTGAATGATGGCAAGGGCGCACGCATGGAGCTGATCGTTCATCCGGTGCTTCTGCCAGTCACGGTCCCCTTGCTGACCGGGCTGATTTGCCTCTTGATCCCTCGGGCCGCTCAGCGGACCCGCGCCCTGGTGGCAGTGGTGTCGGCGGCCGTGACGGTCGGCGTCGTGTGGCCGCTCTTCTTAGATCGAGACGAACTCCTGGAATTGGGCACGTGGTTCTCGCTGCGTGTGGACGGGTTGAGTGCTTTCGTCCTGCTTGCCATCGCAGTCTTCGGCTTCCTGATCGCCTTGTATTCCTGGGAATACATGACGGGACGCGAGCGGCACCGCGAATATTTCGCCTATTTGCTGTGGACGCTGGGGGTCGCCTGCGGTGCGGTTCTCGCCAACGATCTGCTTTTGCTATTGGTGTTCTGGGGCTTTCTGGCGCTCACCCTCTACCTGATGATCGGAATTGCAGGTCCCGGCGCCGCGGAAGCCGCAAGGAAGGCACTGATGATCGTCGGAGGTATGGATGCATTGCTCGTTCTCGGCGTGGCTTTGGTTTGGAACCTGTCCGGATCCACCCGAATGGATGCCGCTGCGGTCCCGATCGAGGGACTGGCTGCTCATGTCGTGTTTCTTACGTTCGTTGGTGCCGCTTTCGCCAAGGCCGGCGCTATGCCGTTTCACGCCTGGGTTCCGGATTGTGGGGCGAAGGCGCTCGTCCCCGTGACGGCATTTCTGCCGGCCTCGCTCGACAAGCTGCTGGGCATTTATCTTCTTGCGCGTTGCGTGCTGGATCTGTTCGAGCTCAGTTCGGCGATGCACACGATGTTCATGCTCCTGGGGACGATCACCATCCTGGCTGCGGTCCTGTTGGCGCTGGTTCAGCACGATCTGAAGGTACTGCTCTCGTATCACGCTGTCAGCCAGGTCGGCTACATGATCCTTGGAGTCGGCAGCGGAGTTCCAGTCGGCATCGCCGGTGGCCTGTTCCACATGCTCAACCACGCGATCTACAAATGCTGCCTGTTCCTCTGCGCCGGTGCGGTCGAGAAGAACGCGGAAACGACCGACCTCGACCGACTCGGTGGTCTCGGCAGGTCGATGCCCCTTACCTTTGCCGCTTTCGCGGTGGCTGCGCTTTCGATCTCGGGAATTCCGCCACTCAATGGCTTCGCATCTAAATGGATGGTTTATCAAGGTATCATTTGGGAGGGCGAGAGCGGCAGCCCGTTCTGGATCCTCTGGCTGGCGTCCGCGATGCTTGGTTCCGCTCTCACGCTTGCCAGTTTCGTGAAGGTCTTGCACGCAGTCTTCCTGTGTAAGCCCGCGCCCGAGATCGCCGGACGATCCCTCCGCGAGGCCAGCCCAAAGATGCTTCTACCCGCGCTCGTCTTGGCCGCACTTTGTGTCCTATTCGGCGTCTTCGCGCACTCGACAGCCCTTAACTGGCTCATATTCCCTGCCGTCACCGCGGAGATGTCCGGGGTTTGGTGGTCGGGTCTGGCGACGGTCATGATCCTGACAGCGATCGGGCTGGGCGCAATCGTGTACGTAGCTACAATGACGGCCGGTCGGCTTCGGCGTTGTGAGACCTACATCGGTGGCGAGCATCTCGACGAGGTATACATACGCGGCGAGAAACGAGGCCGCGGTCGATTCGTGGAGGTTACCGGGACTGACTTCTACGATGCGGTCGAGAAGCTGCCTGGCTTGCGCCGCCTTTACCAGCTGGCCCGGGCGCAGATCTTCGACGTATACGAGGTCGGCGCGAAATTCGTTTCTTATTTCGTCTCGCTGCTTCGCAGCGCGCACAGCGGTGCTCTGCCCGTTTATCTGACATGGTTCATTGCCGGGTTGCTGGTGGTGCTTTACGCAATGACCCAGATCGGCCCCAGACATGATTGAAGTTATTGCCGTGTTGACTTTGTTCATGATCGCCGCGGCGATTGTCGCAGTGGGGACTTCGCGCTTGTTGTTCTCGGTCGTCAGCGTCGGTGCTGTAGGGTTTCTGTTGACGATTGCCTTTCTGTTCCTGGGCGCGCCAGATGTTGCCATCGTACAGATCGGCGTCGAAGTCATCGGCCTCGTGATCTTGATTCGGGCGACCATCGGCCGCGACGCCAAAATGGCGGTTGGCCGACGTCGGTTCTTTGGTCTGATTGCAGCGACGACGTTCGTCGCGGCCGTCGGGCTCTTCGGATTCCAAGCATTTACGGACTTTCCGGAGTTCGGCAGCTCGGTGATGGAGAGGTTCGCCGATGCCCCTTCTAGCAGGTACTTGCAGTATGGTCTGGTCAGTACCGGGGCGCCGAATATCGTGACAGCGGTTTTGCTCGACTTCCGCGCCTACGACACCCTCGGTGAGGCGACCGTCCTGTTCTGCGCTGTCTTGGGCGCCCTCGCAATCCTTCGCCGGAAGGCGCGAGCGGCCACTATTCCCGATCAAGACGAAGCGAGACAAGAATGAAGAAACGTTCCTCCGGCGAAGGTATGGGTGAAATTGTCCGAACTGTGGCCCGTTGGCTCAACGGCATCATCCTGACCTACGGCATCTACATCGTACTCTACGGGCACATTACGCCTGGCGGGGGGTTTGCCGGGGGCGTCATCATCGCTTGCGGGTTCATCCTGCTGACCCTTGCAGGGGGACAGGAGCAGGGTCTGAGCTTCTTCAGCAAGAAAGCCGCATCAGCCCTGGATAGCATCGGCGTTCTGCTTTTCCTGGCCCTCGCCTTGGTCGCAATCTGGGCCACCGGTACCTTCCTCGAGAATTTCATCGGCACATCGGAGCGGGCGCGTTTCACGCTGTTCAGTGGGGGGATCATGCCCATCGCGAACATCGGCCTTGGATTGAAAGTGGCCAGTTCACTGTTTCTGGCGTTCACGGTGCTGGCCGCCTTTCAGATCCTCCCCAGTAGCAGCGAGGAGGAAGAGGAGGACCTATGATCTATCCCTTGTGCTTCCTGTTGATCCTCGTCGGGCTCTACGGCGTCATCGCGAACCGGAATACGGTCAAGATCGTGATTAGCCTCCTGATCATGCAGCACGGCGTCCACCTGCTTCTGATTCTTATTGGCTACCGAAGCGAAGGGACGCCGCCCATCATGGATCCAGGAGCTACGCCAACGGTTTTTTCGGGAGCCGCGGTGGATCCACTTCCACAGGCCCTCGTGCTCACATCCATCGTCATCGGTTTGGGTGTTCTCGCGCTTTTGGTGGCTCTGTGTGTCCGGCTTTATGAGCGCTACGGGACTTTCGATGTCGGCGAGATGACAAGGCTGCGAGGATAGGCCAAGTGTCTGAGATACAAGGACAGTCAGTGAATTGCTGATTCCCCTGCTCATAGCCATACCCTTGGCAGTGGCCTTCATACTCCCGCTGGTCGCGCGTGGGCGGCCGATCGTGTCCGACTGCTTGGCCAACGCCACCATGGTCGGCCTCACGATCCTGGCCTTCGCCAGCGTTGGCGAGGAGGCCTTGTACCACGTGGGAGCATGGCCCACACCGATCGGGATCGACCTGCGACTCGATCCGCTCGCGTCCTTGCTGCTGATCGCCGTCAATCTGGTCGGGTTAGCCGCCGGCATTTATTCGGTCGACTACATGCAGCGGTACACGGACAAGCAGCGTTTCTACTGCCTGTTCCTTTTCTTGGTGGCGGGAATGAACGGCGTCATCCTGGCCGGCGACCTCTTCAACCTCTATGTCATGATGGAGATCGCGGCAGTGGCCTCGTATGCCCTGGTCGCCTTCGGCTGTCAGCACGAAGAACTCGAAGCCTCCTTCAAATACGCCATACTGGGGACGCTGGCATCCAGCTTCATCCTGATCGGGGTGGCACTGGTGTATGGCGTGACCGGCACCTTGAACATGGCCCATATCGCGAGCCGCACGTCGGACAGCGGCATGGACCCGTCGCTCCTCTTTGCGATCGCGCTGTTCATCTGCGGCTTCAGCATGAAGGCCGCGCTCGTGCCTTTCCATGCCTGGCTGCCCGATGCCCATCCTTCTGCACCCGCGCCGGTCTCTGCCATGCTCTCCGGCGTACTCATCAAGGCGATTGGAATCTACGTCGTGGCGCGCCTGATCTACAACGTCTTCGGAGCCGACGAAGGCGTGCTCGGGTTGCTTCGATGGCTGGGTGTGATCTCCATGGTCGTCGGGGGGCTCCTAGCCACGGGCCAGTGGGATATGAAGCGTCTCTTTGCCTACAGCAGCATCAGTCAGGTCGGATACATCGTGCTGGGACTCGGTCTCGGCACACCGCTCGGCGTGGTCGGCGCGCTCTATCATCTGGTCAATCATTCGATGTTCAAATCGCTGCTGTTTCTCAATGCCGGTGCCGTGGAGTACGCCACCGGCGATCGAGACCTGAAGCGGCTAGGTGGCCTGAACCGGGTAATGCCGGTAACCGGGGCGACCTCTATGGTGGCGTCCATGTCGATTGCGGGTATCCCCCCGTTGAACGGATTCTGGAGCAAGCTGATCATCGTGGTGGCTTGCGTCCAAAGCGGATTCTATGTCCTGGCCGCAGTGGCCGTCGGCGTCAGTGTCGTTACCCTGGGATACCAGCTCAAGGCGCAGCGATATGCGTTCTTTGGTGCGTCGCCAGTGTCGACGGCCCCACTGGCTGAGCCTCGTCTGATGGCGACGGCGATGGTCGTCCTGGCGATCGGATGCATGGCGCTTTCGGTGCTGGTGATAGGCGGCCTAGGCGATCCGATCCTGATAGGGCCAGCGGCGCAGGCCCTCCTCGGCGGGACCTTCGACCTTTAGCGGAAACCAGGTGTCGAGTCCGGTGGAAGAACAGATGCCCAGGATCGTCGAACAAAGCCCCAAGGAGCAGAAGTCCCAAACGCTCTCCGGCGCCAAACCCGATAACATCTCGGGAGCTGCGATGGCCGATCATCGCTTCGCCAAGGGCATGGTGCTGTTTGCTTTTGCATATGTCTTTTGGATCCTGTTGGTCTGGCCCGTTTCGCCGTCCGATGGCCGTCTGCTTTGGGGTGACATTTCAGCCGGCCTGATCGTTGCCGGCTTAGTGGCCCTGGTGGCGCGACAGATCGTCACGGAGCGCTTCGGTCGCCTGATCGATCCGGTGCGCTACTTCTGGGCAGCGGTCTACCTTCTTGTTTTCGGCTACTACGTCATCAAGGCGAACCTCGATGTGGCGTACCGCGTGCTGCACCCCGCCATGCCTATCCGCCCGGGCATCGTAAGGGCGACTTCGAAGCTTCGTTCTGCATCGGCACGGACGGCTTTGGCCAACAGCATCACGCTCACGCCAGGCACAATGACGGTCGACATCGCGGAAGATGGGACCTTCTATGTGCACTGGATCAATGTTCTGACTTTGGAGGAAGAGGAAACTGCGAAGCGGATCCTCGGTCGTTTCGAATGGTTTATCCAGAAGATACTCGAGTAAACCAGCAGGTGGGCAATTATGACTGTTTTTGGAGCGCTTTACTCGACATTCGTGGCGGGACTGCTGGTCTGTTGTGCCCTGTGCTTGTATCGCATCGCTCGCGGTCCGACGGCACCGGATCGCTTGGTGGCGATCGACATCCTCGGCACGGTCATGGTGGGGTTCGTCGGTATTCTCACCGCGGCCTTGGGCAAGGAGTACCTGCTGAATGTGGCGATCGTCTGGGCCCTGATCAGCTTTGTTGGGACCTTGGCCTTGGCGAAATACCTGGTCGGGAAGGGGTTGCATGACTGAGATCCTAGGCGGGACGATCATCGCGATCGGAATCTTGTTCGACATCTTCGGATGTATTGGACTGGTGCGCTTCCCGGACGTCTACAACCGCCTTCAGGCCTCCACGAAGTGCGTGACGGTCGGCACCTGTTTCATCCTGGTGGGCAGTCTGATCCTGCTCGATTCGCTGCCGGGTACGGTTAAGGGAATCATCTGCATCGCCTTCGTCCTGATCACATCGCCGACAGCCGCCCACGCCCTCGCCCGTGCAGCTCATCGATCGGGCATCGAACAATGGGAAGGGAGTGTCGTGGATCACTACGAGGAGGATTTTCCGGTTCGCCGCCGGACAGAGGAGAAGCAATGAGACTGCCGAGTTTCCTGCAGCCCCGGATACTCGCTCAGGCCATACGGGCGGTTCTTTCACCGCCCTTCACGACGAAATTTCCGCGCGAAGCGTTTCAACCGGTGGAGGGCTTCCGAGGTCGGCCGAGATTCGACGAGCCGGGCTGCATCGGCTGCGGTGCCTGCGCTGAAGTCTGCCCTCCCAAGTGTATCGATGTCATCGATGACCTCGAGTCGACGCCGCCGAAGCGCCGTTTGGTCCAGCATCTCGACGCGTGCATCTGGTGCGGGCAGTGCGAACGCTACTGTCCGACGCAGCAGGGAATCAAACTCAGCAACGAATATGATTGCGTTGGTTTCTCTCCAGAGGACTTCGAAGAGCGCGTCGAGAAAGATCTGCTCCTCTGCGAGTTATGCGGGTCGGTGCTCGCGCCAGTGGACCAAATTCGCTGGCTGGTCCAGCGGCTGGGCCCGCTGGCCTTCGCCAATCCGACGCTAATGATGGTTGTCGGCCGAAACCTTGGTTTGGTCGATCAGGGGGTCAAAGGAGAAGGCGAGGAGGTGCGACGGGGCGATCGACTGGCCCTCCAGTGCCCCAAGTGCCGGCGCAAGACCGCTTTTGCCGTCTAGATGGCGCGGCGGAGCTGGGCCAAGCTGAGGATGAGCCATCTAAAGGAAAACATCTCAGCACCTGGGAAACGGGACGAAGCTGTGGAGGCTATGTTTCTCTCACGCTTGAAAAGCCTTATGAAGGGTCGCGTTGTCGTGCTGGGGGTAGGCAATCGTTTTCGACGCGACGACGGGGTTGGCTCATTATTGGCCGAGCAGCTTGAAGGGCAAACCAATGTGCATGTGATCGATGCTGGCGCGGTCCCCGAGAACTATCTCGAAATGGTCGCGCGATCGCGTCCGGATACCATTCTCATTCTCGACGCGGTCGATTTTGGCGGGGCGCCGGGAGATCTGAATATCCTCGAGCCGGAACTCGTTGGTCCCTCTGACGTCTCCACCCATGCCCTTTCGCTGCAAACCACCGCAGATTTCTTGAGGGCCAGGACCCAGGCACGCCTGGTGGTCCTGGCCATCCAACCTGCCGATATCGGGTTGGGCACGGAGCTCTCCGAAGAGGGGTCTCGGGCCGTCGAACTACTCAAAGAAGCCTTGATCTCTGCCCTCCACGAACACGTGAATGATTGGCAGGTCTAGTAGCGTTGACCGGATCCGCAGATGGCTCGCGCCGCTTTGAGCCAAGTCATTGGTGAATTGCGTTATGCGAAAGAACATGAGGACACGGGAATCGATGGACCTGGTTCAGCAGGCCTTCGAGCGGTGCTGATCTGGGCTGCTAACAAATGCTTTGTGCGAGTATGTCACGGACAAAACTCTCGTCGCAAGTGAGGGCGGCTCCGAGGAGACCGACGTCGAAGAAGTGACCGCGGTCGGATCGCTTGAGTTCGTTCCCGAGCACCGCGCGGATTATTGGGTCCTCCGAGTGCACATGGAAGACGAACTCGGCAATCGCCTTCCTGTAGACGAGGAGGCTCTGGAGGCGCCGGGGGAGCTTAGTCTAGAGCAGTTCTGTGGCGAGATTTTAGCTGACGAGAGGGGCACTGCCTTGCCTTTGTGTGCTCCTTTGCTCGCGGCCGGCGCAACTCGCATTTCATAGGCCTATACCACGGTTGGCGCTTGGCCGAGATGGTTCTCGACACGCTTCACGCCCGGAGTGCTCTCCGCCGAAACTTGCGCTGCCTTCTTCTCAATGCCGGAGCCAACAAGCCCCCATAGCTGCACGACTCCATCATTCACGATCACGTTGATCAATGCCATATCGAGCCCTGCCTCCTTGGCGAGCGTGTGGAGCAGGTTTTCTCGAATGGTTTGGTCATCGGAAGAGCCGGGGCCGGTGGTCCTGGCTTCTTTGGCAGCAAACCCGTGCAGCAAATTCGCGCGGCTTACGATTCCGATCAGCCGCCCATCGCGAGTAACCGGGACTCGCTTTACGTGATGCTTCTCAAGGAGTCCGGCGATTTCGTAAAGCGGTGTTTCCTCAGTGACGCTGATCAAATCGCGGGTCATCACGTCGCCGGCTTTCCGCCCATGAACCTTGATGTATTCCCTGGCCCTATCCTCTGTGGAGAGCATTGCCTCCAACCACCAGGAATGCCGCCTCTCGGTGTCAGTCTCTGTGCGCCGCATAAGGTCGCCTTCGCTGACGATCCCAAGGATACGCTGGTCCGAGTCGACGACCGGAACAGCGCTGATCCTGTGCTTCAACAGCAGACGCGCAATCTCTGGAACCCCGGTACCGATCTGGACAGTCACTACGTTCGTGGTCATTACGTCCTTTGCCTGCATTTCTGCTCTCCTGCCATGAACTGACATTCCTCCGCTGGCACTTACGTGACCCCTCAGTTCGGTTGCAGATCAATGATCCATGTCACTTACGGCACCTTTGCGTCATTCTGCGTCGTCTGCTGACGAGCTATGGAAACAAACCACCTAGCCCGTGCGTGCTTCCGACGCATGAGGACGCACATCGCCGGCTTACACTCTTCGGTCTTCCTAATGCTGACCAAATTCTTGGGGCCTCGTTGGCGGCAGTTGCGGGCCTACGGCCAGGCAGACGTTGCTAGAGGTACAGTCCGCGTGACTGTCACCTCAGTCGAAACGCGGCTTACCAGCCTGATGCTCAATCTCGCCGCAGGTTTAAGTCGTGTCGTCATTGAGAATGGCTAGCGATCAGCTGAGTATCCCTGTCTGAGTAGCCAGATTCTCCTCCGGATCAGAGTCCGCCTTTCGGCGTCAGTCTCTTGAACCTCTGCTCCTATGGGCAAAGCGGTCCTGATCGGCTCAAACGATCACAGCCGGACAAGAAGCGGACGTGCCACGGAGGTGGTTGAAACGGGCGTTTATAGCCACGAGATGCCTTTGGCTCATGTTCAAAAAAGTCTTGGATTCACCGAAACAGTCAGCACCCGCCGGCGGCTCGAAATTCTTGACCCCACAGGACTTTGGGTAACACCGCCTGTCATCCGGGACCATAGATCTAGACAACAGCCTATCGACCTTCGACCTTCAGTTCGATCCCTCCACCTTTCCTTCGACACACTGGGGCAACCGCTCTTCATGATACTCCGTTGCGCTAGTGTGATATCCTGTATGAGAACTTAGGATCGCGG
>JAAUXU010066432.1_pt1 | contig 10517 bp, 4 predicted proteins | sample 7278151 | NCBI WGS metagenome assembly JAAUXU01 (sample SAMN14350113, study PRJNA611818) | marine sediment metagenome | isolation source: surface marine sediment (1.8m) | place: French Polynesia: Moorea | collected 2018-08 | reverse complement strand
CCGCCGCGGTCTTTCCCCCCCCCCCCCCCCCCCCCCCTGCTCACTCAGTCAAATAGCAAATAACCACAGCGAAAGTCCTAAATATCCTCAAGCTTCTTAGCACAACTTACTACAATTGAGACTAGGGTTGCTGGAGCAGAAAAAGCTCGATCTAGCTTGAATCTGAGCATTTTCCTACCCTGGTCCGGTCGAGTTTTCTCCCATTCTTTCAGACAAATGGGGCGAGAAATGATCGAACGATGGAAGCCAAGGGAGACAAGAGAGGGGGGAAAAAATAACCGCAGCCAATTTCTATGAGTTTTGGAGAGTTTGTGCCAGAAATAATAAAGGATTGCGTGATGCGCACAGGCTCTGAAGCATCCATCATGCAACGTTTGCTCGGTCAGACACAGCCAGCAGCTTAGGGATAAAAAGGACAGCTTTCATAAACTTCAGTAGGTAACATACTTTTCGAGAACTACTGTACAAGTCTTTGATCTGAAGGAGACTGAAATGGCATTGACGTAAACGTTCAAAGCATCCTCCACATAAATAGAAAAAAATGGTCAAGGAGACAGTCAGTTTTGGCTTTGAAGGTCAGCGAAGTTATATTTTTCCAAAAACTAAATGTTCATTCTCCGACTCATTTTCTTTTCAAAATTCATTTTCTTTTCTATTACCTTACACTCACTCCATGCAAAAGGGGGCTCTAGTTTGAGCTTCAGACACGTGGGTTGACAACAAACATAACCCTGCAACAAGGTTCTTAGCTGTTTTACCATTTTTCTCTCTGACTATGTTGGTTTTTTATGCAGTGGTTCACCCCGTCCACACTTCTTTTGACTACAGAAGTCGGCAGCCCACGAAGATTGTGTCTATGAGCTAATATTTGTTCTCTTGCACACAACTGTGGCAGGAAATTAGTGACCATGAGTGATGGATGGGGTGAGAATTGTTGTGCTTTCACACTTTTTTCGCTCCATCTTAATCCTGGGGAAGAAAAGTCTTTGAGGGCCAGGACAAGGTCGGAAGTGTCCCTAAGCCCATGGATGGTGCTCTCCAGGCCTTTGCGGCCGGACAATCCTCAAAAGTTTGACTCACCAAGGCCAAGTTTTTCACTGCAGATACTACCACTAAAGAGAAAAGGGGTCTGGGGTGTCATTGCAAGAAAATTCCACTCCTGCATTCGTGATAGACGGCAAGAAAGTTATGGCAACTGATCTCATACCACGCAGAGAGGAAACCTTCTTATAGTAATAGTGATGTCATAATGGAACAGACTAAAGTGCAGGGCATTTCAAGCTGCAGCAGCCAGCCGAGTGAAGGATGACGCTCGTTTTAAGGAATTTTTACAGTCTTTAGGCAAGAAACGAGCCTTTTTTCCTGTCAACTGGTGCAGTGCAAAAAAGTACCCATTCTTTTCTTTCTTTGGTGCACACAATGCCACCAAACCAGAATTGATCGACCGTCCAAACCAGAGATCCCTCTTTATCTCTCCCTCCGAGACCGTGTGGAGCCTGTGGAGGCCGCGGAGGCCGCGGAGGCTGCAGATGGCATCAGTCCCTTGTAGAGTAGCCCTTGTATCCATTTGCACTTTAGTGGCCCTTGTATCGTTTACTGCTGGATGTAGTAAACCATTTTACTGAGCGTGACAAGCACTTTTGACTTCTCTCTCACTCTGGATGTGCTAGACTTCTTTTCACTTCCTCCTTTTATTTCTTCTTCTTACTTCCTCTTCTTTATGCGTGTTCAGAGCATAACATCTATTGACTGGCGTTGCTAAGTGCAGTTGCAAGTGCATGCATATTTCTTTCTTTCTCGACTCGACGCTGGATGTAGCTGGATGCGACTTCGTAATGGATGAGTAGTATCAGATGTATCCATATCATACAAATTGACATCATAAAGATTTGAAAATGCACTTGTCTCGGTGAGCCTGCACTACAAGAGCCTGATGCCGGCCCTCGACGGCCTATTATTCATGATCGTGTGCACTATTTATAAGCAAATGCATACTTCAGTACGGGGTGAAGGGGGGCAATTGTCTGTGGCAAAGTAGGATTTGTTCTACGATTACTCAGGTTACGTCGTATTACTATGAAATCTCATTTATTAAACACAAAGAGGCTTCAAGCATGATTGCTCAGTCAGTCAGGCAGGCAGGCAGGCAGACAGAGCGAGAGAGAGCGAGAGCGAGAGAGAGGGAAAGAAGGAAAGAAGGAAGGAAGAAAGAAGGAAAGAAAGAGAGAAAGAAAGAAAGAAAGAAAGAGAGAAAGAAAGAAAGAAAGAAAGAAAAAAGTATGGAAAGGCAATCTATCTTAGACCCAAAGAGAAAGAAACTGTAAAGAGACACGTGGAAAGAGAGTACAACGTTGGCCACATACAGACAGTTCATCTTTTCCCGTCTTTTGTGCGTGCTGTTGGCATAGGAACCAACAAGCATGGGACGTGTGAGGCCCAAACAGAGCGCGGGAGGGATTTGAGCGACGCTTTTCGCCGCTCAGCGGTCACGCGTGGACAACCACCGGTCGGTCTGTCAGTCAGTCTGTCCGTCTGTCTTTCTCGCTCCGCTTCAATGTCCAGGGTTGCCATTGACACACGTTTATGCTGTGTCACTCGGCAAGAGAGGGACTTCTTTCTGCCCCACACAGTGCCAAGAACAAGGGCCTACAAGAAGCGGAGTGTTAATTGCGAATTCACATTTAGCAGGACTTTCTCTCCCTTCCTCGCCACCTCCAGCCGTGAGATTTTCGCAGGTGTTAGGAAGAAGTCGTGTGAGTCCCCAAAAGTGTCAGACGCCAACAGGGTGGAGACCTGATAGGCGAGGTCAACAGGGCGACAAAAAGCTTCTTCGATTCACCCAGTAGGTGATCCCCTGTTCCAGGGCACAAAACACCGTAGTGTGGAATTTTTTTTGCTGCGTCTCTCCCTTGGCATCTCGTCAAACTCCACCAGAATGGCCCAAGGAGGTGCCTGCGACTGAGTAATCTCCACAAGTCTTGAAGGGGACGGCGATCACGGACGTCAGGGACATGGGGAGGGAAGGCAGAAGTGAAACTAAAGAAGTCACTCGACTTCAGTTTCATTCAAACAGGACGCACCTACCAACGGAGTGGCCAATACGTGTGGCCTGACTTGAAGGCGCTCATCAAGACTAGCAGCTCCGCTCCAAGTGGTCTGGAAGGTCTTCACGTTCTCCACTGAGCAGTAAGTCTTTACGGCCTACAAGGCCAGGTTAAGGATAGGTCCTTCAACTTTGTTTGCCGCCCTGTACCAAGTGTTGTAGTCGTCCTGGTAGCAGTAGTCAAAAAGCCAGTGTCTACTAACATGCAGTGCCTGCTTGATATTAGTCAGTACGGCTTTCTAGTCTCTTCGCACACAGACAACCAGACGGAGAAAGTCGTGTTGCTTTGGCTGTTAGATGCGCCAGACTTCGAGTACTGCATACGTCGTCATCTGGAGAAATGATAATGGAGAAAAAGGCTCCTTTCCGCGAGACAAGACCAGAGATGATCCAAGATTCACTGGGTGTTCAGCTGACTTGAACTAGACTCAAAAAGCATGTCACGAAATGGGGTTGTCGACGTCACAAATCACTCAAAAGTAACCAAACAAGGCTGCAGGCGGGGGCGGCCTTCGAGGAGAGGAAAAAACTGACCCTGTCTATAAAGGCTGTAAAGGTTGCTCCACAACTGCTGTCAAGTCCGTCAGCCTTCACAAAACCAACAGAACTGGTCGCATTCAAAGTCAGTTCCTCTTCTTGTTTTTAATGGCGGTCAACAATTTTGACAATCTTGGTCATCCTTAGGCCTCAGCTACTGCAGACACACAAACACTTCTCTAGCACTCTTCTTAATCAAAAAGAGTAAAAAAGTATCAGCTCCACAGGGTGACACTTACGTAACTGTTATTTGGTCACTCTCTACGGATCATTGAGTTTATATGGATGACTATTGTTTGGATATCTCGCTTCAACCACCTTGGAGCGGCGAAGTCACCTGTGATAATAAAGGTCCTGGAATGAGCTTTAATCCATAAAAGGACCGAACGGACTCAATCCAATAAGGACACTCCAGATATCCGATGTCAGTGAAGATGCCAAGGCCTATCAGAGCCGCAGTCACCCAACTGGCGTAGAGGACCATAAGGAGAGAATGGACAGAGTCAACAGCAGGGAATCTATGACTTCAGTCAACAACAGCGCATCCACGAGGAGAACGATCCGGGGAACCTTGGGATGAAGACAGCTGATGGACTTTGCCATGGTTGAACTGAACACTGTGGCCAGGGTCGAGCTGGAGCAATCATGGTTTGAGCGTTGTCTGACTAACCTGCCCGCGTGCACTGAGTGGAAGTCACCTCATGAAAAGTGATCTTACTGAACACTGCGTAAGCCATTCTGTGCGTCACCCTGTATCTCCACATTTTGAGACATTTTTGGTTGGGTTGCTCTCCCTCTCCCTCTGCCTTTTGAACGTGTTCCTTTTCTCATTGGAAGCCTCTTTTTTGGTGCGCGACATTCCCCTTTTTTGCCGGACAAACAAGCACTGGTTGTGGTGGTGACGAGAGGCCTATAGGCCCAGGCCCAGGCTTTTGGACACAATGGGTCTCCTCCCCAATAAAAAGGGGCATTTTCGGGGGCAGCAATCTGATGTCAAAAGTCAGGGGGAAGAAACGACGTCCTATAACTCCCACACCTTTTCAAGCCTGTCCGTCATTACCAGGAGAGATATAAAATCTCACTGAAAAGAAATCGCGATTTGTGGCAAAAAAGGCCTGTCGTGCCTGTCGTGACGTGAAGATTTTCTGATCTTACCTGAAAAAGGTTTAAAAAAATTCCATTATATCGCGTTGTTGTCTTCGCTCGTGCATATTTCAAACTTCGCCTCTGCAGCACAAGATGTGCACACAAAAATCTGCTTTCTTGAGAACACGCACAAGGCCGAGGCCAGCAAAGGCCAGCAAACCCCAGCAAAGGCCGGCCAAGCCCAGGAAAGGCCAGCCAAGTCTGTCCAGCGGGCTACTAGTTAATTTTTAATGGCAGTAGGAGAGGGTTTTTGCTGCTTTTGCGCACTTAACACAGAGGTTAAAGGGCCACAACGAAGGCCTCACCTGCCACCAAAGCAGATGAGAAATGGGGCAAATCGTACGTGACGACCCAAAAATTGCAGCAACCGCCGTGTGAAGCAAGAGAAAACAGGCATTCTGGCCGGGATTTGGACAGCATATCGCAAGTTTAGTTCCATCTCACTAGGCGGCGGCAATGGTGTTCTTAGGTCAGTGTCGGATAGGTTACTTTTTTAGCTTGGCTTTTAAATCCGTCAACAAAAGGTGGTAGCACTTTTTCCCCCTCACACTGTATGTTCTATGGAGGGAATGTAGAGGCAGGCCTTGAACAAGAAATACAGTTGTTGCTACGTGTACGTGCTGTTAAGAAGACTCCACTGTAGCCAGATTTATAAGCACAACCAGCAAATGCCAGTTGACCAAAAAATTAATAAATAAGTAAACCACTGAGCAATCGGCTGATCAATCTTGTTCTCTCGTGTCTTCACCGCAAGAGCCACGAGCGCGCTTTGAAGTTGTTCACGTACAACGTGCGTGCATTTACGACAATAGTTGTTGAGTCTATAAAAATAGCACTCATGACATCAACTGCCAGCAAAATGGCCCTACAACGCAACTGGTGGCTCGCCAAAGTTTGAAGAAGCTAAAAATGTAACCTATAATTTGCAGCAACATTTCTCACAGGATTTCTCCATCTTCTTTTCCTTGCTGGCGAAAATTCATTTTTTTTGCAAGGCCGTGCGAATCCTCGCTTCTCTTTCATCATTTCTCAGCCAAGACGTTATCATTCATTCAGAAAAAGGGGAAGCAACGAGTGAAAATTCCATCCTTTCTTTTCCCCTATCATGCCCAAATGTTCCTCCTTTCTTCTACTGAAAAAATGTGGATTATTACATCACACTACCCACTATGTAACAGCACCGACTCGACCAGACACCAGCGGGACAAGCACTGGGCCTTTTTTTTGCACACTTGGACTCACACTGGAAGAGGACGTCGGGTCGATGGAGGAGGGAAGAGGGAGGTTCAGGTGTTGAATCGAGGCTTTCTTGCCACTGCTCATCTTTGTCTGGTCGGATTTGCCTCCTTCAAAATAGGGTTTTTTGCCCTAACGGAGCAGCTGTTACGTGCACGGCTCTCACCAAACTCTACCAGACCCAAAAGCAGCAAACCGAGAACCAGCTCTAATGACCGAAGCCCTTCCGTCCCTGTGTGCCCCCGGCAATTGTGTGGTAGAGAGGAGAGCTGCTTCTGCCCTGAAAAGGGCTGCTTAGTTGGAAAAACCTTCACCAAGTCGAAGAAATGCTCCTCCATCGTGAATCTTGAGCCAATCTTTCTTCCAATGACACATGGACGGCCAAGGCCAGTCAGGGCCAACCTGGCCAAACTTCACAATATCGTTTAGTCTTCAATGGGGGCAACTCAGGTTGTAATGCAAATATTGCTGCCACTCATGGCCACATACATCTCTGTGCAGTCCCAGCTGTGGCCTTCGTGGGTACTCGTTGCCGTCTGTGGCATTTTGCAGTACTCACTGGCAAGTTCAGCAGCAGTCGAGGCGGTGCAAGGCATTCATAGGCCTCTTAATGCACTGGCATTTCTTGTCATCCATCTTTGTTGCAAGTCAACTAGCCAGTCAGGTGGGTTAAATAAATACACAAGTCGACTTTGGCAGATGGACACAAAGTCCAAGGTTAGGCCTGACCTCATCTGACATTACAGCAAACCTTTTAACATTAAGCTGGGTGCCAAGTTGTGAGTAAACCTGAGATATCACGGTCGCCAACATCTCCAAAACAATTACGTAGATCATGATCCAGAGGCTGAGGACAATCGGCGCTTGGCAGTGTCAGCCAGCCACGGCCACATTTGGTGTTGAATGACTATATTTTCAGACCGAGATTGACCGAGGTTCATTGCAAGCAACGCCTGAAGAAGACGTCACCCTTCACACAGGCTGACAGCAGCTTACAAGGATTTTCTGGCTCTGGTGGCAAAAACTGATAGATGTGCACCTTCTCCTCCGCAATTTGCATATCTAGGGCCTCTAGTAATCAATGTGAGTACACGTGCACTTCTGAACGCCTCTGGAGTACCTGGAGGAGAATGCAAGGGATGTGTCGGTAGAAACAAGGCCCCGAGGGTTGAACCGGTTGAATTCGGGGGATGAATCAAGGTTTTAATCGAGTAGGAGTCCTTTCGTTGTCAGTGAGAAGCTAATGGTAACCATCCCCCATAACGTTACAGCCTTTCACAAAAGGGTTTCAAGTGAACCGATTAATCTTTCAAATATCTGTCTCTATCGATCAAGTCTTCTATCAAATTTTGGCGGTAACCTCGAAAATTTTTCAGCATTTTCGGGGTATAAAAGTTTAATCAAGTCACACGTTTCTGAGTCATCGGGTCGGAGTTATGCGACCACGAACCCGGCGAGAGGCTAAAACTCAACTCGAGTACATCACTAGCCATACAACAGCATTACAATAATATGATGACAATAAAGTGATGACATTCCTGAATTGCACGAATTTCACTCAAGGTCAGATGAATCACGTTGAGGACGCAACTGCAGAGACAAGGACAGACATGGAACTTGTTTTGATTGACATGCATCATGCATAGCAGGACACATGCGCAAACAACAAGCACGTACAGGGCCCTTCAGACTCATCCAGATTAACATCACGAGCAAGGAGCGATAAGACTTAGGCATAAGTGACAGGTGATGGGAAGTCCGTGCAAAAGTCAGCAATGGGAGAAGCAATGGATCAGTCCAAATCATGGCTGACAGAAAGGTCCGCAGGGGGCATGCGAGAACAGCTATTCTCGAGGCCTTCAAGTCCACCGTGTCCAACAGACACAGTCCGTCCTTCCAACAAGCACACAAAAAAAGCTGAGGGATGGCTAGAGCATAAGAGTGGCAAGTTCTCAAGCAAAACTTCTCCATTTTTCTGAACGACCCTGTACGTGCGTGTGAAAGAGACAGGGGAAAGCTTGTGCGTGACGCAAACCTCTTCGAGCAAAACAAATATGACTAAGTATTTCCTCCCTCTCTCTTCCTCCCAGGAAATCAGTCACAGATCGACAACAAGGATCTGACTAGGCCTGAAGAGGCCTACTGATTGGTTGTTCTCTAATAGCCTCTCGACCTTTCTTACGACAAATCCTTGGCTTCGAGAGCATTTGCCATATCTTCATGTTTGTCGATGGCGCCCTGAGAGGGAGGGAGAGTGGATAGGCCTTGCAAGGCCTACAGAGGAGGAAGAGAAGCAACTATTCTCAGGAGAGAAGCAGGGGAAAAGATGAGAAGATTAAAATTCGGTCGGGGGGGGGGGGGGGAGGGGGGCAGGGGGGGGGGGGCCGGATTTGGACACTGATAGTAAAAGAAATTTTCATTAGAACGATTTATTGGTCGTGACATAAAAATCACTTTTTACACAACAAAGAGGAGCAACTTGTTTTCTGCTACCATTGGAAAGGGATGGATGGAGAAGTTGAATGCTTGGAGCCATCATAAATTTGTCATAGGATAATAGCAAAGTCTGTTGATCGTGTCAGGAAAACGACGATGACTTGAATTCTGCTGCAATCAGGTCCGTCCTTGGTACAGCCAAAGAAAAGAGAGTGCCAGGACTCTGGAGGCCAACCCTTATCTGGCCGAGGCCTCTCTCAGGCGGTCGCCATTTTACGGTAGGACCAAAGGACAGGGTGAGTCAAAAAATGTTCTCACCGCGAGCGAGCAGCATGTGAAACATTTATGTCTTTACTTGTTATCCAACTAAACGGTGCGGCAAATAGTGTGGCGTAGCACTGATGTAAGTGGCTGAGAAGATATCCATAATACTCGAATAAAGCAAGTTTATTTCTGCTCCTAGACATAGGCAGTCAACAGAAGTAAACACTCAGCAGCTTCTGGATCTCATACTTTTTTCATACTCCTTCGTCTGCCAAAACTTTGTCACCTAATTACGCCCAAGTCGAACTCCCACCTGACAGGCAGCCAGACAGGAAGGCAGGCGGAGTCGTAGGCAGGCAGGCAGGCAGGCAGTGAGGCAGGCGGTGAGGCAGGCGGTGAGGCAGGCGGTGAGGCAGGCGGTGAGGCAGGCAGGCAGGCGAGCGAGCATGGGGGGCAGGTGGCGGACGGGCAGACAGGTGAGAGGGCAAGCTAGGATGAGGGCAGGCGGGCACGCAAGAAGGCGGGCAGGAAGACTTTGGGGTCACCCTGTATCCCTGCGAAATTGCGATATGTGCTCGGTGAAATGACTTTCTCGTTTTCCCCCACTCTCTCACGCAGGCAGCTTCCTAACCAATTTGCAGAGTCTTCAAGGGGGAGAGCGAAATAGAGGTTGTGAGGTCAGACCAGAATACTGCAAGAACGATCCGTTTCACCAAATCTGTCAACAGACTTTAGGGAGTTAGAGAGTAAAAAAGTGCAATTGTTTGCATCCTTAGTGACAGGTTGAGACTAAAACTTACTGCCAGGATGACCATACATGAGGTATGGACACAATCTACCAGTTGATATTAGGACTTGTATGTGAGTAACCAGTAGGAGGGTCTTCTCGCTATATACAAAGGAGGGCCCAAACATCCTCCTCGACCACGTGAAGAAGGCTGAATTGGTGCTATTCGAGCCAAGATTTGACTCGAACAGATCTTAAAGGAAGTCATAATTAATGACCTTTGACAGCTCATTCCGTTGATTCCTCCACAAAGTCGGTAGTTGTAGGGCTCATACACACCTAAACTACTGTGTATACAGCACGAACCAACAACAACAATAAAGTTGCGGCCAATTTATTGGCAGAACTTGGGCGGCAAAATATCCCCGAGCTGTGTAGAAAGTTGGATATGTGTACCGTAATGACAACTCTGAAAACAACTGTCTGAACAAAGGTGGACATGAAATGACTTCTTCGGTATGTTCAAGGTGGAACAGAAGCAGCACACGATTCTTTGTGTGCTTCGTGGAGAGCGAGGATAAGTGGGAACAACTTCTGAAACACCCCGGACTGGCCCCTAAAAGAAAATGAATTGACTGAAGAGAGTAGTGTGAGACGACACCTTCATTTTGGGGGGCCAAAGCTTTCCTTCTTATTTCCTTCCTCCTTTCTCGACTGTCTTTCTTCCTCTCTTAATCCTTCTTTCTCCCTTTCCTTCTTTCTCTGCTTCTTTCTTTCTCTGCTTCTTTCTTTCTCTGCTTCTTTCTTTCTCTGCTTCTTTCTTTCCCTGTTTCTTTCTCCCTTTCCTTCTTTCTCCCTTTCCTTCTTTTTCCCTTTCCTTCTTTTTCCCTTTCCTTCTTTTTCCCTTTCCTTCTTTTTCCCTTTCCTTCTTTCTCTGCTTCTTTCTTTCTCTGCTTCTTTCTTTCCCTGCTTCTTTCTTTCCCTGTTTCTTTCTCCCTTTCCTTCTTTTTCCCTTTCCTTCTTTTTCCCTTTCCTTCTTTTTCCCTTTCCTTCTTTTTCCCTTTCCTT
>JAAUXU010076091.1_pt1 | contig 10519 bp, 13 predicted proteins | sample 7278151 | NCBI WGS metagenome assembly JAAUXU01 (sample SAMN14350113, study PRJNA611818) | marine sediment metagenome | isolation source: surface marine sediment (1.8m) | place: French Polynesia: Moorea | collected 2018-08 | reverse complement strand
TCAATGAATTCTTGTGCGAGGGTACTTATCTCGAAGATATTGTTGCCCTCGCCGGCGAAGGTGGGTATGATGGGCTTCGTGTGGCCAGCTCCACCACCCGCTGCGGCGGCGGCTCCCGGGTCTGCCATGTCAGAGTCTGAGGAGACGCTGCTCACTTCATTGTCCGCTTCGTTGTCTGAGCTGCCATCTGCGTAGTCATCGTCTGCTGACTCTTCGTTGGTGTCAGCGTTGTCTGTTGCTTCGCCCTCGTCTGTGGCGAATTCACTGTCTTCTGCGTTGTCGTCGTTTTGCTGGAGCGGAGGTAGCCGATCGTTGTGCCCGCCAGCACTCTGTCCCAGTGGTCGCTGTCTGCCGTCGGGGAAAAGTTCCTCATTCACGGCTTGGAATACTTTGCGCACATTGTCCATGCGGCGGCCTCTTCAGATACTAGCCGCATGCCACTAATGTCACATACAAAACTGTGGTTTCTCGTGTGTGTATTTCGGAGATCACATCACGACTGACTATACTATGTACTACACTACATAATGTATTCTTTATCTCCCTCTTGTGCGCGCGCGGTAACTTGACTACTGCCTTTCCTTCTCCTCATGCCGTGAGAATCTCTCGCACGACACATTCGAGGTCTCACAGCAACAAGAGGACGCGTCTGGCGGTGGAGCTTGCGGGCGTGATCTCGTTATGGGTTGCCCCTGCCGTGGCTAGGCGTCGACTCTTCTCCTTCATGCACTGCCTGATGTCGGCGGCAGGCTCTTGTCGAGCGCTCGGACCTCGTCTACTGGGTGCAGCTCGTGACTTGTGGTACTCGAACAGCTTCCTCTGAGCGATGGCCATCTCCGTGAAGAGGTTGTCGGTGTGTTTGAGGATACTCGCAACCTCTCAAAATAAAAAGTTCCCGCCAAAGTGAGCTCCGTGATCAAGATTACCATTGTGCCCATCGGGCCCCCCCCCGGGGGACTTCTGAGGAGTTGAGGCACTGGCAGGCCCTCTCCCACGGCAAGTGCAACTTCTTCCTCCTTACCTCTGACGGGCCCAGGGCGACTGCCTAACTGCCTCCCGCTGGGCACCTCTTGCATGGGCACCTGCATGACCACCGTGAGAGAGAAGACCGCCACGACCGTCGCAAGCCTACCATGACAGCCAAGATCACCTCCGACAACCTGGCCCTCGCACGCGAGTTCATTTTCAAGGCCCCCAACACGGACAAGTGGAACAAGCCCTATTGGCAGGCCGCGGCCTTCGCCATGGCCTGGTTCATACGCGAACTGCCGGGATCCCCCGTGCTTATGAACAGGGTCCTGAAGATCATGAGGAACCACCCCGACGCCGCCATCGCCATGTCCAAGGCGACGGACCTCATCGGTGCGCTGAGCTTCGACGCGAGCATCCTCAACGCCAACCCACCAACCTCCACTCAGGCCCCTCCGGGTGCGGGACGGACGCTGGAGGAGGTGCTGGAGGAGGACCTGGACCTGAACCTAGACGCGAGCTCAATCACCCCCGGCCAGCCCGCCGACAACCTGGGCGACACCAACGCCAACCTCACCGAGCCAGGTAGGACCACGTTTCCTGCTGCTCATGCTGCTGCTGCTCTCGTTGCTGCCCCCTGCTCCCCACCGTGACGCACCTGCTCCCGATGAAGCTGGGGCTGCTGCCTCTGTTGCTGCTACTGCTGGAGATGCTGGCAAGGCCCCCGATGCGGACGCCGCCGACGTTCACAAAATGATTGGAAGCTCAACGTCCGTTTGCAGCTACTTGTGGAAGAGGATGCTCTGCAGGAGGTTCAACTGCAGATCCCTTCACCCCAAACTCTGCTCTGAGCCCAGGTGCATCCCCAATCGCGCCCCCAACTGCACCATGTTCCACGGCCACTACAGGGAGGAGAGGAACAGGGACAACAGGGACAGGGAGGACGCGCTTAAGTCCAAAAACGCCCACATGTCCAAGCCCCACCAGGGAAACTTGAAAAGGGGGGCGCTCCCCCCAACACCAAGACCAGCTCCAGGACCAACAACAGGCACAACACCACCGCATCAGCCACCACCATCAGGCGGAGCGCTGGGCCGAAGCCCGAGCGGGGGTTGCAGCAGCAGCAGAGGCAGAAGGAGAGCCTGGACAAGTCGAGGAGGGAGCTGACACATACAAAGAAGGAGCTCGACGTCTACAAGAGGACCCTGGGCTGCATGGTCACCAAGCCCACGACAAGCCTCACCCCCACCCCCACCCACGGCGGCAGCAACCACAACGTGGAGCCATTAGGCCAAGGCCAGCAGCCGATCTCCTTCGCGGCCGTCTTCGCTACAGCACTGGAGACAGCCCTGTCAGCGGCAGGCCTCTCAGGCTGACCTCCTCCGCTTGATGAACTGGAACGTCTCCGACATCAACAAGTCCCACTACCGCGAGCTCCAGCTTGAAAATCTCCTTGACGAGGTACAGCCCGACGTTGTCGCCCTAACAGAGACCGAGCTGCCGTCCTCCGACACGACCTTCGCGGTCAAGAACTATACAGTGTGGTACCCCGAACCCGTCGGGGACAGATTTAGACTTTTGCGCCTAGTCAGGACCCACTTGGTCTCCATCTCCAACCCCACCGTGAACTGCAAGTCCACGCAGGACCTGTGGATCAAGCTGCAGCTCCCCTGTGGCCCTCTGGCACTGGGGGCGGTGTACAGGCAGTGGGGGAAGGGAGAGAAGGACGGGATGGCCACCCTCCTTGAGCACGTCGAGAACATCTCCTGCACCTACAACCGCGCCACCGCGCTCGGCGACTATAATCTCGACATTGGCAAGAAGGACGACCCCAACTACTACCGCGCAACCATGCTGAGGGAGCACCTGTCCGGCATGGAGAACCACGGCTTCTCCTTCATGGGATCGCCACCGCCACCTACAGCTCCCACGGCATGTTCATGTCCCAAGGGGGGACTACATTCATAGGAGGAGCACACTTGACCACGTCTACACCCTCTGCGTGGGGGAGCACGTGACCGTCCGCACCCTTGCCAACGCAGCCACAGACCACATGCCCATGGTTGCAGCAGTCCCGCTGCAACGCCCGCGACAGGGCATAAAACACATCAGCCGCCGCAACTACAGGAACATCAGCAGCAACAGCCTCCTCCACACCCTCAAAGTGGAGAACCTCAGCAGGGTGTTCTTCAGCGACAACGTGGAGGTCATTCACAAATTCATTGTGGAAGAAATCACTATTGCACTGGACGAGCTCGCACCAGTCAAGACGACGGTCATCAAGGACAGGGACACGCCCCTGTACCTCCGGCCCGACATGCTCGGGGTCATGAGGGAGAGGGACAAGGCGGCCTCCGCCAGCAACGTAGACGACTGTGAAATAAAGCAGACAAGCTCCTTCGGCGGGATAAGCTTGACTCTAACCAGAGCATCCTCGTGAAGTCAGGCTTCAACCCCAAGGTGGTCTGGAACCTGGCAAACGCCACCATGGGCAAGGGCGACGGGGGGAAGCTCCCAGCCGAGCTGGATGGTGTCACGGGGGACGTGGAACTGGCCCACCACGTCAACAAATACTACATTGACAAAATCGCCAAGCTCTGGAGCAGGATCACCCCTGGTGGGGAGGGGGATGGACTGGAACAGGTGCAGGTGCCACAGCAGGACCCTGACGGGCAGGGCACATTTGTCCTCAGGCCTCCGTCGGCGGCGGACATAGCGAGGGAGATGAGGAGGCTCAAGAATACTGGCGCGGAGGGCATCGACGGCATCCCGGTCTCGGTCCAAAAGATGGGGGCGGCAATCCTGTCGGAGCCAATAGCGCACCTGGTAGCCTCCTCCCTGAAGACTTGCATCGTCCCCTCGTCCTTCAAGACGGCCATCGTCACGCCCATCCACAAAAAAAAGAAGCCAGCATCAGCAGCAAACAGCTACAGGCCGGTCTCGATCCTGCCCGCGCTCTCGAAGGTGCTGGAACGTGTAGTTCATGGCCAGCTTCTACAGCACCTCGACAAGATGCTGCCAAATAACCAGCACGGTTTCCGCCACAAGCGGAACACGGTTGGGGCCATCATCGCGGCGCACGGTGCGTGGTTGAGGGCGCGCTCGGCGGGCAAGGTGGTAGGGATCGCGGCCTACGACCTGAGCTCGGCCTTCGACACCCTGGACCACGACAAGCTGGTGAAGAAGCTGGAGCAGCTGGAGATCAGGGGCATGGCTAACTCCTGGTTCCGCAACTACCTGTCGGACCGGTCCCAGCAGGTGAACTACAACGGTGTGGGCTCAATCTCCCTGGGGATCACGTACAGTGTCCCACAGGGCTCCATCCTGGGCCCTCTCCTCTTCCTTTGCCTGCTGGTCGACCTCCCCGACGTCATCAGGGCCGCCGTCGGCGGTGAGGTTGAAGTGGGCAGCTCCGGCTACGCGGATGACTGCATTGCATGGGTCGTGGGCAACGACGCAGCGTCCGTCAGGCGGAACATGGAGCTCGTCTCCGACTCGACGCCATCAGTGTCTACATGAACTCCAACTACCTCATGCTGAACAACGACAAGACGCAGCTCATCCTCGTGGGAGCCGACAGCAACAGCTCTCGCCCACCCATCAGGGTCGGCAGCACCCTAGTGAGCCCGGGCAGCAGCGTCGACGTCTTGGGCGTGTCATTTGATCACCGCCTCTTCCTCCCCCCACATGGAGGCAAGCCTCAGGTCCGCCAAGGCGCTGGCAGGGGTGACCAGGAGACTGTCAATCCACCTGCGGGAGCAGGTACTCTGCCTAGTGGTTCGAGCCCTAGTCATGGGGAAGGGTGCGTAGACCTACGCGGTGCTCCGGCCCCGCCTGTCCGACTCGGACCCCATTCACAAGGACCTGGCCAGCAAACGGACCGCGGTCAATGACTGCGCAAGGGCAATCCTCGGCAGCACCAGAAAAAGACCGCATCCTGGTGCCCCAGCTCCTCTCTAGGACCGGTCTCCCCTCTTGATCCAGCTCACGGTGGAGAACATTGCAGTGGACGCATGGAAGGGAATGAACTACGAGTGTGACTGTGTCAAGATCCCCATCGGCGAGATCTTGTGTCCTAACCCCCCACAAAATGAAATGACTTCAAACGCGACACTCGCGCAACCACCTCGAACTGCATCCCCCCCCCCCAGTTCAAATCCCCCATGTTCGCCTGGTTCACATACCATATCTGGAACTCATCCCCCCACCTACGGTCGGCCCCCACTTTGAATGACGCGCGCAAGATTGCCAAGTTGCTGCCCCTGGAGGCGCCAATCTAATTTAATTTGACAAGAATCTCAATTTTGATCCCTCCGCCGCAAATAGTTCCCTACAGATTATCTTCAATTAAGCTTTTTGCCGCGAGACACACGTGTCTAAATTTGCAGTCTCTACCTCGTTTTGACTCAGTATTTATACTATTTACTGTGATATTTTATTTTATTCAATTATTTACTGACATGACCGCTCGCAAACTACTAAATATTGTCATTAGTACGAGCTCTTTTGACTAATAAATGAGGTACTACTACTACTACTATGAAAGGTGCGCTCTTCGACCACCTTGAGCTGCTCTCGGCGTGTGCTCTGACCTGCTCCTTCTTTGCTTCCCTTTCGGTCTGTGCCACCCTCCTGAGGTCCGTCCTGGCCTTGGACCTCCTCCACCAGAGGATGCGCGGCAGACATTTTTGTGGCGCCGGGGGTGCCTGAGGGGAGGACGAGGGTCGCGACTATCGCGGACATCTCGCGTCTCGATGTGCTGGCTGCCGCTACTCGCTGCTGAACGGCTGGTCGGACTGGGAGCAAGATACATGCACTTGTACAACATCTTTAATGGCTCGTCTACCGTCCCGGTTTTTTCTGTGCACGGTGCGGACGAGTACCTTCGCGACCTTCTTGGCGTAGTTTGGCTCCTTTTCTTTTTCCTGCTCCTCCTCCTCCTCCTCCTCGTCGGCGGCCCCGCGCAGCAAGAAGATGTCGAGGAGGAAAGGAACAGCGGCCTTCAGTATGTGGGAGGGCAGGCCTCCCCCGAGCTGGAGAAGCTATCGCTTGTGCATGGCCGGAGGCCTACTGTGGTCCAGGATGTAGCGCCACTCGTGCTTGTGGGGCATCAACTTGGTCCACAGCCTCGCCTGCCGCCGCGCGGGGAGACGGGAGTCGCACAGCGCGTGCTCAATCACCTCGTACAGGGTGTTGCGGGTGGTGTCGTCAAAGTGTTGCAGCACGATGATCCTCTGGTCAGCGCGCATCTCCTTCAGGACCGAGAGGAGAGGGAGGATGATGGTGCACTTGTGCTTGGAAAGAATCGGTTGGTGGGTATGCAGAGCCATGGTTGGCGAGAGTTCTCATGCCTTTTATTAACATTATTCCTATTCTTTGTTGCACACACTAAACTAACAGGGGCATGGAGAGTGCTGGCGGCGGCATGTCAGTCTCCTTTTCCCCGGGGTAGGCGAGGGAGGAGGGAGGTGGCGGAGGGGCCTGGCTCATAGACGGCTTCCTGGTCTTCTTCTTCGTCTCAGTCGGAGCTCGGTCGCCGGATGCCGTGTGCGGCTGCTCCGTGTGCGGAACTTCTGTGTCCGGGAGCTCAGGGTTGTGCGCGCGCTGCCGAGGGCCTCATCGCCTTTAATTGATAGTGGCAGCCTGGCGTGCGCCGAACATGGGAGTGCAGGGCTGTCCCACACCCAAGACAGCGGGAGGCGCTGAGTGCATCCTCGGTCTCCTCCTCGGAGCAGCTTGGCGCAAGTAGCGGCGCGGGATGGGTCTGATGCGCAGGAGCGCCTCACGGTTCTCGATGAAGTTGAAGACGGTGTCAGTGAAGAGGGAGGAAAAGGCCTCCGTGAAACTATCGTCTAAGACTCGCCGGGCGGCTGGCAGCTCCGGCTGATTCCTGGCCATCATGTGGCACATATAGAAAGGGGTGGGCAGCGATTCTGCGGTGCAGAGTCCGATGGCAAAAAGCAAGAAAGGCAGGATTTCTTAGAGGAGGCCTGCTACTCCTCCTCGCCCTCGGCTAAAGGCATCCCGACCTGGATGGGAAGCTCACTGATGAAGGTTGTGACTGTGGATTCTCAAGCAATCCTCCATCTGCTGGGTAAGGTCGAACAGCAGGTACTGATAGGGAGTCTCGGTCACCTTGTGGTACGCCTGCACTATGTACTTGTAGTTGTTCGGTGAGAGCTGGCGAGCGAGAATCTGGATTTGTGCAGTCTCCCAGGGATTTTTGTGCACATGTATGTACTTCACGTTGAGGAAGATCTGGCGGCCGAAATGGTTAGCAAGAAACAGACTCTGGAATAGGATGAACGTGCTCGTATTGTGATGGCGGCTCTGCACTGTGACAATATCCACCAAGTCCTCGTCTATCTGAGACATGAAATCGTCGATAATGATGATGATGCCCCCGCGCGGAGCGGCGGCCTTGACAAGCTGCACAAAGTCGGCAGGGCACGGCTTCTTCTTGATGAAGTGCATAGAGATCTTATTGTCCTTGAGCAATGCTGCGGAGAAATCGCCATATCATGGCTGCCACGCTGCATAGCAAAATACAATGTTCTTAATACCCTCCCCTCCCTGAATTAATTGATGCTTCCAGCGGAGAATTTCGCACATTTGAAAAGTCTTTCCGCTCCCCGATGGACCAAGAACGAGATGAGTAGCGCCGGGGATGAAACAGAGGTCCCTACACCCCTCCATCTCTCCCTCCCTCTCTTCTGTTTGTTTCTTCTTTTCGCCACTTGCCTTTTTTTCTATTTTCCCCCACTCTCCCTTGTGTTTGTTTTTCCTCCTCTCCTCCACTCCAAATCTCCCACTTGCCTTTTTTTCCCTCCACCACTCCTTCCTTTTGTCTTCTACCTGTCCCAAACGCTTGGTTTCTCCTTCCTAAACTTTCACTGCTGCTGCAATTCCCGCCCTCCACACTCCAGCCGCCCGACATCCACACAAAAGACGACACAGCATTCCCGACATCCACACCAAAGCCGATGTCCACATTTCGCGCCCTCCCGATCGTCCACACAATGGACAACACAACATATACTACTTACGTAGATTTATGTGGATTTTGAATACTCCTATGATATCTGTCAGGTGCTGTGTGACTCCTGTGAGTCCTATTTTTTTCTGGGGAGGGTCTCTCTTTGGACCACGGCCGATCCATATTTGAATCTTTTTGCCTTCACCCTACTTCTATTTGCCTGAGCTAGCCACCACCGATCGTATTGCCAGTGCGCGCACAGGAGCACATTTAAGCTCTCTGAGGCATTACCTTCGAGGAAGGCCCATTAGTTCCCTCCGAAGGAAGAACCCACTTTTTGCACGACTTTTATAGCAGGTGAGATAGCACCAGTTTATCCCCCCTTCTAATGCCGATTTTGTATTCTCGGACATCAGAGGAGGGCACTCTGCGCCTGTTATTTAGGCGGCGTTTCATCGGCAGGTTTTTCTTCCCTTCACTTTTTTGCCACTCGGTATGTGAGATAGCGCCACTTTTTCCCCCCTTCTGATGCCAATTTTGTATTCTTAGTATTCTGTGAGTCCTAATTGTTCTACATGAAAATCTAATCTGACCTAGTCCTCTTCGACTACCTGTGCGTAGGTCTTCTCGTTGATGATGGTGGCACTTGCTCCTTTGTACACAAGCGCCTCGGTGTATGTACGTCCCAGTTGTACCAGCAGAGTCGGCCTTGTCCGAGCTGCTTCATGTCCCAATGTGTTGATGGTGTTGATCTGTCCGTACAGACGATGGCGGCGTCTCTCGTCATGGAGCAGTGCAAAGAGATGATGATTATTGTATGTGGAGGCACTGCTGCCGGGACTGTGTCCAGTGCCTACTGTCGAGAAGGTGACGTGTTGAAGTCGGCGTACGTCCCCCCTGCTGGCTGTTGTTGGGGTAGTAGTGGTAGTAGTATCCACATATAATTCCCATTGTTGAGGCTCGTACCGTATAATGTAACTAGTAGTTTGCGAGCAGGGATTGTCTATAGTAATTGAACTATCACAGTATAATACAGATAACATATGTATATTGGTCGGGGCCATCCTTGTGGCGAGCGTGGTCAAGTGGGGATTCAAACTAGTTGTAAATAGTTCTGGCTGATACAGTTATTAAAGTGTGGTGTTTCAATGTCTGTGGGTGAGTAGAATTTGATTGGGGTTTAGCGGCAAACTCTTTGGCGGCCTTGCACGTGTCGTACATGTTGGTCGCAGACCTGAGGGCGGAGCACTCGCTTCAGATAAGGTATGTGTGCCAAGCAAAGTTTTCACATTTAAATTTGGTAGGAGGAGTTAGGCAGTTCTAGGTAGTGGCTCTGGTTGCTCTATTTGTGGCAGATTTTAGGCACAGGATGTTGCCGATAGGGATCATGTTGCCTTTGGGCCCCACGTAGGTCATCCCTTTCCAAGTTTCGATCGCTATTTGCTCCACAATGAAGGTGGTTGACAGAGGGGAGCCTTGCCTCCTGCAGGAGTTCATGCACGGGTTTGGGTTCGAACTGGAGCAGCTGATGATGGACCTACCACAGTCGTTGACTGCGGTCTGTATTGCTGCCATGTCCTTGTTCAGGGAAGCCTCTGGACTCAGGTGGGGCTTGAGCACGGAGCCACCGTACCCGATCTTCCCCACGACTAAGGCACAAGCATCCTGCTGAAGGGCTGGCTTCCGTAGGTCGAGCGACAAGCACTTGGTGGCCGCTGCAATGGACCTGGCTGAGGCTAGCGTGGTGGACATGTAAGGGGCAGGGGAGAGGTGCCGGTTGAAGGTGAAGCCCAGCACATCCACTCTGGTCGAGGGGGTCACCAGCACTTTGCCAACGTGCACCGAGGGTTGCTCAGTAGAGTTCATGACCAGGACCTGTGTCTTGTCGTTGTTGAGGACCAAGTAGTGCTCATTCATGTACTTACAGAAGGCCTCAGAGATGGACTCCAGCATGGATTTGACCATGGCAGAGTCTGCAGCGTTGGCCCAAACAATGTTGTCGTCCACCTAGCCTGAGAAGCCTGAGCTTACGGAGGAGGAGGACGCACAGAATTCAGTGACTGAGTCCTCCATGATGGAGGACAGGTCAATGAGGAGGCAGAGGAACAGGAGGGGGCCCAGAATGGAGCCCTGCGAGACTCTGAACCTGATCTTGCGGAAGCTGGAGCTGTTGTTGTTGTTGTTGTTGTTCTGAGAAGGTCCAGTCCAGAGCCTTAAAAGGACTAAGAACTGAACACGGCCGGTCCGTTTCTGAACCATTATGCTTTCACCCAAGTAACCAACGTTACTCTACTCCTTGATCTTGCAGAGAGCTGAAATTAATTTCCCGAAGGAACTCAGTAATCTGTGTCGACCAGTGGAGCGTGCCTTGGAGAACCGGAGTGCCAAGGACTCTCAGCTGAATGGCTGCGAAAGCAGGATATTCAGCTACAACATGGTGGGAGGTCTCTTCGTCCTCTCCACAGCTTCTGCACCAGGGGTCATCATCCTCTTGGACGATCACCTTGTGTCTTTGTAGGAAGTTATGGCCAGTAATTAACTGTACCACTTCACTAAATTCCTTTCTACCCTTCT
>JAAUXU010043690.1_pt1 | contig 10519 bp, 17 predicted proteins | sample 7278151 | NCBI WGS metagenome assembly JAAUXU01 (sample SAMN14350113, study PRJNA611818) | marine sediment metagenome | isolation source: surface marine sediment (1.8m) | place: French Polynesia: Moorea | collected 2018-08 | reverse complement strand
GTCAGAAACCCTGTACGCGGATAGCAGTATTGCCTGGCCAGCAGTCCCCTGCCCACCGCCACCGCGGCCGCGGCCCCTCCGCCGACGGAGTAGGACCTCCCGAAGAAGACCCTGCCGGCGGCGCCTCCGTCCCCGTCCGTCTCAGATGGCCTCCGCTTGGAGGTCGCCTTCCTGGGCGGGGTGGGCGAGGCCGGCGAGAGGGACACCACCAGCTTGGCCTCGTGCGCGGGGGCCTCAAAGGCGTCCTCCTCCTCTTCCTCCTCCTCCTCCGCCACCGCCGAAGATTGCGCTTTGAGGGTCCCTCTCCGCGTCACTAGAGCCCCTCGGTGCAACGGGGGCGGAGAGCCCAGCTCGGAGTCTTGATACCAAGACGGGATTACATTACAACACCACCTTCTTGGTAACAATTTTCAAGCGGTGCCTGAAAGCCTCGTTCTTGAACCTGTTTCCTCATCTTCATCCGAGGACGACGAGGATTCAGCCGAACTCTCTTCCTCCTCAGTCTCCTCCTTGTGGTGGTACTCCTGCCTCTGCAGCCGCTCAATTGCCCTCATCTTCTCCTCCTTGCCCCCGCGGAAGCTCCCCTTGGCGCCGAAGCTCTCCAGCAGCACCGCCGCCGCCGCCTTGGAGCGCTGCACCTTCACAGACTCCTTGCGACTGGACACGATTTCTCACGTTTTTAGGAGCTTTTTGAAAAGTTGGAAGCCTGTGTTGGAAGCGGCAAAAAAAGACCTGAGCTCTGCAAAGTACGACTTTGGGTCCAGGTTTGGCGGGAGCGTGGTGCGCCTCAGGCTCAAGCTGCTCCTGCTCATCCTGGCCGAGGACTCGATCGACGGGGGGCGAGGGACGGTCAGGAGGTCAGTCGCCGGGGTCTTGTCCTCCTGGCGCATCGTTTTGCTTAGGTCGTCTATGCTGAGGCTGGCCTGGCGGGCGATCCTGGGGCGCGGCGGCCTCGGCGGGCCAGGGTGGGAGGTCTTGCGCGGATCGCTGGCGGCTTCCACTGATTGATTAGTTTCGAAAATAAAATACAGGCAAACCTCGCGCATACCCTTCAATTTCAAGCCCAGCCGCAAAAAAAATCCGTCTTAAATGCAACACAGCACGGCTGCGGTCACTACACTCACCGAACATGGTGGCCACCCCTCCTCCGCCTGCCGAGTTGACCGAGCCCCTCGACTTCCCCTCTGAGAGTTGGGAGGCGGCGGAGGAGGACGCGTTGCTGTTGAGCGAGGGCGTGGGGCTGTGGCCGCGCTGCCCGCTGCCCAACCGGGGTCTGGAGGAGAATAAGGCAAAACGAATTTCGTATACGGTATACTTATGCGGAGCAAGGACAGACTTTGTTCAAAGAACTGCGGCGTTGACAACTAGGGAAAAAATCTTTATTCGAGAGATCCAATATAAATGTAAATCTGATTTGAAAAGTGCAAACACTAGACTAGTTCCCACTTCCCACCCCGAAGTGCATTCACATTCACATAGCCAAGGTAAAAGTAAAGGAGAAGAGAACTGACTGACTGAAATTGGTACTGGATCCAACCCTGAAGTGAATTTATGAAGCTGAAGTAAAGTAGAAAGTTAGTCTATCCTCTGAAAAACTGCTCCCCCCCCCTCACCGCCAACAACAACTCTCACCGTTTTAGGACCAGACGGCTTCGCCGCATGTAAAAATGCTAATGTCTCACCTTGATGTCGGGGCGGAGGATGTGGATGACTTGCCGAGGGATCCGACGGACGTCTGCGCCCTGAGCGAATTGCCGGCAGAGGACGAGGCGGCGGCGGCTCCGAGGCTTCCCTGCGACGAGGACGCCTGGTTGGGCTGCTGCGGCGGGGGCTCCACCTCGGTGGACATCTGCGAATATAATGTGGAGAAAAACATTGCGCTTGGGAAAATATCAAGTATCAAGCGGAGTGGCGCCTCAGCAAAAAGGAACTTTTAAATAATTGAAGTTACCCGACCAACACTTTTGAAACAATAAAGTTTCGAAAACTCACCTTGTGCAGCGCGTCCTCGTCCCTGACGACGGGCATCTTTGCGAGGTATGCCTTGACCCTGCGCACCATCTGCGCCTCCTCGTACATCTTCTTGGCGTTGGGCGGCGCGTCCCTGCCGCCGCGCTTGTTGGCCTGGCCGCCGCCGCTGCCGCCGCGCATCATGGTGGCGGAGTTGGAGGCGGAGGAGGACTGCGGCGGGTTGAGCTTGCGCATGTGGGAGAAGTCGCCGCCCTGCTTCTGCTCCATCAGGGTGAAGATGTCCAGGGGGGCGGAGCACATGTTGGTCAGCGAGCGGATCTGCAAGAGCAACAATGTGATGAGTAATTCAAGTTCACCAGTTAATTTTATCCTGACATGTGTTAGTCATTCAAAACGCCAATACTTCTGAAGAGGGATCTCTTACTATCCAACTGTACAGTTCACATTTTGTTTTTGCAAAATCCCACCTCTTTCGCCAGCATCCTGAGCTTCTCAAAGTTGACGAGCCCCTCGACGTTGCTCTCGTTGCCCAAGTGAATGAAGGTGAGGTCCCTGCAGACCATGGGGTACACGGGGATGAAGGGGGGACGAGCGTTGCTCAGCAGGTTGCGGTACTTGCGGAAGTTCATGGAGGGGTCCATCAGGGTCTGCATCTCGGACAGCTGGAAAAAAAAGATTTTGAAAGTGATTAAAATTAAATGTGAAGTATATCGAAACGAAAGATTTTGTGCAATTTAATGGAAATGGGGAATCTGGACGAAACGTTGGAAAATTACAAGAAGAAAAAAACTTTTTATGCCAAGGACTGGAAAATCATACGAGTTTGTAAGTGTGTCGAACTCACCATCTTTAGGTACTTCCCCGGCACCTTCTCCCAGGTCTGCTTCAGCCTCTTGACCGCCCCGTGGTCCAGCCCCGACGTGATGGCGAACATGGAGTTGTAGTTCTGCGTCTCCTTGTGGCAGTGGTGCGCCACCTTGATGAACTGCTTGACCACGTTGGCGCGGCGCTTGGCGTTGGGCTCCGACACCACCTCCGTGATCACCCACATCATCTCGGTGTTGACCAGGTCGCCGAACCGGTCCAGGTTGGGCGTGCCGCCGGAGCGGGAGGACTCCAGGCCGAACAGGTTGTCCACGTACTCGGTGGGCTCGATGGCGCGGAAGACGGTGAAGTCCTCCACCATGAGCTGCACCGCGACCTCGACGGCGTTCAGCTGCAGCAGGCTGACCGACGACTCCTTGGTCAGCTCCGACTTGCCGTCCTCCGGGATGAGCTGGTCGGAGCTGAGGATGTTCTTGATGTAGTACCTGGAGCCCAGGCCTATCCGCTCGGCCAGGTTGCACTGGTCGTTCGGCAGCCGCTTCTGGCGCACGAAGCCGCCCTGTTGGGAGAAAGGGGAAAGCACATGCACAGATAAATAAGGGGAATGGGGCAAATTGAACTATGTGACGTACCTCGCCCTCCACGGTGACTTCGCAGAGAGTAAAGTTGGAGCTGCACTCCAGGATGCCAAACTCCTGAAGGGCAAGCATGACGACCTAAAAAAAAAGAGAGAAAAATACTTTCAGCATTTCCTGAAAAGTCGTGTGGAAGTCGAAATTCGCACCTGTCTGGCGCTGGTGTCGTGGTGCACGAGGAGGTACTTGAAGCTCTGGTCGCTCTTGTAGATCTTCAGCGAGTGCTCTGGGAGGTCCGGAGGGGGGAAGTCCCACGAGTCTGACGAGTGGCGGCCGTGGGGGTCGAGATTCGAAAAGTGGTCCCCGCCGCCTCCCCCATCCACCACGTTCACAGCCGAGGAGGAGCGGGGCTGCGGCCTCAAGAGGCCCCTGGGGTGATGAATAGAGCACAAAACAAAAGTCACAACTTAAGTCTTCCGGGGAAGGCATTTTTGCTGACTATACCTGAGCACGGCCTTGACCTTCTCCTTGCCGCTGAGGTTCGCCGCCGCCGCCGCCGCCGGTGGCGCCCCGCCCGAATTGGGAGGATGCCCGCCGCCGCCGGAGGAGGAGGAGGAGGCGAGGAGGGACCCGTGGGAGCGGCTGGAGCGCATGGAGGAGGAGGAGGAGGAGGCGGAGGCCGAGGAGACGGACGCCGTGGGGTCCTCCTTGGAAGTAAAATATCGAACAAATAAAAACGACACTTTGGCGAAGTTTGTCTTGCGCGCACCTGTGCGGAGCGCTTCTTGGCCGCCGCCGCCACGTTGTAGTCGTTCGCCGAGGAGCGGAGCCCTGAAAAACAAAGGAGACACACCAATAAAAAAAAATATGGGTACTACAAAATGGACGAATTACGCAAGCCAAGGCAGCCACTCACCGGTCATGTCCGAAGCCTTCCTAAGCCTGGCGCGGTGAGCGTTCTCAGGCGCCTGGAGCATCTCCTTGAACACTGGGACAAGGGCGGGAAGAAGAAGCAGAAACATGAAGCATGCGTATTTGAAGCAGGGTTTTTTTTTTAAAAAAAGGCTAAAAGTAATGTGGGAAAGGGAAAGCTTGTGTCCGCAGCAACAGTTCCTCGGGCTTTTCTACTGACTTAGAGAGTGCACGATGAAGTGCCCCTTCTCCTTGGCCTTTAGCTGTTTCTGCCGCTCCCGCCTCAGCACGGCCAGGGGAGACTTGAACCGCTCGACGTCGCCGATCGCTTTTTTACCCACAAAATCTCAAATAAAAATCCGCCTAAATTTTCAAGCAAAGCATACCCAACAAGTTTGACTTGACGCAGATCTCCAGGTGGGTGCTCTTCATGAGGAACTCCACCGCGCGCGTCAGCGTCATCCCGTGCTCGAAGCTCTGCTGGTTCACCTCGAGGATCTGGGGAAAAGAAAAGAAAATACAATCAACACCCCATTTCCCGCAAAAAATATAATTTGTTTATATACACACCTGGTCTCCCCGCTTGAGCCCGACCTCTGACGCTTTCGAACCCGCCTCCACCTTCTCGACGAAGACCCCGAAGCCACGCTCGTAACCGCCCATCAGCTACAATACAGTAAAAAAAAAGAAATTTAACGTCTTAAATAAATAAAAATATATGGGACATGGTGCGTGTGCTCACTGCAAACTGGAGCTCCTCCTCCCTGGACGGCCTTGTGAGCGTGAGCGTCCTCCTCCGGGCCTTCTCCGCGCAGGTGAAGTTGAGCATCCTGAGCTGCCCGCTCATCCCGCGGGACTCCAGGGCGGACTCGAACCGCTCCAGGAAGAGCATCATGGCGGGGTCGGTCTCGAAGTCGGTGAAGTGGTTGTGCACCCACAGCAGGAGGACGCGCGTGACCTGCCACGACGATCAGGGAAGAGGAGTGTCATCGGAATGTATTTTTTTTTTCGTCTATGCGATTGAGGCGCCGGCAAACCCTCACGCTTCCGGAAGCTCGCCTCACAACTGTCACAAGTCGAACACGAGTCCTTATTCCTTACCCTGTCGCACAGCGCCGCGCCGTCCTCCCCGAACCACTGCAGCAGTTTCTCCGCCACCGCCAGCGACGCCCCCGCGTAGAAGGTGCGGTGGGTCAGCAGGAAGTCCTCCACGTAGGTGGCGTCCGAGTTGGAGCCCTCGTCCACCAGCCGCGCCAGGAGGCGGTCGGGGGTGCCGCGGATGACCTTGTGGGTCACGGCAGGGGGGACCACGGAGGAGGGCTGGAAAACAAGAAGTAAAACATGGGCGAGGAAAAAATATATTGTGTGTTTCCCGGGAAACAACCGATTTCGCGGCACACCAACAAACTACTAGGAAAGTACGGATGACGCGCCATACCTGATGCTGCTGCTGCTGCTCCGCGGAGGCCTGTTCAAGCTGCTGCTGCTGCCGTTGCTGCTGCTGCGACCTGTCCGGCTCCGTCACCAGGACCGTCCTGCCCTCCGCGTCCTCGAACCTCCTCTGGTTGGTCTGCTCCTCGCTCAGAATCTTGTAGTAGTCGGTCTGGGTGATGCATACGAACTGGCAGTCGTCCTGGAAAACAATTTACATTTGACAAGTAGTGTGTAGGTAATTCCCGCAAGACAAAAATCGGAAACACTTGGAAATCCCCGTCTCTCACCTGGCACGTTCTCATCACCCCCCGGTGGTAGAGCTTCTCCGTCGTCGGCGTGATGCCGAAGGCGTCGCCCCAACGCAGGAACCTGGAAGAAAAAAAGATGATTTTTATTTATGCATGAGTCCTCTTTCACGCATTGAATTGAATTTACCTGGGCGACGGCGGAGAAGACGTGGAAGGCTCGTCCGTCGACCTGGAGGAACCTTTCTTGCCGTTCGTTGAAGAGGGTTGGTCGTCGATCCGAACCTCGCCGTTGATTATGACAGACCTGCGCAGGAGCAAAACCAGGAATATTAAACCCAACTTTTTTCGAACGGAAAACTCCACGAAACTTTTCTCCTCACCACGAGTCCAGTTCCTCCCCGTCGTTCATGACGACCGTGCCCGCCTTCTCCACCACTGCGAAGACCATGACGGCGCAGAGGGCGCGCCGCGTGGCCAGGGTGAAGTTGCAGAAGGCCCGCAGCTGCTGGGTGAACTCCTGAGAAGAAAGAGAGACAGAAGAATGCGGTTGATAGATTCAAGTTTGATTTAGGCTGCTAAAAATTTAAGACATCAATCAAGATCATTTAAAAACTCAAAGTCACAATGGTACAGTATACCGGTAGTGTGTTGAACTGAGTTCAATTCAATTCTAAAACACAACAAGTTCACAACTTCTTCAAAAAACCATGAAAGTTTTTAAAAAATATATTTATGCAGCTAATACTTCTTGATCTATCTAGTTTCAAAGTCTGTTCACGTCCACTCTCAACCCACCAGCAGTATTTCCACGTCCTCGGCGGTCCTGTCGGAGGGGTCCTTCTCCAGGCAGTCCCTGTAGAGGTCCCTGATGGCCAGGCTGTCGACGCTGTCTGCCAGCTCGCCCTCGCCGTCCTCCTCCTCCTCGTCAGAGTCCACCACGGACTCGTGGAGGCCACTCAGGTCCACGGGCTCGTTCTCAAGGCTGCTGTGGACCGACTGTGAAAGGATAGAAAATAAATAATAAATGTGGGAAAACATTTGCATATTCTTGTAACAATTCCAATTAATGAATGAAGGATGGGCGGATGTTCCCTTGCCTGTGACATGTAGCAACAAGAATAAGTTTGCTTGGGGAATAAGCGCGAGACTAAAAGGACTTTTTTGGAGATGCATGGCAGCATGGGATGAACCTGTCGCTTCCTCCTCCTTTGCCTCCTCCTCTTCCTTCCCTTGGAGGCCGCGACGGCCGCCGACCTCACGGAGGCCGAGGTCACGGTGGTGGCGCGCCCAGAGTCGGAGTCGAGGACGGCGGAGGTCGACAGAGAATACACGGAGGAGGAGAGCGAGGACATTGAGGACAGGTCGAGGTCGTCCGCCGCCATCAGACTGCGGAGCAGGCGGGCCTCTTCAGGGTCCTTGTTTCGAGAGAGAGAGAGAGCGGGATTCGCCAACGACATGCCAACGTAATTTTGTACTCGTTTGGATTTTTATTAAAAAAAGGGAAGCGGTAAGGGGAATCGTTGGCGAATCCCGCTCTAGTCCCACCAAGTCGTCCTCGTCCCCGCCGCCGCGGGACCAGTAGCGAAACCGCAGCATGTCACTATGATGTTTTTTTCTCTATCGCCAAATTCGACAATTATTCAAGTTTTCAATTGGGCGCTTGCGTTGTGACACAAGCACAGGGAATTCGCAGTCTCGTATTAGGGGGGGCGGGGGCGGATGTCAATACTGAGTTGGCGCCCCGCGCGATGAGCCTTCAATCCTCCCAAGTTGCAGGACGCCGCGACGATTAGGGCGTCAACCGGTCGCACGCACCAACAACGGGGACGCCACAAGAGTTTCCCCGCACAAATTAATACGGCAACAATAACAAATACGAATGCTTGTCACTGCGGCAAAAAAATTCTCGGGGAATTCATGGCGAGGCATTGATGCCACCCTGTATGCGCAAAGCAAGCAACATTGCCTCCCCCCCACTTTTGGTTTGAGCTCCGGCGGAAGTGTTTGTACAAGATAAAGTGCCATACGCCTCCCTCCCTCTCCGCCGCCTGTCGCCACTCCCATAACCGTCCCTTCCCCCTTTACCCACATCAGAGAAAGTTTCTGGCCGCGCGCTCTTTTCCCTTTTTATGGTGACGGGGATTTTTTGGAAATATTTAGAAAGCCCTGTGTGGGCCGAAGAATGAAAATGATAATGGAATGTGTGCAAGTACTACCAAACCATGAAAAAAATAGCTTATGACATCAACAGCATGTCCGGTAGTGCCCTGCTTCGGATAGGACTCATAGGAGCAAGACACACACACACAACATTCAAAATCGCTTTCAAAAATATAACGGAGTGCAGCACAGTCAGTCATGACTAGGACGAGGAAGTATCCCAGTTGTTGCTTGGTGCGATAAAAGCAATGCAGCCGAGGCGAGGAAAGAAAAAGGAATTTGGGAGAAGCAGCCCGCGTGATTCAGAAAAATCACTTTTAGTTTCAGCCGAGTACAATTTCTAGGACGAATTTTTTTTTTTTTAAGGCAAACCTAAAATCTAGGATTTTTCCGCCCTTTTCTCACCTGCATGGTGTCGGATCCGCTGTAGGCTGAGCTGGTGTCGCTGCTCCTGCTGCTGCGGTTGGAGGCCTGGTGGTTGGGGTGATGCTGATGAGGGTGGTGGTGGTGGTGTCGATGGTGTCGGTGGGGGTGCTGCTGCTGCTGCTGGGCGGGTCCGTGGCCGAGGTGCCTGTGGAATGACGTTTTTTTTGCAACTTGGCGTTCCCGTCTATTTAGACACAAAAAATAGTGATGTACCTCGGCTGCTGCGGCCCGGCCGCCCCCGAGGAGCCATGGCTTGAAGGGTAGCCCGACGAAGAGGACGAATATGACACCTAAAGAACAGACAGGAAGAGTGTTTTAAAAAGAATGTTTGATTTAAGTGTTTTCCATACGTTGACTTGGTGCTGCTGCTGTTGCAGGTGCATCTGCTGCTGCTGCTGCGCAAAGTGCTGGTGGCGGTGGTGGTGATGGTGGTAGTCCAGCATTCGGGCGTCGTGAGGGTAGTGGTACTGGGAAAGAAGAGGAGCAGGAAAGAGACGTAAGAGTCGGTGGTGCAGAAACCCCACAAGTGCAAAGTTGGGTAACGAGAAAGGAGGCACTTGTTCCCTCCAAGACTTGTGTTTCATAACGATTTGCGAACATGTTTGACATTTTTTGCGGCAAGATTCACCTGGTGCAACTGGTGCAGCCTCCCGCCGCCGCCGATGGAGACCTCGGTGGCGGCCGCCTGGGAAGGGGGGAAGTCGGGGAGGGTCACGGTGGGTTGCTGCCGGCGCTGTTGAGGAGGGTTGTTGTTGCTCTCCGGAGGGGAGTAGTTGTTGTTCCCGCCGCGCGGGCCCACGTAGATCTGCTGCCTGGTCGAGCCAGGGTGGTGGTGAACGTGCTGGTGAGGGTGCTGCTGGTGGTGTGCGTGCGGGTGCGGGGCGCCTCCCATGCCGTCCACGTAGTCGATCTAGAGGCGAGGGGGGACAGTGAAAGAAGCTGCTAAAACAGGATGGGAGATCAAGCCTACCACGATCATCTCCCCAGGGTCCGCGAACACCCTCCTCCCGTCGCCGCCTCCGCCGGGAAGGCGGCGGTTGCGGCGGTCACCGCCGCCGCCAGGGGTTGCCAGGGGACTCCCGCCGCGGGTGCCGCTGCCGCTCCGTGCGGCGGCCGCGCTCTCGGCCGCCCTCCGCGGCCGTCGGCCGCCACCGTCGGAGGAGCCAGAGGACGGCGGACCGGACTGCACCACCACGGCGGCCGCGGCGCGCGGCGGGTGGTGGAGGTCATAGCCCTGGTTGCTGTAGAATGCGGCCGTCCCCGAGGGGGGCGGACGCGCTGGAGGGCGGCCCCCTGAAGCGGCCGCGGAAGCCGCCGCGGAGCTGGCCACCACGGTGGCGGCGCCCCTAGGTGGCGGCGGGGGCGGCTGTTCGCGGCGGCTGGAAGACGCGGCCACGCTCTTTGCGGCGGCCACGCCCGCCGCGGCCTCTGGGTTCCACATTGTGAGGTCGGCGGAGGAACGCCACTCGATCCTCTCTCCGAGGTCAACTCCCCGACCAAATCTCCATCCTCACTTCAGTAACTTCCCCCCACTCTGATTGTATTATTCCACACTGTTTCGAGGTTGAATTCACGGGCAAACTTTTGTCCTGACTGACCTCGAATAAGGAGGGAGAGGCCTTCCAATAACGGCCTCGCACCTTAAAGGTTTCTTACCTTTTCTGCTTCCACAAACACAATTTGGATGGAAAATTTTTCTTTTCTTTCCCCATCTGCCAGAAAAATTAGCGACGAAACCAACAAAACTTAGGTAAATTACGACTTTTTGTCACTCTTTTAACATTGGGAATTCCTTTTGAAATATATTTTGACAACTGTCCCCTTCAAGACTACGTTTTTAAAATGTTCATTTACAAAATCAAGAGTTTTTTCAATTTATATTGGTTTTGAAGAAAACTTGAGTCGAGAAGACACACTTTTTTGCGGTTTTTCCCAAAAACTGTCCAACAAAAATCTTCCGCCTGTCTT
>JAAUXU010079210.1_pt1 | contig 10520 bp, 11 predicted proteins | sample 7278151 | NCBI WGS metagenome assembly JAAUXU01 (sample SAMN14350113, study PRJNA611818) | marine sediment metagenome | isolation source: surface marine sediment (1.8m) | place: French Polynesia: Moorea | collected 2018-08 | reverse complement strand
CTACCTGGCCACTGTTGTGTGGGACAATTACTACTACGCATGTACGTACGTACGTACGTACGTACGTACGTACGACCTGTTGTTGCAAACAATTTCGTCGGTAATTCACTCGGACTCGGGGCAGACTCGGGGTTGGAGGTGGCCTCAGAATGCGTGCTCAGTCTTTTGTCTGCCAGCTTCTTGCACAGTTCTTGCCCGGAGATTAAAGCCAGCTTGTCCGAGCACCCGCGCGCGTGAGCAATTCGTCTTTAGTGCGTACAAGGAAAGAGGGAAAAAATGGGCAGAAGCAAGCATGACCACATAAATAGTGGAAATTATCCGTAATAAATGAAAGGCGCAGAATGAGTTGCTTGGTCTGGCGTTGCCTGGCACAATTTCCACAGCGCGCATGGAGCAGAGCTTCTCCCATTACTAACCGGAAATGGCAATTACACCCATTTTCTCTTGTAAAGAGGGTTGAGCTCCATCAGGTCGGTCGCTTGGTAGCAGTGATAGACAATCTCCTATTGTGTGCTCCTGTCCATGATTGCCGTTAAGAGCAACCAGAGCTTGCTCATGGACGTCGTCGCCGTCGTCGACGACGACGACGGTCGTTAGCAAGCATTACATAAAGTACGATTTCGGGCACAGCACCAAGTTTTGCTCGTGTCAGTTGACCAGCATCCCTTGCTTGGCCTCTCCATACATTCGTGGGGCCCCCATGGGCATGCCCAAAAGTTGTAAACAACTTCCTCCACCCGTCACGATGTCTCCCTCGGCCTGAAAGCAATCAATGGGGCCAATTGGGGCTCAAAAATTTCTTTGAAGGAGTGGTGGCGACTTTTATTGCCTGCGGAATGACTCCTTCTTCTTCTTGTTCTTGCTCCCAGTCGATGGGACGTTGGCATGCCATCATGCACTCAGCCCGGGCAGACAGGCAGGCGGGCGGGCAGGCAGGCTATGTGCGGAGCAAGATTATTATGTTCTTGAAACACACACTCACGCTTTTGCCTCGACGAAAATTACGCAGCCCCTTCATGCACTAGAGAAGACAGAGAGAGAGGGGGGGGGGAAATTCCCCTACTCGAACAAACTGGGCATTTTTGTCCAAACTCTGTCTTTGCCAAATATATTTCATTACGTATATTACGTTAATGACCAACACCGTACGACTTAATTTATGGTCGAGGTAGCGAGGAGTATCAAGCCGTAGTTATGGGCGACATCCTCGTATTTATGTTGAGCCAGCGCAAAAAAACCCTCCCGCATTAAAGGAGGCTGCAATTACGTACCTGAGCACATCGAGTGTCCACCTGGTAATATCAGCCAGCGTCGTGAACTGAGGCGGAAATGGTCAGAGTGTTGGCCGCGCACACACTGCGGCCAGTACATATGGACAGTTTTGCCATTGGCACGATCCTTTGGCTGAGTGGCAGTGACAAATCATGGTGCGAGCCCTCGACAAAGAAAGCAAAAAACCGCCTGTGTTGTGAGATGAGAGACACTGATAAGCCGCGAACACGTTCCTCTCTCTCTCTCATTGCGCCAACAGCCCGAGCCAGTGCAACAAGGCTTGGAGAGCGAGAGCCACACTTATTCTATCAGGCGATATCGGCAGCATGGAACGAGACTTCTCCTGGTATCGATTTGAAGAAAACGGTTGATTTAGCGGAAACCACTCCAGTCTTATCCTTCACGCACGCATTCCACTGCTGTCTTGTCTCTAGCTTCCTGCCCGTGAAGATCTCTGACACGACTACAGCGACAACCGGCGCTCCCCGTTAATCGGCTGTTACTGTGTACAGTATGCAACGCTGGAATCAGTGTGGGTACCGAGACTCGCGGCGTTCATGATAAATGAAGCCTGCGATTGGGATCGCCTTACTAGACGGACGGACGGAGGAATGTCAGCAGTGTACAAGAAGGCAGAGAGCGAGAGAGACTCACGAGGATGGTCTATTTGCATAAGTAACCCAAAGAAACGGCTTGGAATGCAGTTGTATTCAGAAATCGCCTGCGGTGTCGTTTCCGCCTATGCCTGGTGGGGAAGAAACAAACGCCCCACTTATGGAATACATACTTGATTAATCTTCTCCCCCCTCCTATTTTCTCTATCCAGTGGCTAAAGACAGACAGCATATTTCACAGAGATCTTCCTGGCATACTTGAGGGGACAGGCAGACCCAGGTTGGCGGCGGCCGGGGGCAACCGACGAACGGAGGTCTTCTTCTGCACATACAGGGTTGGCAATCACTTCTGTCGGTCCCGGTGGGAAGTGACAATGTGCTCTTCAGCGGTTGTCCACGGGGGATATGGTGAAAACACGGAAAATCAGGCAATGGCAACTCTGCCAAGATGCAGCACGGGATCAAATGTACGAGATACGAAACTCGGTTCGATTGATGCAATTTTTTAAAGGAAATGCTCGACTTGACTATGTAGTCCGTCACGTTAAATCGAGGACTGTGTGTAGACCAAGAAAAGTTGAGAAAATGTTGCTCAGTCGAGTATTGATCGTGTTTCATCACATATCAGAGCTTCACCACATGGACGCCGTTGACACAACACACTTGCTCGCAGGAGACGATATCAATGACGCTAAGGATTCCTTTCCCTCCCCAGATTCCAAGCGTTTCCCAACTAATTCGAAAGCTTCATCATGAGATCGCTATCGCCCCTCGATCTTTCTCCTTTTCCGTCATCTCAAATTGAATGGACGTGAGGCTACGTAGTACAAATGCTTTGAAATCATCTCATCCATTCCATTGAGCCCAATGGAACGATGCAAGCGAGCGACGGACAGACGGACGGACAGACAGACCAACAGACAGACAGACAGGCCGAGAAATTGATTAATGATAAACGATGATGATCCGGCCTTTCTTTCCGTGATTAGTGATATCGCCGTTTCATTGGAATGTCTTACCAGAACGCGTGTGGGCTCTTACTAATGGATTGGAGTCTCATCATGAACTCATATTGCACCGTGAGGAAGAATCCGGCTGCGGACGTGCGCATCCAGGCCCCTTTGACGAGGGAGGACCACAGGCTTGTGGCGAATTTGCACTGACAGTCCTGTGACAAAGTGTGACAAAAGGACGCCGGCGGAGGAAGAAAAAAGAGAGGGTGCCAGACAGACATGGCGGAGAAGTGACTGTTTAATGGTGAGGTCACGACATGACTACTTTCCAGCATCTGGACCGCGACCAGCATCAGCCAGGGGCTCGCTCACCGGCAGTGGTGACTGGCCAGAAAGAAAGTGCCAATAATGATTGGAGCGGTAGTAATCATGCAGCAGAGCCATAGTTGGAATCCGACTACATTATACAGGGACGTCTACATCAAACTGCCACGATGCCACTGTAGTGGCATTGTTCTGGGCTCGGGATGATTTCAAGTCTCCAACTATCAATGTTTGATACTGTTGGTGGCGTCTCAGTTCTGTGTGTACAACTTAATGTGGTGCAACCAGCAGCAACTGGTGTGCTTATGCCATCAAGCAGGCCTACACAATTCTGCGCACTGGGCATAATAAGGCATAATATGTCACTCTTCGGGCTAGAAGACAGCAAATTAGCAGTCCGCAGTGCCCATACAAGGTGGTGACAGCAGAAGGTTCAGCCGCAATGGAGCATTCAGAAGCATTGACAATGGAGGCTTTGGAGGCGGCAACAAAGGCGATTAGACGGCCCAACAGACATAATAATGCTGAGTTCGGCACATGTGAAAGAAGAAGATTGGGTGGTACGAAGTTGAACAACAAAAAATGTTCCTAGAGATGCGTGACTGCAGCTCGAAACTGCTGTGCGTGCTGTACCATTGTTTTTTGGCAGCCGCATCATAACTCATGGATCGACTGCTCTGGAACATCGCTATCAAGGTGGCTACCATTCGTTTCCACAGCCACCCAAACTACTTGAAGTTTGACAATGAGCTGCATTAAACTGACCCCCAACAGGGCCTTCAGAGAGTTGCAGGCTGCAACGCTCTCGCTCTATCTCTCTACAGCGGACAGGAGGAGCTGCAGTGACCCGGCTGCAACTTCCCCACTGGCCACGTGGTGCCGCCGCAATGAAACCGGCGACAACCAGATCTGTTCGGAGGACTGGTTCGGCAGGTCCGGCGAAGCGATGCACGTGTGCTGCAACAAGAGCATCCAGCGCGGCTGGCGCGACGTTCCTGCCAACGTGGTGAACCTGTTAAAAAGAAGTGCAGTCTCTTTCTCGCATTCCCGTCCAGGACCAGGGTGCACAACTGCCAAGTATGGTACAGTTTGGTCCAGTCCGCTCACAGCAGGGCGAAGTTTTGAAAAGAGGAGATCACATTTCGTCCGCAGAAAGAAAAACGTCGACCTCTCCTGGGCGGACTCCGGGGTCCACACGTGGTGCGAAAAGCACACCAGGGTTCATTGATCTCCTGGGAAACACCCAGACTGTCATCGGCGGACTATTAATAGGCGACAATCAGTCAATTAGCTGTATCAGGACCCCGGCGAGGAAACGACCTGACGCTGGCGACCAGGATGGATTTCACGGCCTGGCCGGCCAGACCAATGAATGGCCACGGTTTGTTGTGGAGATTGGCATTTCTCAAGAGCTTCTTCTCGCCTCCGCAATCTCGAAAATAAATCTTTATACGTACTTCCTGCGACGACACACACAAAAAAGCAGCGCTGGCGCTTTGGCATCGGGTTCTATCCGCTGACCGACGGAGAAACAAACTGTCGGGTTTTATAGACCATGAAGGGCAAATGAGCTTTTGAGATCGTGTGGCAGCTCCCCCTCCGCCATCATGAGTGACATTCCCCCTCTTCCCTCTTTTTTCCTTCTGCTGGCACCAGACCAAGGAGGAGAACGAGTGCGTCTGCGGGAGCAGAGGCAGTCCAGCGTCTTCTTCTTAGTGCTGGAAATAGCCAGCCAAGGATTCTTCTTGAGCTGGGCGAAATTTGACCACAAGTGAGCACTGATGGAATCTGGAGAGAGAGAGAGGACGCATCTCAGCAGGGATTCGCTTTTAGCGTGCACTTGTGCCAGTTGCTCAGCTTTGGCCCGGGACTTTTGTGCTGCTGCTCACTGCTCAAAAGCCGTCATTACCGGATAACAGTTTCAGTTGGAGGCGGCGGCGGCATTTTTCAATCGTCTTCGCAATCACGCTCGCGTCGTTGCTGTTGTCACAGCTGCTGAGAAAAAGAAAATTGTCGGCGTTCCCCCCTCCATCTCGTCCTCGACCAGAGTACGTACAGCATGAACGCGCTTGAAAGAGAGAAGAAAAATCGCTGTTATCTGCTCTTGTAGTAGATGTGCGCGGTCCTGACTGAGTCAGTCATTGTGTAATTGTCGTCGCTGCCGTCGTTGTCGTCGTCGTCGTCGTCCTCGAGGCTGGTGTGTATGTGTGTGCCTTCCTTGACCACTGTGGTATTTGAAGAAATTGTACCTTTTTCCCCCTTTTCTGCTCTGTGGATGCATTTTTACTCGATTTCTTTTTCCCACGCTGCCTGCCTGTTAGAGATGGGTCGGATCACGGACAGCGACTCGAATGTTTCCGGGATTGCGATTTCAGTTCGCGGAAATTCGTCTGGGAAGCAAGAGTAACAGTTGCTGGTGGAGAAAACGAGGTAGCAAAGACTACACTTTGTTCTAGTGTTGCCTGGCACGTCATCCCCGTCGATGTGATCTTTACATAATTTCTGTTTGCCATAAAAAAATATAGTTGAGGGGAACACTTGGTACGTCTGAAGTGCTTTTATAAAGGCAGCCTAGATGACGAGCTGTTAAGAACAGTTTTTGCTTATATTAAGATTGTTTGAGAATGATTCTTTGAGAATGACTCCTGCTGAGTGTTCTTACATCAAGAAGCATTCTGACATCAAAAATTATTCTTACATTCTTATACCAATGATCATTCTTTCATTCCTATTTTCGTTTATTCTTGCCATCTTGTACCAAGAATCATTCTTACATCAAGAATCACTCAAACGTCAAGAATGACTAAGACCAAGTATTTTTTTTATCAACAACCTGTAATAGTATAATGTACGCTGACGATGCCTATGTCGAGTTCTTGGTCTGGCGAGAGTCGATGACATACGGGAGAAGTACTTGAAGAAGGCTATTTGGGTTCGACCCCGAAGCTCCTAGCCTGGTGACATGTTTGTGCCTCGACCCACCTCTACTGCCCGTCGGCCTGCCTGCCTCCTCCGCTCCTCTTGGGTCTCTCGTACTGTAGTATCTCACACCTGATGCATCAGCCGGCGCGCTCGTTTTGCTCTCTCGGTCGTTCATGCGTCCGTCCGGTGACCCCGCCCAAACGCACGCACGCAGAGAAAAGATGGGGAAAATAACCCTTTTGAGAGAGAGAGAGAGATGATTACTAAGGCTGACTGAGCTCTCTTGTCAAGGAGTTAATTGCCTTAGGGAAACCTGGCCGTGGTTGCACGCAGTTTTGTCAAGTATTTAAGTGGAGGGATTGTGTGTGTGTGTACCGTACGGTGTGCAATATCGCCCTGCGCATCACGTAAGTTGAAAGAAAACGTTACGTGGCACGTACATACTTTTTGATGTTGCTCGTGTCGGTACACATGCCATGGCATGATAGATAGGTACTGGGAGAGTGCGCGGCGTCGTTATGTATGCCTCGTCGTACAGGGTATTTCACGTTTACCCCGAACCGTAGCTGAAGTATTGGGACTGCGCACCTCTCACCCGGACAGATCAAGTGACCTTTGGGGGGGGGGGAGTGTAAAATCAGCGCACATCATCGTCATGAAGAGGAAAGTTAATCGTTTTGTTAGATTCAAAAAGAATCCACTAAATGTGAAATACCCTGTGCTATCTGTTACGAGTAACATTAAAGATAATGTTAGAGGCGCTGCTAAAAGAATTGCAACGATCAAACTTGCTAGGTTAGGAATTCATTTCTCCATTTTTTTTTGCTAAATAACGTCATCCAGTCCGAAAATTGCCATTGCTGCAGTCACAAGCGTTTTTCCCAACAGACGAAAACGAGAAAACGAGACTTACGATCTGAAACTCGTCCACATTCGTAAGAGGAACAATGACAAACACGTCAAGTAGGACCTTGGAGGACGGACGGAAGCCTTCGCTGCCACCGAGCTCAGGTAACCGCAGTCAAAGCGTGTCCGAGGTCCCCCAGTCCCCTCTGATGTCTATCATATCACTCACTCATCTTGTGTTGGCACCCTGACACCTTCCCTTTTCTTACATCATACCGCAATATATATGCACAATGATACCACCCAGAGGACTCTTGCTGAGTGTGGCCAAGGCTGAAGATATTTGGCTTCGCAGACCTGGCAGGAAGTAGTGCAATCGTTGAGCCAATTCAAAACAATGTTAGTATCAATATAGATATGTCTATAAAATGGGGCTGCTAAACCATAGAAGCAAGCATGATTTAACTCTTAGCTGTCACTGGATTGATTACAGTTGGCCAAATCGATCACAGTAGTAACAGCCTCTTCTTTTTCGAAATAGTTACACAGGGACAATTAGGAAAGTAGTCCTTGATGCAGTCAGTGCCCAAAGAAGTCCACATTCGACTGACCCAGATACACTCAGTTCAATCAAGGACATCTGTGAGTAGGACTCGGATTTTTGAGTGACTTTGTCACACTGCTCAATGCAATCGTTCAAGCGATGTTTTTAAAGTGAAGCCAGAACATTAACATTAGGAGTGTGCAACACAATAACGTAATAACCCGAGCACTAACCCTGAAGAGGAGCACCTGTGTCTATGTGCAACGGAGAGAAGCTCCCGATCTACACGAGAGACTATAAAAAAGGGACCAAAAAAAACTGCTGTTTTTTTTTTCAACAAGGCCACAGAAGGATGCATTCAACGCAGCTTCCAAAGAAAAGAAGCGATACCACCATAAGTTGATACTGCTTGCATAAGAGGTTCCATAAGAGCAGTGAGCGGATCAATTCCTATCAGCTCTGTGCTCTGGCAACCCTTTGACGGATGGAAATGGTTCTTGGAGACAAGCTAAGAGCAGCTCTTCAGCGACAACTTTTGTAAGGAAAATTTGCTGCATCAATCGCCAAAGAGGGATACAACAGGTCCAGCAAGAACAAAAGGATCGTCAACACTCTCTCGACGACATCGAGCTGTGTCTTAATTTGAGGCCACAAGACGGATTAGTCGGCCTCTTATGTCCCATGGCCTACAAACAAATTACGGACAACTTTGTGGAGGACCTGAAGATCAGGATTGGCGGCCTTGGTGAGGCCACCAAGCCAACGTGCAGCCCTACGCCGCATATGGAGTAAGACCCCGAGGCAGTCAGGGTGGCCATGAAGGACTGATGGGGTACGAACGTCGTCAGCTCCTCGGAGGCCACCACAATTAAGAGAGTTGAGCGGAGCAAGAAGCAGAACTCGTTGCTCAAGCACAATGGGCCTACAGTCCGAGTCTTCTCCGACGAGAAGGTTGACAGCAGAATGAGGGTGCTGAGCGGCGCAGTGAAGAGGATGGAGAAAAGATTGAAAGACGATCTGCCCAACATGTGGGCAGACAATCAGTCCAACTCTGTGGCCACCGTCCTCAATCAGTTGTGTGATTACCGACCTCCCCAGAACTCAACTCTCTGGATTTAGAGGTCTGGGGCGCCATGGAGAGCAAAGTGGGAAAGGTCTCCTACCCGTCCTTGGAGGCCCTAAAAGCTGTAGGGGGCTCAGATGGGCGAAGGGCTTTGTCCAGAGGCCTGGGTTGAGGAGCTCTACGTTGAGGTCGAGGGTGCCCATTTTGATGAATAATGTTGGTAAGACCCCAGTTTTCATGCACTCAAAATTGCAATTAAACTCTTGGCGTAATTGGTGATAAATTGTGTCTAACATGACCAAGAGCCCAGGATAGACAAGTCGCCTTCCTCACACTGAACTGCTAAGTTTATCAAGTTACTTTACACAGCTTGGACAGGGGGACTTGGGCTGTACTTGACATTTATGTATGGTGTATGGCCTTCATAGCAAAACTGTTCAATCTGTACTGCACAGATAGTCCCAATGTTGAGCGGCCAGCAGTGCTGATCTATCAGAGAAGGACTAGATCAAGAGAACGTAACTTATTGCAGCGTCTGGAACGAACAATACCAACACTTGCCCTAATACACCGCATAACCTGAGATGCGCTCAAAACAGCCACTCCCAGCTGCACTGATGATTTCAATGATGAAATTGTACCTCTTCAGACTGACGGCCATTTTCCATCTGCTTGAAGGAATTATGTGCATCAAAAGATTTCGAGGTGCCCAGCAGCTTCAACGGCCTCGACACCTCCTCCTTTGTTGTCGGGAGCAGCAGAATGAGCCCGTCTTGAGCAGAAGATACAAGTTTCATCGCTATTAAAATGGCTCGAGGCATAAAACTTTGAAAAATTCATTCATTTCGTTTCCCGTCGCTCAGCAGATTGACCGTCAGCACTTGTCTGTCCTCAGTTCCCACTTGGGGGTGATTTCTTCTAGGCTGCGAAGTGACATCAGTTAAAACTTGGCAGCTCTGATCATGTGAAGTAAAAAAGAGCGTCGTCGTCACAGAGTACGCGTACAGTGGACTCCGCCTAAAGCGGAGGCCAGGAAACGACTGAAAAGGCCTTAACTTACTTATATAAATGTGCCTATTTCTTAGGGAACCCGTAAAATATAGTGAGAATTAGAGAAAAGATGGTGCTCCATCCAGATCGACTTGAAAACAGACTTAAAAATGTCAGTAAGCGTACCAAATTGAGAAAAGCAAAAGGAATCTAAACTTTTGGACACTTGGCGTTAAAAAGCGGTTGGGCTTCAGGGGAATAAACGTACACAACTTTGGCTTGGTCGTGGCAGTTTCGGCCGACATAAGCGGAGTCCACTGTGCTAGAAATATGCGTAAACGTGGCCAATACTGGACAAGTTCTCCAGCGCCCAGAGGTGTCTATTAGGGCGACTGACCTCATTCACCTTGACGTGCTCGATTCCGAAAGCGTAAGTCCGGCATGTGCCAACAACTGTGTCACGTCTCTTGGCCTGCGCTGCGTCGGTTCCTCGGTCAAGCAGTGCTTTGACGAGGCCTAGGCCAACACAGGAAGGATGTAGGAAGTCTCGAATTCTGAACAACTTCTCATCCATGAGGCCTACTGCTAGTCAGATTGGCCTGCTTGGGGCCAGAATCAGCAAATTTGGCTCTTTCTGAACGTGTTTGGCCAGAACAATTGCTGGATTTATGTTGTTTTTAATGACCCTCTTATCTAAGTGTGGGGTCAATTTTGAAAATTCTTGCTGCCTCAGGTCGGAAAAAAATTGATACATTGAACGTTTCATCTTGGTCAGGAAAAAAGTCATTTGTGAAATGCGAATGGAATGAACAACCTATGTTCCAATTTTTTGGTTCAAAGGTTCACATCTCAGCTGAGTTTCGCTCTCCTTCAAGTCCGGGGATGCAGTGGCAAAGTGCGATGTTGCTTTGTTGCTGGCATTCTTTTTCACCATTTTGATGTTGCAGCAGAAAATGAGCCACACCTGGGCGTTCCTCATTGGACAAACTCTT
>JAAUXU010043105.1_pt1 | contig 10522 bp, 9 predicted proteins | sample 7278151 | NCBI WGS metagenome assembly JAAUXU01 (sample SAMN14350113, study PRJNA611818) | marine sediment metagenome | isolation source: surface marine sediment (1.8m) | place: French Polynesia: Moorea | collected 2018-08 | reverse complement strand
TTTTTTTCAATAAAGTAGGTGTGAAAAAGGAAAACTTTTCCTAAAAGGTGTGTAAGGTAAAAACATTTTTTCAACTATAGCTGTGTCAAGAAAAGAAACTAGATTTGTCACTCATAAACGCCGCAGGTCAGTGAAAGGATCCCTTTCTTGTTCCTTGATCGTCAGACCCCTGCCGCTGGACCCGCTACGTCCTCCGCGACGAGAGATTCTCCCGCCTCAGCGTCGCCCCCAGGAGGAGGAAGGACCCCAGGGCGTTCGTCTTCTACTTCAACCAGGGGGCAACAAACAGGTTGAAGAAAATACGAAATAATTTTTTTTGGCGAGGGAAATCCTGTTGTGCTTCCTTGCAGGTTCTCTGAGACCCTCGTCCTGAACCCCTCTTCGTTCCTGAGCAACGTCGGCGGCAGCCTGGGACTGTTCCTCGGACTATCCTGCGCCTCGTTCGCGGACTTTGCAGTCGACATCGTGGCAAAGTATTAAACTTCTTTTTTTAAAAAAGAACAAAAACTATGGCTTTGCATTTTTTTTTTACACAGGATATGGGGGAAGCAACAGTCGCCGAAACTCAAGACGGTTTCCTCGCTGTCCGACAATTAGTGCTGTTTCCATTTGGTGTCTAAGCATCTTGAAACATAACACAGACCACCTCAACTGTTAAAATAAGTCTGGCGCACACAAATGTAGTGCATATTATGCCTGAAATTTATTGAATTAAATCGCAAAAGAGTCTTTTTAGTCCGCGAGCGTCTTGAACACGTTCCAGAGCCTCCTGAAGAACTCTGCCGGCCCGTGCTTCTCCCCCGGGTAGACCTTCAGCCAGAGGTTGGAGTCGGCGGAAAAGTAGGGCTGCGAGGAGAGGGCATCGAAGACTTGCCGAGCGGGGTCTGTCATCTGCGAAAGGAAATAAGTAGATATGATGGTTTTCATTTAAGTTTCAGTCCAGCAGTGCAACAAATGTAGCACAGACGAACAAAGTATATGCCCGAAAGTATGGAAAGTGTAGAAAGCAACAAAATCGGCAGCGAGCTCCATCAGAAAATTACCCCAGACGGAAGAGTAGCGGATCTTCATGATTTTTTAGAACATCATCAACTGCAACAGTGATTCGTCCGCGAACCTTCATGGCCCCGGACTCCTCCTTGTCCCCCACGTCGATGAGCACCCTCTGCGGCGGCCGCGGCTTCTCGGAATACTTCTCCGCCGCCGCCGGGACCGTCTTGTTGATGGTCTCGTAGAGGCTGGCCGGGCCCTTGTCCTCGGGAAACTCCAGAGGCCACCAGAACGAGGACGACATGCAGCCGGCCTTGCCAAAGACCTCCGGGCGGGTCAGGGCGCCGTAGCACGAGATGAGTCCTCCCAGCGAGTACCCCACCAGGGAGGTCCTCTGCCGATCTCTGGAAGGGACGGAGACACCCTTCTTCTTCATCACCCCCTCCAGCGTGTCCAAGACGTCGCTGGTGAGGTAGTCCAGTGTCTCGTCGGCCCTCCCCCCTACCGGCTTCCTCTCGTAGCAGTCTCCCATCCAGGCCTTCATTGCGTCCTCCGGCTCTGCCGTCATGAAGTCGAGTCCGGTGCACCCGTTGCAACCGTCGAAAAGGCTCCCCTCCTTGCACAGGGGAAGCATGCCGCGACTGAAATGATGTTTTTAAAAAGCATATGATAGCTTCAAACTACAGCATGTTTGCGATAGAAGCAAAATTAAAAAAAGACGAAAAATAGAAAAAATCCAGCTCCCACAGTAACTTGTACTTTGATGACAAAAAAATGACAAAATAAAGTTCCGTTCATCATAGTGCTCATGTACATGAGATGCCGTCATGGTTTTAACCTTTGGCTCATACCTTGGCGTGAGCAGCTCCGTCCTGTCCGCCATGAAGGCGTCCTGCCTGTCTGGCGACATGTCGTAGTCGCCGAAGCCGATCACAACAGAGTCGGGCGAGTGGGACAGGAAGATCTAGGAGTGAAAGAAGTATTGAATATTTCGCATTTGACTCAGGATGGCTCTTGTACATGCTAACCTTGTCCAGCAGAGGTCTGACCACCTCCTCGCTCATGAAGGCGGAGCCGGCGTCGATCAGGTACGTGACGTCATAGGTAGGTCTTAACAGTACCGTTTAAAAATTGAAATTAGGAAAAATGGGTTTGGTATTTTTTTTGGGTGAGTGTCACACCTGGGGTTTTCCGAGTATCCCGGCGGGAAGTAGACGAGGTTGCTCCTGGTGCCCACGTACTTGGAGGTCTGGGACTTGACTGGGAGCTGCATCGTCGTTCCTGAATAGCAATTCCGTGTAAATTGAAAGGCATGATGGTGTCCCGTATTACTGATTTTAAAAAGAAGGATATAGGTACCGGTACCTTCTTCGCTAAAGAAGAAAGGGTGGAACGTGAAAACCGGCGCGCTCGGGTTCGACTCAGAAGCCCCGGACACTGGCAGCCTGAAATTTGAGAGGAATAATGATGTGTAATATTTCCGGGTATTTATAGGTGCGTCTTACTTGACGATATGAGCGGGTCCGCCCTCGGCCCTCTCCACTCCGTCCGACCCGGTGTGATAAAATCTGTGTGAGGAAAAGCATTAATTTCCCAAATCCAGGAACGAAATAGTTTTGATTGTTTCTCACTTGAACTCTAGTCGCCCGTGCGTGGGTATGGCCCCCTCGCAGGGGCAGTCCTGGCACTGGAACCCCTTGGCGGCGGATTCCTTGTACACGACGTCGGTGCTCCAGACCGCCGGGTCCTCCGGGCACCGGGTCAGCGCCCGGGTCTCCTCCCAGCAGAGGCCAAGGCCGCTCCCGCGCACGCCGAGGGAGGTTGGCTATTTGATAAAATGAACAGGCCAAAATGGCTCATCAAAGCTGTAAAACTTTTTTTAAAAAATACTCTCTGTACCTCATTCTCTCCGTGGTACTCCACCTTGAGCGTGAACCTCAGTCCCTCCCTTACCAGGAATCCCTCATCGTCTAGCAGAAGCGGCCTGCGCTTATTCCCCCCAAAAAATATTATACGTGTTGAAGAATAAAAAAAATAAACACACCTCGTCCCAGCGTCCGGGGACCCAGACCACAGGTAGCAGTAGGCGAGGTAGGAGGCGAGGAGGGAGGCCACGACGTGGTGGCCCTCAATCATGTTGTTATAGACTAATTCTTCTCTCAATAGTTGCTAAGTTATCGATTTGCTTCTGCTGGCGTGAGACAAGGTTGAAATCGATTGACACACAAATTGCACTATACAGCTCATCCGCGTCCACCGCTGTGAAAGATAGGGTGGTTTGTCACTCTTGGGTGGGGTCTCGATTGTTCGAAAAATATCATGCACACTATAGGGGAACTTTGTTTTAGTGGCGCAAAAGATCTGCGGTATGTGCACAAGCAAACAAAAGTCAGAGAGGGTTACTAACGGAGGGAGCAACAACCGTGTGACCCCTCTCGATACAAATTCGGCCCAACACTTTTGTTGGACAAGCTACTCTGGACGAGGACTAGGACGAGATACGAGAAAAGATCCCTTTTACACGCGTGAAGCAAGTGTTGCATATGCACATGCCAGGGAGTACGTTCCCGTGAAGTACTGTACTGTACTTTGTTTTCATGGAAGCCGAGAGAAGAGACTGTCTTCGTGAACGTTTCCTTTTCGGGAAATGAGTTGGAGGGAAAATGGGAAATAAAAGGAGGGAAACTGAGTGCTCAAGTGTACAAATATCTATGTGGCTTCCATCTCTCCTTTCAACTGTCCGATTCCCTTTTTGTGTCCTAGAAACTGTCTGACCCCTTGTTGCCAAGCAAATAGCACTCCCATGAGTCCTCCATCTGCAGTGACGTTGTAGGTGGGTCAGTGGATGATTTCTCGAAATAAGCGGCGGAAAGCAACGGCAGCGATTGTCAAAATCGAGGTTTATTTCTAATTCTGTTCTAAGGCGTATACTGGGCTTCATGGCACTTGAACGGAAGCACTAATAGTGGGGTACAGAAAAGTGATGTGATCTGAGGAGTACAGTAACTATATCCAGCTACTGTTATAAGTACCGACGGCTCTTGAAGGCAGACAGAGTATCATGCAAATTGCGGCAGGAAAATTGATATTTTCGGGTACTACAGTATTGTGTAATGCACGCTCTTCTTTTTCCCGCCTATTTTCACGATCTATTCCATGATAGATGGGTTTCGTCGTTCCTCTTAGGTGCGGGCGGCGGCGGAGCGGGGGGCTTCTTGAGGGATCCTCTGGAGGAGGGCTGTTGTTGTTGTTGTTGTTGCTGCTGCTGCTGCTGTGGCTGCGGCGCGTTCTCGTACTCCCCCGAGCTGAATCGGTTGGGGAATGGGCGGCAACTGCCATCGGGGCCGTTGGAGTTGGAGGAATTCTTCCTGTTCATTGCGTTCTCCAGGTCGTTGAGAAAAGACGAAGTTGAGACGCCTCCTCCGCTGCCGCTCCCGCTACCCTGAAACCTGTTGAGGCTGCTGGACCTGGGCGCCTGCTGCTGCTGCTGTCCCCCTCCTGCAGCTGCGACGCCGTTAGCCCTGGGGCTGTGCCCGAGCCCTGAGGGGGGCAGGTGGGAGATCTTCTTTGACGCGTCCAGCCTTGCGGAGGCGGCCGCTCTCAGGGCCAGTCCAGACGGCTTCGGCGGCACGGCCGGGGAGGGAGGCTTGGAAGAGGAGGGGTGCAGGCCTGGGACGGAGGAGGGAGGAGGGGAGGGAGGAGGGGCGGCCGTCGCTTTGTGCGGAGTGGACGGGGTGGAAGGAGGACTGGGGCGGGTGAGGGACTGGCACTTCTTCAAGGTGTCGTCGTACGTAGGATGAGACTTCTGCTGCTGCTCTTGCTCCGGCGGCTGTTGTTGTTGCTGTTGGTTACCTAGCTGCTGCTGCTTCCTCATGAGAGTGCTCTTGTCGAAGCTCGGCTTTCGGCTGACCTGGGGCTTCAGCACCGGCGCCGGCCTCTGAGGCTGAGGACTCAACTGTTGTTGCAGCAGCAGCTGTTGCTGCTGGGATGCTGTGGTGGTACTGTCGAAGGATCCTCTTCTCTCCAGTTGGGCATGCTGCTGCTGCTCCGGCTGGACACTGGGCGCCTGAGTTGGCTCTTGCGGCATTGTCAAGAGGACGCCAGTGTGCAGCAGCTGCGGGTTGGACACCAGACTCTCGTTGGAGTACCGCCGCTGGATGGGCTGGTGGTGAGGATGGTGGTGATGGAACTGCTGCTGCTGCTGCTGGAGAAGGTGCTGGTGCTGGTGATCGGGAAAATCGGTGACGGGCGATATTATGCCTCCTTCTCCAGAGCCGTTCCGCAGGGCAAATCTGTTGTTGTTGAGCGTCTGCTCAATGTTGCGGTAAACGGCTTGCTCTTCCGAAGGTCCCACAATGGGTGGCGGAGGTGGCGGAAGAGGTGCCAGGTCCAAAGCGGCGGCGGCCGCGCTGTAGGAAGAAGGATGGCCATTGCTGTTGCCGGCGGCGGCGTGCCTGGGCGGCGTGCCGCGGCGGCGCATGGTGGCGTACGTCTGCTCCCTGTGGGGCGGCGGCGGCAAAGGGTCGTCTTCCTCAGACTCCGAGGATCGGCCGCCGCTCGGAGGACGGATGAGAGAGAAGGTGTCTCTGAATCTGACTCCCTTGGTCGGCTTGGGGTGGTCTGGAGGGGGCTTGAAGGTGCTAAGGGCGCTCTTGGTCTGATGTTGTTGCTGCTGCTGCTGTTGCTGGGCGTGCTGCGGCGGCTTCTTCTTTATAGTGCCCCCCTCCGGTGAGTCGCAACTGAAGCCCTGCTCAGTGCTGCTGTTGTGGCCCGAGCTGCCGCTGTCGTGTTGTTGCTGCTGCTGCTGCACATGGGGAGAGTTCTTGTTGACGGTCCTCGGAACTGCTGGAGAGGCGGAGGCGGACGAGGATGACCTGCTGGAGTGGCACTGAACGCCTCCGTTCTAAAAATGATAACACAGGCATTAATTGCATGTTTAACATTTTTTTTCGATTAAAGAAAATACATTGAAAACGAACGTACCTGACTGCTGTGTACTATGACTGTTGTGGTGACGCCGCCCAGTGATGAGGAAGAGGCGGAGGGGACCGGGGAGGCCGCCGATGGGAAGTGGAGGGAAGAGGAGGCGGAGGAGGAGGCGCCGCCGCCTCCTGAGGCAGAGCGGCGGGCGGAGACGGACGAGGATGCCTTGCTGATGCTGTCTTCTGACATGACGACGTTGTTGTTGATAGCGGAGTGCCCGTTGACGAGGTGCTGGTGCTGCTGCTGTTGCGCTGCTGCGGTTGCTGCGGCCTCGTTGTTGTTGCCCGAGTTGACCGAGAGCCTCGCCGAGGCCAGCCGGTCGATGTCCTCGTGCGCCATCTCCTCCACGATGCCGCGGTAGTTCTCGTAGAGCGTGCGGCCGTACTTTGCCAGCCGCGCGCCCACCACCCACTTGTTGAGCTCCGCCTCCGTGTCGGCGCACAGGTAGCGGATGTACTTGGGGTTCTTGGCCTGGATCTGAGGGTGCTTGATGGCGAAGCAGTGGCGGGTGGGGGACTTGAACTTGGGCTGCCACTTGACGCCGTAGTACACCTGGCAAAACAATAAAATTCGTAATGATTTTAACTGACTCGAAAAGACAACATCAATTTATTTCTTACCTGGTTGACGTCGAACCGCGCTAAACACACGAGGTCCTTCGACGTCTTCTTCCCCTTGGGAGCGTAATACAGCCCCGAGGTCCTGAGCACGAAGTAGAACCTCTTCCAGGTCTTCTTCCCCTCTGCCTTGAGCCACAGGCTTCCCTCCACCTCAGGGGCGCCGACGCCGGAGGAGGAGAAGTACTCCTCCACCAGCTCCATCCGCGCGCGGTCCTCCATCTCGTGGCCGATCTGGGAGCTGGTGTCGCCCAAAAGGTACATCTCCGGTCTGAAAATAGTTTATTTTTTTAAAAAAAAGCTCGCCAGGGTGTACTATGCTCTGGGGGAACCCATGCTAGGCTAATTTAATTCCTTTTCTCACCTGTTGAACAGGTCATAAACCTCCGGCCTCTTGATGAACCACAGCGTGTTCTTCGAGTCCGCCTTCCACATGAGCAGATTCTCGACGAGCCCCTCGTGATCCTCGTAGGCCCTCTCCATGTGCAGGTCCGGCAGCAGCTCCACCAGGCCCCAACTGACGTCGCGCTTCACGTGGTTCTTGTCCGCCAGGGTCCGGCACACCTGCGCAACCGTCATGCGCTCGTCCACCAAGAGAGACTTGGCAGAGCCGTCTTCTCCAAAGACCTGGAGAAAAAAATAAAAAAAGGTTTAAATAATAAGCCCTGCCAGACGCTCGGGGGTGGTTGGAACGACTACCGTCCTGACACCCTTATGTCATGCTAAGACGGCAGGTATTGATATACTATATAATTAGCAAAAATAGCACAATTCCGTCATGGCAAATTTTTTACTTTCTAACCACCGTCTTTGAGCAAAAACGGGCCAAAAACGGTGGTTTTGACTGCCCTCCGTTCGAGACAATAAGGCTATATTTTAACATGCGTCAGAACTGCTAATACCACCCCTTGTAACCACCCTTATGACCCCGGGTTTTAATGCTGCAAGGGTACCCCAGCCGTTTTTATTTTTTTGGCCCGAAAAAACCGTCTAAACCACCTTTTTGGACACCTAAAACAGGTAATTCTTGGGGTGATTCTTTTTTTAAAACAAGAAAAACCGAAAATTCCCAACGGATAAAAATTCTGGCTAGGAGATAACATGTACTGTATGTACATACCTTGATAAAGATCTTTTTGATGGATGCCTCCCGTATCTTTTCTATGGCCAGTCTGATCTTCTCTGCCTTGGCCTTTGCAGCGGCCTCCTGAGGGTTGTCTGCGCCGCCGGCGGAGGCGGAGGACGAGGAAGCGCCGGGAGAGGCCCTGACGACTGACCTCTGGAGGGTTGATGCCTGGCTTGTGGCTGAGGAGACGTGACTAGAGGAGAGCGGCGGAGTGGGCGGAGGAGGGGGAAGCGACAGTCGCTCATGCTGGAGTTGAAGCTGCAGTTGCTGTTGTTGTTGCTGTTGCTGTAGTAGCTGCTGCTGCTGCATCTGAGAAGCGCTGCCGTTGCTGCTGTTGCTTGAGGTGTTCTCGCAGAAGGCGGAGTCGGCATCTGGACTGTCGGTGCGGTGGGGCCCGCCGCCGGCTCCGTTAGCCGCCGCAGCCACTGCCGCCGCCGCGGCCATCGCAGCAGCAGCAGCGGCCTGCTGTTTGTTCTGTCTGATGGCCTCCGGGCTAATGTACTGCGGCTCCGCCGTCGCCACCGCCGTCGTTGAAGACAGCATCTCCTCCAGCTGCAGTGGCGCGACCGGCGGCGGCGGCTCCGTCGGGGTGTCGGCGGCCGACGGCGGCGTCACCTTCCTGGACGGCGGCTCAGACCGCGAGAAGTTGCTCTCCAGGACGCACAGCTCGCCCAGAATGGCGTCAAGGTCGTTTTCCAGCGACTCCTCCAGGTTCATGAGTGAGTATCGGTATGAGTCCAGCCTGGGTGAGTCGACGCGCGGCGTGGACATCCTGCGGAGATGGACGGGGGTAGCGGAGGACTCGCGGGAGACCAGGGAGGAGCTGTGGAGGAATGAAACAAAAACCAAATGCCACATGTCAATTTTTTTTGGAAAGAAGCGCTAATGAGCTAATAGGCGAAAAGAAAATAAATGCTTTTTAGAACCGACCGATGCATTTTTTGCCAGCCAAAAAGTGTTGCAGAACGGATTCTCTTTTTTGCAATGTCTTTTCTCATTTCTTGTGCATTTTTAGAGCGTATTCCTTCTCCACCACCCACCTGGCAGCGCTGGGCGACGGCGACGGCCTCCTGCCCAGGGTGTAGCTCTGCTGTTGGTGGTGATTATGCCTGTTGCCTTGTTGGTTGTGGGCGTTGGAGGAGGAGGCGAAGGAGGGCGGCACGTAGGAGGTCTCAAGGCCCTGGGAAAGAAGAAGAAGGAATAAAGGAAAAGGGAGAGTGAGTGGCCGGCCGGTCGTGGGCAGCAAGGAGAATGCAGTAAAAACGCCCCCGAAAGACGTAATCGACGCCAGGCGATAAAAAACGACGGAGCTGGAACGTCCGTCGAAACTGTCAACTCCCAAGTGGTTTATTTTCGGGCCGGAGCGTGGATGGGACAATGAAAGTGAGTCGTAGAAGCCTCTTCCCGTTTCACCCAAAAAACAAATGATGACTTTAGAAAGAAATGGTCGGATGACCCAATTCTTTAAGATACTTCAGTTTACATTACAGTATGCATGGGTGAACAAACCACAAACCTTTGCTTCTAGTTACTAAATCAGGCAGCCCGTTCAACCGTGGTATGGTGCAAATAAAAAGTTGTTTCCCTAGAGCCTTTTTTGTTTCGCCTCAGATTTATATTCGAAGCGCCGACGAGCTATCGCCGAAATAACTTAGGCAGAAAAGAAAGGGGGAGGGAACCAACCTAGAGAGACACGCCCCAAAACTGAAAAACCCCACTTGGCAGCATGGGGTGCAAATGTAGAACAAGAAAGGTACCCATTCACTGACCTGCGGCGTTTGCAGGACTTGCTGTACTTTTGATAGTTAAAAAAGTTTTTTCCTTGCACCTTTCAGAAAAATTTTTTCTTTTCACAGCTATTTATTTTTTGTATATAAAAAGTTGTCCCTTTTCACACCCCTTTTGAGTGCACATTAGGACGAAAGCAAATGAGAGTGGTCACCCCAACAACAACAAGAAGAACAACAGTTTCCGTGCCTTGACCTTTCGGCTTCGCCACAGGTAAAAAAAGCCAAGCAAGCCACTGCCTCGCCCGTTATTCCACCTGCAACCGCTTTTGGTCTAGTCAAAATCCACAAATTCCATCTCGCATCACAGTCAGACGGAATACAGAGTGAAATCGAAGAAAAGAAATTGCTCGTTTTGCCCCAACCAATCTTTAGGCTGTACGTAAAAGATACACAACCCTGTATCTCGGCCGCCGCTCTATATCCAGACTCGACTTGGCAGCGGAGCCATCGGAATCCGAATTGCCCCTTCAATCATAACAGTAACGCGATAGAAGAAGACGAAGAAGAACCCCTTTCTCTCTCAGCATGTAATCGCCGGTATCACGACGGCGCTAAGTGCCCCTTCGCGGCTGGTCTCTCCAGAGGAAGGAAACGGCCCTTATGCAAGATCACCTATCGAAAATTAATGGAGAGAAGCAGTCTTTTCCTTTGTCTCCGCTGAGTCCGCGGCCAGCCGAGCTCTCGATCTCCCAGGTGTGTGTCAGCTTCTATTTGCACAATAAATACACACGCAGGGGATAGAAGCAACAAAAAAAAACCCTAATCAGACGTTCCTTCTTGGTGGTGGGAAGTCGCAAAAAAGCAGCAGCTCGATCCTCTCTCCATCAAGGCTACCAAATACAGTCGTAGGGAGGGAGAGGCGGATGTGTAATTCGAACCCCCCTTCCTTCCACTCGTGATATTTGGTGGTCTGCATGGGTGTGTTACGACTACACAGTATGTGTTATAGGCTAAAACGGGCTTCCTCGTGAAACTCACCTGCTGCAGGGGGGGAGGAGGGGCGGCGAGCATTTTCT
>JAAUXU010109387.1_pt1 | contig 10523 bp, 16 predicted proteins | sample 7278151 | NCBI WGS metagenome assembly JAAUXU01 (sample SAMN14350113, study PRJNA611818) | marine sediment metagenome | isolation source: surface marine sediment (1.8m) | place: French Polynesia: Moorea | collected 2018-08 | reverse complement strand
ACCCTGTACAGGTACGTAGAGTGGAGCCTCTGTGTCCGAACAACCTCCCTCTTAAGCACAACAGTGCCATCATGTGGACAAGGTGAGTGCGAGAAACGAATCCTTCTCGATCTGATCCTCATACGGAGGCTCCACTGTAGTATACCTTTGGCAGCTTCGAACACTACGTACACGTACGTAGCTCTGAGTGTCCTCGTCTTCCACATGGCAGCCAAGATTTCTCCCCTCAAAACTAACCAAACCAAAAGAGCGCCCCCCAAACAACCCTCTAACTGCCTTCTAACGTTTCTTTCTGGCGTGTGCGCGCGGCGTCTTTCCAACAAAGCTGGGCTGAGACAACTTTCTTTTGGGTTCGCCCTCCGTATCACAGCAACCACAATTAATCGGTAGCATGAATGAAAAAAGCTCGTAAGAAACCAAAAAAATAAGACAAAAAACAGGAAATTTTTTCTTCTCGTGTGTTTGTTGCAAGTCGTCTTATCTAACTAGTGTGAGTTGCAATGCGTGTGTGGATGTGAAAGTGTCATTCAACCAAAAGTCCCAAAGCAGTTCACAAAGCGAAACTGAGGGGAAAACTTTCCAGCGTTTCTTTTCTCTTTCCAGTGTAGCAGGATGTGTATATGGAACTAGTAAACGTTTTCATACCTATCAGACTTGACACTATGGTTCTGAACTTCCTGTGGGATCCTTTAATTTCGGGCATGTCCACTGAAAGGCGGAAGAAATGAAACAAAGGGGGGAAAAGAGGAGAGATTGTATTAATTTAGATCGGTCAGGAGACGGAAGTATAGATAGGGGGAGGGGGGAGATTATATCGTATGTCAATGGTCCTAACTGGCCTCAGCTGAGACATTTGAAGGACTGTGTCCACACAGTCGCTGTTGCTCGTGTCCTTCAACTCCCTTGCACTCATTCAGCAGCTTGTCTTGCGGTTAAGTCATTCAGTAACGCACTTAAAAAAGAGGCATCACTCACTCTTTAGACCGAATGAGTCCACGGGAGGAAAAAAGGACTTGATATCTTGTTCTGAGGATCAAGGTGGCTACTCCCTAAACAGCTGGACAGAAATGGAGGAGGATGACACTAAGTAGTATAATCAGGCACAAGAGAAACTGCCTTCAACACTCCTGCAGCAGTAGTACGAGTTTAGCAGCAGTGGTCTCACTTGAGTTCCTTCTCATCTTTTTAAAGCCGTACACTGAGAGTACCTCGTTCAGAGGCTCGCACTGCTATGAACAGCAAGGGATGAAATTGTGCTAAGATGACCAACACACAATTAAATAGCAGCAGTATATGCTTGCACGTACTAGCAGGAGGTGTATTAAGGGAAAAAATCCTTCTAGTACACGTATACAGAATACACTCACGTGTAAACAATGTGTGTGTGGCAAGTGAGACTAGCATAAGGAGGCTTCATTGCTTTTTTTGTCCGATAAAAACGTCGAATATAGTTTAAAAGGTCCGAAGAGGAAGAGAAAACACGCGCATTGAGCTAAAGAAGGGGTAGGATGGGGTGGTGTACGTAAGAAGAAGGAATGTGCAAGAGCACCACGGTCAACTTACGTGAGGGTATCTTCTTAAAGACCTTGTCCGCCATAAAATCAAGGAATCGATGCGCGTAGAAGCCTGGCCGGTGAACTGAAACCGTGTCCTGGAAGAGAAGGAGCAAAAAGTGACTGCTGCACTTCAGTCACGTGTGGTACAGGGTGGACGAGGACGTCTCCTCCGTGCCCTTCCTTCACTCACATTACAAGTCCAAGATGAACTGTTGGTCTTACCCCATCATGTATAATAGACTTAAAAGTGTGCTCCAGCTTCTTCCGCATCCGGTAACTCTGAAGGATGTCGATAATCCCCAAAAACAAGAGGAGTCTCTCCCCTTTGTGATTTCTCGCAGGAATTCCTCCTGGCCTGAGTAACAAAGAAAGGAATTCTCTCTCTTGTGCTTATCATGCAGAGTCACTCGCTGCAGAACTCACGGTAAATGCTCCTCCTCGTCGATAGGCTCCGTTTGCGCTTGGATGGACTCCATCGCCGTGGAGTGAGCCAGCAATCGCTGCCGCTTTTGGATTGCCTGCTTGAAGATTCTTCGCGCTTCCTTGGATGGACTGCCGTTGCCAGTACTGTCCTGTGTTTACGAAGAGAAACTTTCATATCGAGAATCGACATTGTCTGCATGTATTTTGTCGAGTACCGCCTCCTCCCTGGCCGCCTGATCTAGGTTGTGTATGCCGACGAGAAGACTGTAGTCCATGATCCTGAAGCTCTCCAGCACTCTGCAATCTCTCCGGAGAGTTGAGATGAGCGCATTGTACGTCTCCTGTTCTAGTAAAACGCCCTCGGGCAAGATTGTCATGAAGTCGAGGTCCTTGTAGGTGGGGGATTTTTTGGCTCGTTCGTGCTTACTTGCCTGCAAGAAAGAACATCAGCTTGATAGCTTGCCACAGACAGCTTATACGGGACATCTCATTGACACCTTCCGCTTGTATGTCGAGCCCTTGAGATCGAACTTGAGGTGCATCTTGACGTTGGACGGCAAGAGGTTGTTCATGACAGTGAGCCTAATGTTCTTCTGGTTACACTGGTAGCAGTACATGCCAAAGAACTTTGGCAGCAACGTGTGCGGATTCTGGTTCAAGTTCATGTAGTAGCCGGGCAGCAGCTTCTGCAAAAACTCCGCTTCCTTGTGCATCACCGTCTTCAGGATAAATTCGTCGTCGCTCGTCAAGTAGAAGATGCTGCCTGAGGCGCCGGGGTTACTCAACTCCCTCATGGGCTCGTTGCATAGAGACATCTGTGGGGGGACATGCAAAAGACAGACCGTCACAAGGACTTCACCGTGCAGCGAGGCCTTCATGCCAAACCTACCATGAAGTCTTCTCTCCTGATGCCGAACAGGTTAAGGAAGTATCTGAAAGCGAGTGGTGCCACCGTGCGGAAGGTAAAGTCTGAAAAAGGATGCGCCGGTGTCGTCTGCGAGCCCTGCTTAGGGAAGTTGACGGTCTCCACGGTCATGAAGTCCTGCATGAGCAGATCGCGCTCGTCATACTTGTTCATCGCGCCGATGCTGTATTGAATACCAAGCTGGATCGACTGCATCAACTGGTTCACGTGGATCTGCGCAGAGAAGAAACACATCCCCATGTAGTTGCCAAGAGTTTCTGAGCCTCTTGGACCTCACCTTTTTATAGGACACCTGTCCAGTATCATCGACCCGCCTGTGGCCGATCTTCCGCTCCTTATCGGCAGAAGAATCTTTGATAGACGAGCCGCCGCCCGACCGTTCGCGCTCACGGTCGCGACGGCCATCTACAAGAAGAGATCAAAGTACGCCTTGATGTATACACTTGCTGTAAAGCTTTTAACATCCAATCTTACCGCTCTCCCCGTCGTCGTCCGCCGTGGCCGAGACCCTGGCGTTGGCGGTGGCCATGGCGAATCGGAGGTCAGGGGAAGATTGAATGGCCTACTCTCCACAACTGACCCAATCCGATTTTCCGCCCACTCGGCGAGGACAAGGGCGAGACGAGTGAGGGTGAAGTGAGAGGTTCTCTCCACACACCGTCTCCGCGGTCTCTGCCAGCCTCCGCCGCCTCCGCGGCCTCGCTCGCTCAGAAAGGCCTTCGAGGCTGCGTTCGTGGCCTGAAGAGGAGGCGATCAGTCAGATGACAAGAGAGGCAAGAGGCGAAGAGGAAAAAATATTGAACCTCGAACAGCCTCATTGCAAAACCTAAGCAACAGAGAGTACTGATTTAGTCATGGAGGACTTTGTTCTTGACTGCCGATGGGCCAGATTCGGCCTCGGCCTCCGCCCAGGTCACCGTCATCATATTTTTGCAAACCCGACCTCTCGTCCCTGTCGACCTCGGTCTTAAGCTGGCACCAGTGACCAGCGAAGACCGCCCGCCGTAGTCACCTCGTCGCCGGAGGCCCCGAGGACGGCACAGAAGGACTTCCAACGGGGAGAAACAACTTTCGGCGAAAGTTTCCATCTCATCACAGAGCCCGAGGACTTTCCAATGGAAAGTTTTTGGTGGGCGAAGCAGAAACCGGAAGTGATGTCAAAGCTGGAGTTGGTCTCTTTCCCGCAGCTTCGGCTGGTCGCGGAAGTGCCCGCTTGGGCCGGTCGGGCAGAACACTTGAGACCACGCGCGCTGTGCAGTTGTTCTTTTCCTCCCTCGCCTTTTCTGCCCTCGTCTCGACTGCCCAGGCCCGCTCGACCTTCCTCATTCTCCTCGTCAGCTCTGTTGGCTCCGCTGGCTCTGCTGGCTCCGCTCACGCTGCCCCCTTCACTTCTTCATTGATCACTACTCCGTGGACGGATCTCGAAGCCACACGAGACCGTTTTAGGAAATTTCAAAAAACCCAAAAAAACTCCAAAAAAATTTAAAAAAGCCAGAAAAACTTGACCTTCCCTCCAAGTGCGATCAGACATGCAGTCCGCAAGCGCCACTCCCGCCCAGGTCGTCGCGGCCGTGCCCGCAGCACCCGCCTCTGGCACCCCCGCCGTGGCGCCCGCAGCTCCCGCGGCCGCAGCTCCCGTGGCTGCAGCCGCTCCCGCCGCCCAGCCGGTGCCCGCGGCTCCTGCCGCTCCGCAGCAGGGCTCCGGCGGCGGTGGCGCGGCTCCCGGGGGAGCTCCGGGTGCCAACTACCCGATGGCCTCGCTCTACGTCGGCGACCTTGCCCCGGACGTCACTGAGGCCATGCTCTTCGAGAAGTTCTCTTCTGCCGGCCCCGTGCTGTCCATCAGGGTCTGCAGGGACATGATCACCAGGAGGTCGCTCGGATATGCCTACGTCAATTTCCAGCAGCCCGCCGACGGTAAGGAGAGTACGAAGTTGAGTCACCACCTGGCGCTACAGTGATGCTTCTCTTTGCAGCTGAGCGGGCCCTAGACACCATGAACTTTGACGTGCTGAAGGGCCGCCCCATCCGCATCATGTGGAGCCAGCGCGATCCGTCTTTGCGTCGCTCTGGCGTCGGCAACGTCTTCATCAAGAACCTGGACAAGTCCATCGACAATAAGGCCATGTACGATACCTTTTCGGCCTTCGGCAACATTCTGAGCTGTAAGGTCGCTCAAGACGCGTCCGGTGAGTCCAAGGGCTACGGCTTCGTGCACTTTGAGACCGAGGAGGCCGCGGTCAATGCCATCAACAAGGTTAACAGCATGCTTCTGAATGGCAAGAAGGTCTTCGTGGGTCGCTTCGTGCCCCGCAAGGAACGAGAGATTGAGCTTGGGGAGAAGGCCAAACATTTCACCAACTGTTACATCAAGAACTTTGGTGAGGATGTTACCGAGGATGAGCTCACCTCCCTCTTCTCCAAGTTTGGCAAGATCTCCTCTCTCAAGGTGAGAACCCTTGAAAGGTTTTAAAATGGTAACATTATTTAACTTGTCCTTTTTTATTTCCTGTACAGATTATGAAAGGAGACGACGAGAAGAACAAGGGATTTGGATTCGTCAGCTTCGAAGAGCCTGAAGCCGCTGAGGCCGCTTGTGACGAAATGAACGGCAAAGAGATGAACGGAAAGACCATCTACGTGGGACGCGCCCAGAAGAAGGCCGAGCGCCAGATGGAGCTCAAGAAGAAGTTTGAGCAAATGAAGCTAGAGAGGATGTCTCGTTACCAGGGCGTCAATCTCTACGTCAAGAACCTGGATGACACGATCGACGACGAACGTTTGCGTCAAGAGTTCGCACCTTTTGGCACCATCACTTCTGCCAAGGTTATGACTGAAGAAGGGCGCAGCAAGGGTTTCGGCTTCGTCTGTTTCTCCTCTCCAGAAGAGGCCACCAAGGCGGTGACTGAAATGAACGGCCGCATCATCGTGGCCAAGCCTCTCTACGTGGCTCTGGCCCAGCGCAAGGAAGACCGCAAGGCTCACCTCGCCTCACAGTACATGCAGCGCGTTGCCGGAATGCGTATGCAACAGATGGGCCAGATGGGATTCCCTCAACCGTCTAGTGGCTACTTCATGCCCACGATTCCGCAGCCGCAGCGCTTCTTCTCGCCTGCGCAAGCCAACATCCGCGGTTCCCAACCCCGCTGGCCGCAACCTCCACGCGGTGCTGCAGCAGCCGGCCTCATGGGAATGGGCGGAGCTGCAGCGGCGGCGGCCGCTCAGTTCCGTGGCGGGCAACCTCGCCCTGGAGGTGGCGCTCCACGCATGAACCAGGCCGGAAACAACATCCCACGCCCCATGCCAGGTCAGCAGATGGTCCCAATGATGCAGCCGCGCCCCGCTGCAGTGCAGCAAATGCAGCCGCGCCCGCAGAACTTCAAGTATACACCGGGCGTCCGCAATCCGTCGCAGGTGGTGGCCATGCCGCAGCCACTCCCGCCTCAGCAACAGCCTCAGGCCGCTGTCCACATTCAGGGCCAAGACCCTCTGACTGCGTCCATGCTGGCTGCTGCGCCACCCCAGGAGCAGAAGCAGATGCTGGGCGAGAGGCTTTTCCCGCTGATCCAGAGGATGTTCCCCGAACTGGCTGGCAAAATCACCGGCATGCTTCTGGAAATCGACAACTCCGAGCTGCTTCACATGCTTGAGCATCACGAGTCCCTCAAGGGCAAGGTAGAGGAGGCCGTGGCCGTGCTGCAGGCCCACCAGGCTAAACCGGCGGAGGCGCAGTGAACATGTTAATGTGATTGCCCAACGGATGAAAAAAAGAAAAAACGCATAAAAATGAGGAAAAGGTCAAGAAAAACCACAGAAAATTTCCCTTGAGAGCCGAATGCTACGACTCTAATCACGGCTGCGGTAACTTTTTGAAAAATAAGTATGTAAAAACTCAAAAAAATCGCAAAATGATGAAAACTCCTTAAAACAATGTAACTCGAAAACGACTGTACATATGTAACGTTCACGATGTTGTAGCTTGTAAGTACTTCTGTTTTCACTTCACTCTTTCTTTCCGCTGTAAATTCCATGTGGCTTATTGGTTGGGAAAATAAAGTTCATACTATTATTATATCGTCGTCATGTTGTTTCTACACAGGGTGAGTCTGCATTACGGGCAGATGAGCAGTCCTTTTTGCTCCAAAGTTCATAAACCATGGTGGGAGGTTTGGACGTTGATGGTAGACAGGCTTTGTGGTAATCAGTGCTGTTTATCACGATGTGGTCTCAACGTGCATGAGCTTGACGCTGCCGAACTAAAAGCGCTGGGAGGTCACGTCCCCTTCTGCCTCTTCAGGTACGTGGTGGAAAAATCCTTCTACACGAAGTCGTCCGTGCCCTAAAGCACTAAAATGTCAGCACGTGCTTATGAGTAAGCAAATTTGTCTATTTCTTGCAACAGTTGGTGCGAAATGTGTTTCCTTTTCCTCTGTCCTGTGTCACATGCACAGAGCAAGGCAGGCAGGCATGAAGGTCTCTGCTTCTCCCCTCATGGCAAGGCTAAGTGATAAACGACGAAGCTATTGCTAACATTTTAGTCACTTTTTTAATCCGTTTTAAGTAAAAATACTCAAAAAAGTGGCGTGAGTGAAGCTTCGTTCTAAGATTCATCCACCATAAATGTCCCTGTTGAGAAGTGCCAAGAAAAGGAGAAAAGTGTGCAGTAAGAAGACCAGTGTTTCCAGCTTCACCGTGAAGAAGTGCTACGACTTGTCGAAGAGAAAATGTCCGAATGTTTAGTGCAAGTGGCAAAACGTCCCTAGGAGACACTAGGTTGACTAACAAGGAGGTGCCTAATCTCAAACGTTTCAGAGTAAGCATGGTACTCACGATAGGAGTGTGCGTCACGTGTCCATGCATATTGCAACACAAAACCTCGAAGACTTTTTATTCCCAGATACCCAAGGACAGGCGCCAAATAGTACCACAGGAAGTAAATGAAAGACAGTTACCAGATTGGGAGCGATGCCAAGACTGCAAGAACAGTAGACAGCAACAGTCCAAAAGCTGCTGGCGGTTTCGGGTGGGGGAACCAAAGATGGCAACTAAAAGGACTCCAGCTCTGTGGTGCAGGATCCTTGACAGATGAGGAGTCATCTAACAGCACTAGACAAAATGTACTTAATTTAACCATAGGCGAATGAAATATCTCGTGGCCATATGAATTAGCGGACAGAGAAGTGTGATCATACAAAATATATGGATGTCACTGATGCATTTCATAAGTCTGCAGCTCTAAACATCTCTATGTTAGTTATATTTCAGCAGAACAGAGATGAAATTGTTTGAGTGCTGTTACGGCTCTAATAACACATACCCTACATACTGTGTCACAGTACTGAGAAACATTGCTTCAAAATTTGACAGGAGATAAAAATATAAACACTGAGAGTGATGATGTTTTCTATCCATCGGTGCCAATCTTACTGATCGTGATCATCGATGACGGCTTTCTCATCCTCATCCTTGAAAATCTCCTCCTCCAGACAGACTTCAGAAACACCTAAGCAATCAAAGAAATGTACAGCATGTATTTTTGAGCAGAGGTGTACCGGTAGGTGTAATTATACTCATAAAATGCTGGTAGTCGAGTGAAATGGGTAGGTTGGGTTCGTCTTCAACTAACTCATTTTTGTGTATGATCATCAGAACACCATTTTCAGAGCTTCTTCTGAGTGTCTTGTGTTCAGGATCATCCCAGTTGTTCTTGCTCGTCAATCCAGCAATCACGCTGTTTGCTGCTACCATGACACAAGAATTGCCCATTGATCACACCCACCCTTTGTTTTTTCCTCGAGTTGGCCCAAAAGGTGAACCAGCTCCTTTGCCTGAGATTCGTTCAGGCTGAGCGCTTCCGCGTTGGCCACTATATCTGAGACGAGCTCTTCGTCCATCAAGATCTCACTGCCCAGCGGTGATGATGATGACTCGCTCAAGGCCTTTTCGTCGTCCAACATCAAGTCTTTGTTAGTTCCTGCTGGGGGCTGAGGACTTGGCTGTTCAAATTTCAAGTTGTACCTGCGTGAACACGCGTAAATGGCAATGTCAACATAAGCATTCCTTCGTGCAGTTACCTCTTGCTGAAGACCTCAATGTAGTAAGAAGCACCGTTCCACGTGCCGCAGACAAAGATGACGATGAGCCAAGTGCAGCTGTAGTAGTAGTTTCTGTACACTATCAGACCTGGCAACAAGGTCAGCAGCGTGTACAAAAACTGTGTCACGACGAAGACCACCTGAGAAGTCAGACAGACATACACATTTGGATCGTCGTTTGCAAACTCGTCCGCATCACCTTTGCCAATGGTTTCTCAGGGTCAAGGTTCGCAGTCTCCGATACAAGCCCTGCTCTCCGGCACAGATCTGTGATCAGCTGATTCATGGGGTTTTTGGTGTCACGGGTGAGGTATCGGAGACTCGTGATCAGACTGGGATCAGCCTGCAACGTTGACTTGTAGACAACCTCTGTAAAAAGACGCACAGTCCATGTGAAAGTCCTGGGACAGACTAAGCTGCATTCCGCAGTGCTACCTGTGAGAACGAGGTAAGTGACCTGCCAGCAAACGTACAGGCCCATGGAGGGGATGTACATGTCGTAGAAAGATGCAGTGGTGTCCAGCTGGATCGACTCAGTGGGAATCAGTCGCCACCTGAAACTTATAGTTTTCATATAGGGTTTAAGAACGTTTCATGTTTTCTTGTCACCTGTAGAGATGGCACAACATTGGCGGAAAGGCATGCAGAAAGAATGATGTGAGCTTGTCGAGACTGTGGAAAACTAACGAGTTGTGCCACAGAAGGATGGCGACACAGAGGGGCCCGAAACTCAGGGCAAAGTTGGTCTTGTGCCACGCCAGGTGATTGGGCCAGAAGTTCGTCTGCACCATGCACGACAGGTTGACGATGTAGCAGAAATCCAGCATGAAGAAGTGCTGATTCGACTGTTTGTACATGACATAGCGAAGCACAAACAGAAGCAGCATAAATGACGTGTAGAACCACGTGAACCACTCGGGGTGTCTGTAATAGATCCACTTAGATGATTGTTCTTGCTTGTTTTGTTTTTTGGACTCACCTCAATATAATGAACTCTGTGAACGTGATGACGATGACGCCCATAGTGAAAGACACCTTGTCCAACATCTTAACCTGGGGCGTTTCCTTCATGTGGTCTCTGATCCTTTTGTTGGGATCGCCGGTGATGGCCTGACGCATGCCCTTCTGGGCTCTGATGAGGATATCAAGAACAGAGGCAGTAGCAAACAATACAGTACCAGCTATATACTAGGCTAGGTCGAAAATTGGAATTCCCCATGGGTGCCCAAAATTTGTAACCACAAACCATTTGAAGACTTTGTAGTCAAATGAAAGTGAAGGAAAAGAAGTTTTGGCTATGCCCAAATGCATTTAAAGTTGCATAATACTATAAAATAAGTTCAAAATTTTTTTTCTTCAGGACTTGCTGTAAAATATTTTTCTGACCAACTGGAGTAAGTCAGCATTTTGGTCAGAAAAATATTATACAGCAAGTCCTGAAGAAAAAAAATTTTGAACTTATTTTATAGTCTTATGCAACTTTAAATGCATTTGGGCATAGCCAAAACTTCTATTCCTTCAATT
>JAAUXU010006387.1_pt1 | contig 10525 bp, 12 predicted proteins | sample 7278151 | NCBI WGS metagenome assembly JAAUXU01 (sample SAMN14350113, study PRJNA611818) | marine sediment metagenome | isolation source: surface marine sediment (1.8m) | place: French Polynesia: Moorea | collected 2018-08 | reverse complement strand
GAAAAACCCGGAGGAACCCGGAGGAATCCGGCAGGGCAGGGATTTTTGCAGTCGGCCTTTTTTGGCCTTTTCAGCTGTTTGTTTTGATTTTTCAACGAAATCAGCTGACGAAACTTTATTAGGGATACCGACAAATGAGTTTTTTTACATTTAAACACGCTTAAAAACAGAACGATATTAAATTCATGTTTTGCAATATCAAAACTCAAAGATAGACAAACTACGGTAAGATTTTCTAATAATTGGAAACATATCGATGCAAAAGATTATTTTGAGCTCAAGTTTGTATTGACTCCACTCCTAGTAGACAACTGAAAAAAATCGCACGGCTGTCGCCGAAGTTGATCTCGTTAAAGACGTGCCCCGTAAATGTCAGCAGGTTTTTCCTTGTGACCTGACGAAATAAATCAAGTCTGACAGGTGCCACGCACATGTCAAAGTCGTTTTAGTTGCTGCCAAGTCCGTACACCCTGAAGAGCTTGCTCATGCTGGGATCATGGCCCTGTCGTCCCTCCGCACTGGCGGCGGCGGCACCGCCTTCCTCCTCAGGAGAGTCCTGAGCCCCAGGTCGGTGTCCGAGCACAACCTGTCGTCGTCTTCCTCCTCTGAAAACAAGCCTGAGATCAAGAACTCCCTGCAGCTGTACAAGCACCTGGTTCGGCAGACGCAGAAGTTGCCGCCAGACGCAGCAAACTTCTACAAGGACTCCATTAGGAGGGTAAGAATGGGGGCAATTGAACAATGCTGTGAGCTTCCCATTTTTGGTATTTGTTTTCGTCACTATTTCTAATATTCTTTTATTTCACTCATTCATATTTTTCTGTCCATTCTTCCCAAGGGCTACTCCCAGCACACAGAGGAGACTGACCCTGAGAGGCTGAAGCAGATCTACTCCAGAGCAGTGGAAGACGCAGACTGGGTCGTCAAAAAGGTGCCACATTGTATTTTCTACTTTTTTGACCACTTGAAAGTGGACAAACGACAAAAATAATATTTTTTCAGTACACGAAGAAGTGAAGGCGTCCTGCATCCCATCCTGAAGAATGATGACCTCCCCGCTGCGCCCACAGGTGCTTGCCCTGTACCGCCGCCTGATCCGCCTCGGCCACAACTGGGAGGCGAGGAACCCGCAGGACACTCCGGTGGAGCGCGCATACATCCTGGAGGAGACTCGGCGGCTCTTCCGGGAGAACGCCGGGGCCGCCTCAGAAGACAGGGTGGCCGACCACATCAGGGAGGCGGAGGCCAGGGTCACCATGGCGGAGCACTACAGAAACCCTTATCCGCGCCCGGTTAACCTCCCGCAGAGGTCCTTCGCAATCAGACAGAAGAAGGAGGGTCAAAGGGGCGTCGGGAAGGCAGTCAAGAAGTTCCAGGACATGTCCAAGCCAATTTACCTCAAGTCAATTGACGACACCAAGAAGGAGGACAAGTGACTCGAAAGAGAAGTGTAGTCTTAGTTAGTGAGATAGCAAGTGAACAGAATGCTAGAAATGGAGACGGCAGCCTCTGTCAAAATTCCGGGCTGCACGGACGAGAGATTCGCCACTGCGCTGAAAATAATGGTGCTCCGGCCGCACTCTGTGCTCTCCAAGGTGGTGGGGGCCACGGTAGAGGGTCTTTGTGCGGAATCGGATTTCCTGTCGAACTTCAGTGCCCGGCGCAAAGTAGTGCACAAGGAGCTGGACGGAGAAGGGAAGAACAAACTCTCCGTGGAAGAGTTCTGCATGAAGAGACACGAGGACGGATTGCTGGAATTCAGCCTCTGCGCGGGAGAGGAAGGCCTCCAGCACAGCCCCTGCAGCTTTATGATCACCAAGAAGGGAGTGGAGCTGAGGCTCTCGCTGCCGCCTTCGGCTCCCGAAGGTTGCAGCAGCAGAACCGAGGCCGCCAGGAAGTGCTTCGAGGCCGTGTCCAAGTGGTGCCGCGAGGAGGGCCTCAAGATGTCTGACGCCACGCTGCGCCTCGTCGACCTGGAGGCCTACCAGGCCAGATACAACCAGCTCAAGGAGAAGTACGGAAGGAAACTCGTAGAGGTGAGTTAATTTAGTTCGCTACTGTATGTTCCCCTTTTTTGTGTCAATATCTGAATTTTACTTTTTCTAATGTTTAGAATTGGACTGAGGGCACTGACGCTGAGAAGTTTGTGTACGAAGACGTTGGGATCGCCTCCTACCTTTCCCTTCTTTGGGAGGAGGACATGGCGGAGAGGGGCACGGAGGAGAAGCCCTCCTTCGTCGACCTGGGATGCGGAAACGGACTCCTCGTGCACATCCTGTCACAGGAGGGCTTCAGAGGGACGGGGCTAGACATCCGCAGGAGGAAGATCTGGGACACATTCGATAGAGCCGATTTGAAGGTAAAGAACTTGGGATTGAAATATAAAAAGTTTTTCCATGACGTAAATAAACACATTTTCATTAGAGTTGGAAGTTTCCATAACTTTTTCCAATGCATTCTTCTCAAAGACTCGATTTATTCTTCTTTCCTGTCTCGAAATGTTATCGCTCGTCACGCTAGGTGGAGACTATCGTACCCTCCCGCGACACCCGCTTCTCCGGCTACGACTGGCTGGTGGGCAACCACTCGGACGAGCTCACCCCCTGGATCCCCGCGCTGGCCGCACTCACGTCGCAAGAGGCAAAGTTCATGGTGCTCCCCTGCTGCCCGTTCGAGTTCTCCCGCAAGTTCCAGAGGAGGAACACGGCAAAGTCGGTCTACAGGGACTACCTGGACTACGTCAGGGAGGTGAGAGACGGGAAAATCATGAATGAGAAGCGGTAGTACGCACTACGTAGTAGGAGGTAAAGGGAGAGTAATAAAAGGGAAAGGGGGTCATACTGTATGAGCTAGGGAGGGAGGGAGGTTGCTTGGCTTCTGAGCACGCCGTGTCCCTCTTTCCCTTGCTGGTGTTTTTCCCCGCACTTGCAGCTGCCGCAAAGGAGGTAGAGCAAAAAAAAGATCCGGGGGCTTGCGGCATGTTGCATGTGTCAGATATCCGGATTGAAGAAGTTTTATAGATTGTAAAAATAGGAAAAACTGCCCCTCGTTGCGTAGGCAGTAACGGAAAATTCCCTGGAAGAACGTGCTCTTAAAAATGCAAGATCCGCGTAAGGAACGTCGCCGTATGTGCCGCCAATGTGGATAAGAACTGCTGCGCACATCAGGACCTTCCTGGGAAGCGGGATTCTTCCGAACTATTGCAAAAGTGGACTGAGGAAGTGGCCATCGTGTCTGCGGCTTCAAGAGCGCCCGATAGTGTCCATCTTGCTAGCAGGAGTCATGTCTCACAAGGAAGTCAGCAGGATGACCGACCTGGACTGGCAGAAGGTCTACTTCAGCCTAGACAAAGTCTCCGCCAGAGGTGAGAAACTGCGCTAGGTTTTTTTATTTCACATTTTCATGACCTCATTCTTGATTGCACACTGCCCAGCCCCCTGCCGCGACGCGGAGAAGGAGTCCAACATGCCTCGCAACCGGTGGCACAACGTGCTTCCCTTCGACGAACACAGAGTGAGACTGAAAGACAGCGGAGGAGGAGGGTCGGACTACATCAACGCCTCGCTGGTGGTGGAGTCCGGCTCCGGCCACCGCTACCTTGCCACGCAGGGACCGCTGAGGGAGACCGCCGCCGACTTCTGGTGCATGCTGTGGCAGCAGGAGGTGGCAGTGGTCGTCATGCTGTGCAAGACGCACGAGAACTGCATCGAGAAGTGCCACCAGTACTGGCCAGACACCGAAGTAAGAGCGTAGATAGAATGCTTTTTCTTTGCACCGAACATCATTCATTGTTTGATTTTTCCGTTAGGGTGCAGAGGGCGCGCTCAAGTATCCTGGTCGCCACCTGGAGATCCGCCTAAAGGAAGAATCCGACCTGGGAGACTACAGCAAGCGAGTTTTCTCCATGAGGCGAATCAAGGACGGAGAGGAAGATGAGAGGGAGGTGCAGCAGTTCCACTTCCTGGCGTGGCCGGACTTTGGCGTCCCTGAGACGCCTCGTAGCGTCATGTCCGTGATAACGGCGACGAGGGAGGCCAGGGGAGAGTCCGGGCTGAAGAGCCCTCCCATGGTGGTGCACTGTTCGGCCGGGATCGGGCGCACAGGCACCTTCTGCCTCATCGACTCCTTCCAGACCCAAATGGAGGAGGAGGAGGCCAAGACGGGGAGGGTCGCGGTCGCCCCCTCGCTCAACGATGTGTGCAACGCCCTCCTGCGGATGAGGCGATACCGACGCGGCCTCGTACAGACGCACCAGCAACTAAGGTTCTCCTACCTGGCCGTCAGGGAGATAGCCCTGCGGATGCAGGAGTCGCAAGAGCAGGCGAAGCCTGTCCAAGAGGAGGAGAACGGGGTGGAGGAGCATCATGCTGATGAGGAATCCTCAATTTCTTCGGAACCAGAAGACGAAGGGGACGAAAGCGAGCAGAACTCCCCTGAGAAAGAGGAGGGAGGTCCCCGCAAAAGGAAGAAATCCGATTCAGTCCAGGAGGAAGAGGTCGCCGACGATGGCCCCGAGGAGGACTCCAAAAGCAAGAGGCGGCGTCAGAGCGGTGAAAAGGAATAGTTCTCAACTTCTCACTCAGGCCGTCCTGGTTTCTCATGTCCATCCATTCATCAACAATTTTTGTAACAGAACAAAGTTATATTTTCCTATGGCGAAATACATTATATTACCAAAACCGTACCGAACCGAGTGGCCGCGTTGATGTTGTAGATTCTTTAGGACTTCTAGTTAGTGGGATCGACGCTTTTAATGTTTCGAGTACTATTTCATCCTAAGTTCAAGTGCAATTTAGATGTTCTGTATGTTCCACCCACACAGGTTGGAGAACGCTGCGGCTTCGTCATGGAGGAGGACAAGCTGCGGATTCCTTCCACCAAACGGATCTGCTTTGTCGGCAGGAGGAGGAACCACAACGAAGAAGAGAGGCCCAGGATTCTGTCTGACATCCACGGTTTGCTTCCCAAGGAAAGTAACAAAGAAAACGACGGCGTGGAACCTTCGGAGAAGAAGAGCAGGCCGGACGAGTCGGCTGCGCCGGGTTTCGTTCCCCGCGAATCTGCAATCCCGGTGAGGAACTGCACCAGGATAGAGCAGTCGCTTAAGGACGAGATCGTGCGCACAATCGCCGACAAGTGCCTGGAGTCCGCCGTCCCCCTCCGCGGCGCAGAGGAGAAGCTGCTGAAGGCGGCTACCGACCCCGACTGGAACATGGGCCGCGGCGTGCCGCTGCCGGAGGCGGCCGAGGCCGTAGGGGCGGAGCGGCTGGCCAGGCTCAAGTCAGAGTGCGGCGGCCTCCAGACGCTGCTGAGGAACCACGGCCACATCTTCGTCGTTATCGCCGGGGTGGTCAGGCTGCGCTGCCACGGCACGGACGCCCTCGGAGCCGGCAGGAGGAGGAAGAAGGGGAGGAAGTTTGCCTCGGAGGAAGAGGTGCGCAAGAGGAAGCTGTGCTGGTTCCACGACCACCACCCTCAGGGGTGCCCCGTAGCCTCAAAGGACTGCACTTGGGCGCACGGGGAGAAAGAGCTAGTGACTTAAAAGTGATGCAGAAGTTCCACGGCCACATCCAGCTAGTTGATTATTAATTTCTGCTGGGGCAATAAAATTTTCATTGTGAAAATTTTAAGTAGGAGCGGACATTCGTGCAATTGCTAAGATTTCATATAATTGTTTTATTTCCTGCTGTTATAATTGCTTCCTTGTTGTTGGGTGCATGCTGTTATTTTTTTAAATCCCCCTCAGTATTTTTTTTCTTTGCACCCCGGAACAAAGAAGTACGTTTCCAAATCAGGCAGGCATGAAAAAAGGCTGGAAACCCGAGGAGTGTAGCAAGAGCTGCGGCGGCTGCGATAAAAAGAGAGGAGAGAGAGCATGACTTCCCTCCTTCAGCAAGGCGGAGGGCGAGTTTAAAAGTACCTACCGGTATGTCCTCTAGCACTCATGGGAAAGGGTACTACTGTTGCCGGCTCGAACCTAGAGAGTTGAACAACACATAGGAGGACGGGCCCCCTGGAGTCGTTTACCGACATTGCCCTGTGTGCTCGTCGCCCCCCCCCCTCCCCCCTCCTCCCTCCGTTTGTCCTCCTGCTTCTCCTTTCTCCTTTCCTCATCGATCCCGACCGACCGACCCAAGCGAGATAGGCTTTCCTTCCACTGCTTTCTACAAAGTGTACTGTACATCACTACACTCACTACAAACGGGCATAGTACGCAGTCACAGGACTTTCTCCCGCTTCCCCCTTTCCTGCCCTGTCAATGGGCCCTGGGCTGGGAGTTGAGCGCAGTTGAGTAGTTGTGGGCAGGTCCGGACAGCACCCACACAAGTGAGCATCCATTTTATTTCTTTTGCTATCTTCACTTCAATTTTTAAACTCTTTTTTTCTCTCGTCACCTTAGGTAATCATGGCAATGTCCCGGCTGATGCGCATCGGGAGCCCCTCCTTCCAGAGGGCTCTGCTCCAGCCAGCGGTCGAGTCCAACCATGGGACTCCGGCCGCCCTCCTCCACGTCTCCAACGTGCAGGCCCAGCAAAAGGACGTAGACTGGAACTCGAAGCGGCTGGAGATTCCCGACAACCTCAAGGGGATCCCCAATGAGGACAACCCCAAGTTCTTCAGCATGGTGGAGTACTACTTCCACAAGTCCTGCGTGCTGCTCGAGGACAGCCTCATGGACAGCTTGTCCAGCATGAGGGGGATGAGCGAGATTGACAAGAGGAAGAAGGTCCACGGCATCCTGGGTATCATCCAGCCCTGCTCCCACGTCCTGGAGATGAGCTTCCCCGTCCAGCTGGATAATGGAACCACTGAGATCATAACTGGCTACAGGGCACAGCACTCTCATCACCGCACCCCCTGCAAGGGTGGCATCCGCTTCTCTCTGGATGTTGATGCTGATGAGGTTAAGGCTCTTTCAGCTCTCATGACCTTCAAATGCTCCTGTGTTGATGTTCCATTTGGAGGTGGCAAGGCAGGCCTGAAGATCAACCCCAAGATTTACTCCGATGGTGAGATGGAGAGGATCACCAGGAGGTTTGCTCTTGAGCTGGCCAAGAAGGGATTCCTGGGACCTGGTGTCGATGTCCCTGCTCCTGACATGGGCACTGGGGAGAGGGAAATGTCTTGGATAGCAGACACCTTTGCCAACACCCTTGGATACAGTGATCTCAATGCCACTGCTTGTGTTACTGGAAAGCCTGTCCACCAAGGAGGAATTCATGGCCGTGTGTCCGCCACGGGTAGGGGAGTCTTCCACGGCTTGGACAACTTCATCAGGGAGGCCCACTTCATGAGCATGATTGGCCACACTCCTGGATGGGGTGGAAAGACCTTCATTGTCCAGGGCTTTGGCAACGTGGGCCTCCACTCCATGAGGTACCTGCACAGGGCTGGGGCAAGATGCATTGGTGTCATTGAATGGGATGGTGCTATTTACAATGAGAACGGCATCGATCCCAAGGAGCTGGAGGAGTACAGAAATGAAAACAGGACCATCGTTGGATTCCCTGGAGCCAAGGTGACGGAAATAAACTTTTTACTTGTAATTTCGTACGTTAAACTTTTTCTTCTCTTACAGGAATATGCTGACAAAGACAAGCTACTCACGGAAAAATGCGACATTCTAATTCCCGCTGCTATGGAAAAAGCCATCCACAGTGGAAACGCAAGCCAAATCCAGGCCAAAATTATCGCAGAGGCTGCTAATGGACCAATTACTCCCAAGGCGGATCAGATTCTTCGCGACAATGGTTGTCTTGTCATTCCCGATCTCTACCTGAATGCTGGAGGTGTCACTGTTTCCTACTTTGAGTGGCTGAAGAATCTAAACCACGTTTCCTATGGGCGCCTTACATTCAAGTATGAGAGGGAGTCAAACTACCACCTCCTTCAGTCCGTACAAGATTCCCTTGAGAGGAGGTTTGGTAAAGTTGGAGGCCCCATCCCCGTCGCGCCCTCTCGTGAATTCGAGAGCAAGATGTCTGGAGCATCTGAAAAGGACATTGTCCACTCCGGCTTGGACTATTCCATGCAGCGCACTGCAAAGGCCATCATGGAGACAAGCATCAAGTACGATCTTGGCCTGGATCTCAGGACGGCGGCTTACATCAACTCCGTGTGGAAGATCTTTAAGACTTACAGGGACGCTGGCTTAACTTTCAACTAAATCATGTTCAACTCTTACTCCACCGCAACCAATAATTATCCATTGTTGTTCAGTGCTTGATTCTAGCATCGGAATAAACCGATTTACCATCTTTTTCAATTAATTCGCTTATTCGCACTTTCTCAATGCAATGAAAAAGTAGAGTTTCACTAGACAACTTTTTATTAGGCCAGGATAAAATAGGGGGCAATGAGGAGGGCGGAAAAAAGGGGGAACGCGAACAAACAACAGGGAAATTGTCGCTTTACAAATACAGTTTCGAGGAATACGTCTTCTTCCGCGGATGATGCGGGTTCGTGAGACCGCGTGGAAGCGGGTGGGAGGGCTTGACTTAACTGCTTCTAGTCGTCTGCGGTAATAGACTGCAGTCACTGCACCACAGTCGCCCACACCCAGGTCAGAACAGTATGAAATGTTGCTAGTTGTCCGTGGTGCGACGCAGCGGGCAGCACAACTTTCCATTTGCGCGTTTTATATAAGTTTCTACATCTTGCAGCCCTCTCAAGCCATGTAGATGAACATGTTGATGTTGTCTTCGTCCCTCCGCATGTACTTCTGCTCGATGAGCCACTCGATCTGCTCCTTGATCATCTTCTTCGAGGGCAAGAACATGTTCTTCAGTATGTCTACCAGCTCCGTCTGGAGCTGCGCGTTGGAGATCCTCTTCCTCATCTTAAGGATCTTGATGATGGCCTCCTGCGTCCGGAGCACCCTGAGCTGCACGATCCCCTCTGCCTCCTCCTCCCTGGCCCGCTCCGTGCTGAGCTGGAGGCGACCGATGAGGTTGACTCGACCCCGCCGCTGCGTCCGGCCGTTCTTCATGATGGCGAACTCGTGGTTGACCCGGAAGACTGTGGACTGGTTGAACTCTGAGGGCCGCGCGGCGGGAGGGTCGTGGAGAAGAACCTGCCGCTTCAGCTTGGGCATGGCCACCAGGCCCCAGAGCGTGCGACGAAGCTCAAAGTCGGGGAGCTCGGTTGCCAGCTTCAGGTTCTCCATCGTCAGGGCTTCGTGTCTGCAAAAGAACGATGGATAAGACAAACGCAAGAGTTGAATTGATCCTTTGCGCGTACCTTCTGTTCTCCCAGCAGAAGAGGACCGCCATCTGGTGCGTGGTGACCTCCAGGTCGAACTTTCCGACGCTGTTTGCGAAGGTGATTGTTCCGTTGGACATGTGGTGGTGCCACTGGAGCTTCCTGCCGGAGTGCTTGCTCTTGTAGAACTCCTCGACCTCCGGGATGAAGTCCTCAAGCTCTCGGGGCAAGGACACCGGCTGGCGCTCGTAGGATCGCGCCCAGGCGCCCTGGTTCAGGATCTTGATGGAGACCACGTCGGACAGGCTCTGCTTGGCCGCCTGCGTCGTCAGGTAAGTCTTGAACTGGCCGTTCAAGTCCTCGCTCACCTGAGTTAAAAAACCATTGCACATAACAGACGAAGTAAAAGGATAGTAAAGAACCTTACCTTGATGTCCTGGAACATCCTGGCGAGCTTGTTGATGAAATCGGCCGGCATTCCGACTTCCCTCAGCCACTCGACCATGTTCTCCTCTTTTTCGGAGTCTGCTGAAGTGTCCAGTATGAGTCTTCGTGTGAGGTGGGCCTTAGCGTAGCGCATGAACACGTCCTTGTTCTGGACGTACTTTAGCACCAGGAGGACTTCCTTCAGCTTCGTCTCAATCTTAAAAAAATAAACAAATTCAATTAAGCCATGCACAAGGAGAAAACGATAGTTAACGCACCTCATCTGAGGTAAGCTTCTTGCTCATGGGCGTTCGCCTGAGGAGCATATCACAGTAGTTGGCCAGCAGTTCGGGACACTTTGACTCCGGGGGTTGCGTCTTTCCGCTGTATGAGGCGACGCCGTTGCCCCCCGGCCGGTTGGGGAGCTCAAGCTTGAAGACGGAGGTATCGTTGACTACGCGCTTATACGCCTTGTCTCTCGACGTGAGGAAGCGGGGGTCGTCCTTGAAGGCTTCGGCCACCAGCTTGGAAAACCTCCGGAAGAGCAGCAGGAGTCTCTCCACGTACTTTTCAGAGTCCTGAGTGATGACGGACGCCGACTCGATCATGTCCGCTATGCCGTTCTGGTAGATGTGGTCCTCCAGGTCCTCCAGCATCGGCGCGACGCCTCCGCCGGGCGCACCTGGGGAGTTGACCGGCACACGGTCCATCAGGTGGAACATGAGCTGCAGCCTGAGCGTCTCGTCCCCTCGGATCATGCCGGGGCACTCTGACAGGATTGTGTCTCTGTGTGCCGTCACCAGCACGGCCACGCACGAGTCCACCAGGTTCTGCACGGAGCCGCCGTTGCTGGATTCCAGGTACTTTGCCGCGCGCTGCTCCTCCTCGCGGAGCTTAG
>JAAUXU010153400.1_pt1 | contig 10526 bp, 9 predicted proteins | sample 7278151 | NCBI WGS metagenome assembly JAAUXU01 (sample SAMN14350113, study PRJNA611818) | marine sediment metagenome | isolation source: surface marine sediment (1.8m) | place: French Polynesia: Moorea | collected 2018-08 | reverse complement strand
CTAAAAGTCTGTAGCGCATTCCGCCCTCCTGTCAACAAATGCAGCTTGATGGGATTTACGTTCAGACGTTCGGCCGACGGTTGATCCGTATCACAAGGCCTCCGGGCAGATGGCCGTGTGATCAAATGAAGCTTTAATGGACCCGTGCGCACAGGTCAAGCCCCGAACAGCGCCCGCAAGCATAAGGCCGCGCGCATCCCGCGGCATCAGAGGGGTGGCGTCGCCAGGAGATCTGCGGGGCGTCGGCCGCCGGCAATCACGAGGACCGTCCCCTCCGGAAAAACACCACGTGGCGGGAGCCGACGGCGAGACACCTGCGGTTCAGGGCCTGACGTAGGAAGAAAACTCCTGGTAGACTTTTTCGATCGGTATGGCAAAACCGACCCCTTCGACCGATTGATGCACGACTTTCTGGGTGTTGACCCCGACGATCTGTCCGCTGTCGGTCACGAGAGGACCGCCGCTGTTGCCGGGATTGATCTGGGCATTGGTCTGGATCAGGCCGTTGCGGTAGCCCGAGAAAACACCCGAGGTGACCGTGTGCCCCATGTTCAGCGAGTTGCCGATGGCAAACAGGGGCTGTCCGTGGGCCAGGCGGGCGCGGCCGCCCTGCGGGATGACCGGTGTCTTGTAGCCTGAGACCTTGAGGAGCGCCAGGTCGAGCGTTTCGCTGACCGCAATCTTATCGGCATGCAGGCGCGATTGATCGGCCAGGATCACCTCGAAGCCTTCCTGAGCCAGGTCCTCGAAGCGCTGGGCCTGGTGTTGATCGTAGCGCGCCTCGTACTGGGCCAGCTTCTCGGCGTAGACGTTTTCCCGTTGCCGCAGGGATTGGCGTGTCTGGTCGATATAGCGGCGCCACTTGCGGTACTCGTTCGCCGCCATCCCGTCCTTCGAACGGGCCAGTTGCACCTCGTTTTCTTTGAGTTGCCGGGCTTCGAGATCGATCACGTTGCGCTGCATGTCCAGGTCCCTTTTTATCCGGGCCAGCAGCGCGCCATTTTGCTCAATGGCGCCCGAGCTGTCGATCACATGGCGGTTGGTGACGATATAGCCGTCCGCCGAGATGAAGAAACCCGATCCCGAACCGGCCGCGCGCGTAATGGACACGGTGGCGTTGCGCGCCGCCTCGATCCTGTTCTGCGGCGGCATCTTGTGGGCCAACTGTTGGCCGAGATCGTTGCCGAAGTGGGAGGTCGTCCCCCCGGCGTTCGAGCTGCGGCCCTCGAGCGGCGCACTTTCGTCCACCGGGTGGTCGGGCGTATCCGTGAAATGCCAAACCCCGTTGGCGTCCTTGTATTTGTAGACACCGGCGTCGACGACACCGCCCGTCAAGAGGACCAGCGCCACCAGAAGAAAAAGGCCCCTCGGGCCGAAAGGAAAATCAAATCGCCGCATTGTCGTCCGTCGCGTCGCCTGGTGTTCATACATGGTATCGATCTCCGTGTTTCCAATCGGGCCCGCCGGCAGACTGCTCGTGCCTTCCCGGCCCGGATTCAATCGGGTGGCTGCCCCCGCACCGCGGGTATCATCACCCCGGATTGATCAGGCGCAACCGAGATTTCAAGAGTATTAAATATTTTTACAATAGAAAGAGAGGTCGGTCAAATCAGATTTACATTTCGGCCGGCTCAGCGCGGCACGAGGGTTTCAAGGGTGCCCTCGACAGGATGGTAACGCGACACGCAGCCGGTCGTCAGCCAGGCGGGCAGGGCATGCAATTGCCCGCCCCCGGGGCTGCGGTAGGTGTAGGTCCGATGGAAATGTCCCGCAAATATGGTCCGGGCACCCTCGCGGAAGCGGGTTTCGGCAAAGCCTTCGATCTGGTCGATTGGCAGCCGGCGGCGGAAAGCCGGATTGGTGTGTTTGAGGCGACGTTTGAGGTGCTCTGCCAGGGCGGGGCCCAGGGGGAGCCCCTGCAGCAGCAGACAGGAGAACCGATTCTTGCTGATGCGGTGGAAGGTGAGGTAGCGAAAATCCAGCCGGTTGATCTGGTCACCGTGGCAGAAGAGATTTCCGCTCTGATCCTGATACCAGGGGCCGGTGGCGCACCAGCTGAAGGCGTCGGCGTGGCTGGCGCTCAAGAAGAATTCGCGGTTGCCCTCCAGGAAGCCGACGGAGCGGCGCTGCTTCTGCCGGCGGCACCAGGCCAGAAAGCCGCGGTGTAGTTCGTTCTCGTAGCGGGGCAGCGCCACCCAGAGATCGAAGATGTCCCCCAGAAAGACCAGGTCGTCGTCGAACCGGGCCAGGGCGTCCAGCAACCTGAAAAAAGCGGGCGCATTGCCCCGGGCCTTGCTGACATGGGCATCGGCGACGAGGATCAGGGGTTTTCTTCCTCCGAGCCCAGAATTTCTTCGGTTTCCATCCACATCACGTTGATGATCCCAAAAGCACAGGCCAGCAGGACGCCCAGGATCCAAGCGAAATACCACATCTATTTTCTCCTTAGCTGCTCATTCGTAATATAGAGGATGTTCGGTCAGAAAGGGTAGATTTCAGTTTCGGGCAAGGCCGCAGCGATTTGGCGACCGCAGGCGTAGCTTAGCTACGTCGAGGATCGATAAATTGCGAGAACGCCGCCCGGGGCTGAAAGGTGTCCTTTCTGTGCGGACATCAGTAGGCTGAGTGCGTATCCTTCTCAATCTGCTCCTCCGTCACTTTACCGCGCATCACCCGGTAGACCCAGCTGGTGTAGGCCAGCACGATGGGCAGAAAGACCACCACAGCGCCGAACATGAGCATGAGGGTCCGGTGGCTGGAGGTGGCATCGTAGAGCGTCAGGCTGTGATCCGGCTGGGTGCTGGAAGGCATGATAAACGGGAACATGGCCAGTCCCGCCGTCAGGATCACCCCGGCCAGTGAAACCCCGCTGAAGACGAAACCGATCCCCGGTCTTCCCGCGCGGCAGAGATAAATGGCCGCCAGAACACCCAGGTAGACGCTGACCGGTGCCAGCATCATGGCCGGGTAGGTCTTGAAATTGCCAAGCCAGGCCCCGGCGGCGATTTCGACCTGCTTGTCCAGCGGTGTGATGACGGTCGCGGGATCCGCCATGGAAACCACCCGGTAACCCTCGATCCCGAAAGCCTGCCAGACGCCGGCCAGGCTGAAGGCGGCGAGAAAAACAAGGCCGCAAAGGGTTACGCAGCTGCGGGCGCGGGCGTAGAGCTCCCCTTCGGTGCGCATCTGGATCAGCACCGCCCCGTGCATGACGAGCATGCTCAGGCTGACCACACCGGCCAGGAGCGCAAAGGGGTTGAGCAGACCCCAGAAACTGCCCGTGTAGAACGGCCGCATGAATTCGTCGTAATGGAAGGGCACGCCCTGCAGCAGGTTGCCGAAGGCCACCCCGAACACCAGGGCCGGTACGGCCCCGCCCGCAAAAAGCCCCCAGTCCCAGGCGTTGCGCCAGCGCGGGTCCTCGACCTTGCTGCGGTAGTCGAAACCCACCGGTCGGAAGAAGAGTGCGAATAGCACCAGCAGCATGGCCCAGTAAAATCCGGAGAAAGCCGTGGCGTAGGCCACCGGCCAGGCCGCGAAAAGGGCTCCGCCGGCGGTGATGAACCAGACCTGGTTGCCTTCCCAGGTGGGCCCGATGGCATTCAGCAGCACCCGTCGCTGGGTGTCGGAGCGGCCCACGAAGGGCAACAGGGCCCCCACCCCGAGATCGAAGCCGCCCAGGAGCACGAAGCCCACCAGCAGGACGATCACGAAAAGCCACCAGATGAGTTTGAGGGTCAGATAATCGATAAACATGGCACCGCTCTCCTTACCTGTACTTTGACGCGCCCGACATCAGGCGGCGACTTCGTGTTCGAAATGATAACGGCCGGTATGCAGGCTGCTGGGCCCGATCCGGACGAATTTCACCATCAGATAGACTTCCACCACCAGCAGCAGCGTATAAAGGACCATGAAACCGGCGATGCTGCCGATTAGGTCGCCGACCGTCAGCATCGAGGTGGACAGAAAGGTCGGCAGCACGTCACCGATGGTCCAGGGCTGTCGCCCGTATTCAGCCACGAACCACCCCATCTGAATCGCGATCCAGGGGGCCGGCAAGGCCACGACCAGTGTCGTCAGCAGCCACCTCTTCTGCTCGAACACGCGGGTGCAGCAGTAGTAGAAGGCCACCGCGATCAGGGCCAGCATGGCGAAACCCAGCCCCACCATGATGCGGAAAGCCCAATACATGGGGGCCACCCGGGGGATGGTATCATTGGCGGCCTGGCGGATCTGCTCGTCGGTGGCGTCCACCACCTTGGGCGTGTAGCGCTTGAGCAGCAGACCGTAGCCCAGATCCGCTTTCTTGGCCTCGAAGGCCTGCACCACGGTCTCGGAGCGCTCGCCCGCCCGCAGCTTTTCCAGCAGGCCGTAGGCTTGCATACCGTTGCGCACGCGCACTTCGTTTTCGGCGATCAGGTCCTTGATCCCCGGGATCGGCGTATCGATCGAACGGGTGATAATCAGCCCGCCCACCCAGGGGACCTTGATTGCCATGTCGGTTTCCTGCCTTTCCTGGTTGGGGAAGCCGAAAACGGTCAGTGAACTTGGCGCCTCGTCGGTTTCCCAGTGGGCCTCCATGGCCGCCAGTTTGACCTTCTGGACCTGGCCGGTGACGACACCGCTCTCATCTCCCAGCACGATGACCGAGAGAATTGAGGCCAGTCCGAAACCCGTGGCCACGGCAAACGAACGCCGGGCAAAGGCCAGGTCGCGGCCACGCAACAGGTAGTAGGAACTCACCGCCAGTACGAACATGGTGGCGGCGACATAGCCCGATCCGACCGTGTGTACGAATTTCACCTGGGCCACCGGGTTGAAGAACAACTCGGTAAAACTGGTCAGCTCCATGCGCATGGTTTCGTAGTTGAATTCGGCGCCCGCCGGAAAACCCATCCAGCCGTTGGCTACCAGGATCCACAGGGCGGACAGATTGGAGCCCAGGGCCACCAGAAAGGTCACTGTCAGATGGGCCCGCTTGCTGAGCCGCTCCCAGCCAAAGAAAAAAAGCCCCACGAAGGTCGATTCCAGGAAAAAGGCCATGAGGCCTTCAATGGCCAGGGGGGCGCCGAAGATGTCGCCCACGTAGTGGGAGTAGTAGGCCCAGTTGGTACCGAACTGGAATTCCATGGTCAGGCCGGTGGTTACCCCTAACGCGAAATTGATCCCGAAGAGCTTGCCCCAGAATTTCGTCATGTCGCGATAAATGACCTTGCCGGTCATCACGTAGACCGATTCCATGATGAACAGAATCCAGGAAAGCCCCAGGGTGAGGGGGACGAAAAGGAAGTGATACATGGCCGTCAGGGCGAACTGCCAGCGCGACAGCTCGATCAATGTGTCACTCGGTAGCATGGGCGAACTCCTTGTGGGCTGCCGAAGCATTCATGAAGGCGATGGCCTGAAAACCGCGGGCGACCGCCGCGGGCGGCGTAGGCGGCAGAAGCCGGGGCCAGCTGGATTTTCAGGGCCGGGATGACATTTCAACGAAAGATCTCTATTATAACCGTTTTACGACTGTCAAATGGTTTCATGATGGACACCGAACCCGCGCATAGCAGCAAAACCGCCCGGCGCTGGCTCTTCCAGCAGGCCGGCCACGCCCGCGGCTGGGTGGCGCTCACGGCTGCCCAGGGGGTGGCGGCCGGGCTCCTGCTGATCGTCCAGGCCGCCCTGGTGGCAGGCATCATCCACGGTGTCTTTATTGCGGGCATGCCCCGCGCCCAGTTGGGCAGCCGTTTCGGGATGCTGATCGCCGTGGTCGGCCTGCGCGCGCTTCTGGCCTGGGGGCGCGAGGTCGCCGGATTCAAGGCCGGCGCCCGGGTCCGCAGCGCCATCCGGCGCGCGCTGGTGGAGCGGCTGTTCAGCGCCGGGCCCGGCCTGACCCGCAAGCATGCCGGCGGGGCGTTGTCAAGCAGCGTCATGGAGCAGGTGGAGGCGCTGCATAATTTTTACGCTTTTTACCTCCCGCAGTTGGTGCTGGCCGTCCTGGTACCGTCGGCCATCCTTGTCGCCGTCTTTCCCATCAGCTGGACCGCCGGTGCCATCCTCCTGTTCACCGCACCGCTGATCCCGCTTTTCATGATTCTCGTGGGGATGGGGGCCGAGAGCATCAGCCAGAAGAATTTCCAGGCCCTCTCGCGCCTGAGCGCCCAGTTTCTGGACCTGCTGCGGGGTTTGCCCAGCCTGCGACGCTTCGACCGCGGCCGGGACGCAACCGCCAAGGTGGCCGCCGTTTCCGAAGACTACCGCCGTCACACCATGCAGGTGCTGCGGGTGGCCTTCCTCTCCTCGGCCGTCCTCGAATTTTTCAGCTCGGTGTCCATCGCGCTGGCGGCGGTCTATCTGGGCACCTCCTACCTGGGTTATCTCAATTTCGGCACCTACGGGACCCCGCTCAGCCTGGCCGACGGCCTGTTCATCCTGATACTGGCGCCGGACTATTTTTTCCCCCTGCGCGAACTGGGCACCCACTACCATGCCCGGGCCGAGGCGGCCGGGGCCGCCGAAGAAATTCTCAAGGTGCTGGATTGGCCGCCGCCGGCGACCCTGCCGACCGAGGCGCCCAGAAAATTGACGCCGCCAGTGGAAATCCAGTTTCGCGACGTCCGGCTGGAGTTTGAGGCCCGGGGAAAAAATGTGCTCGCGGGGGTTGATTTCACACTGCGCCCCGGCGAACAGGTCGCTCTCGTCGGCCCCAGCGGTGCCGGTAAAACCACGATTCTCAACCTGCTTCTCGGATTTGAGCAGCCGGACGGCGGCGAGATCCTGGTTGGCGGCCGGTCCCTCGCCGGGCTGGACATCGAGGCTTGGCGCCGGCAGCTGGCCTGGATCGGTCAGCAGCCGGCCCTGTTTCACGGCACGCTGCGGGAGAACATCCGCCTGGGCCGCCCCCGGGCGGGCGACGATGCCGTCGAGGCCGCCGCCCGGACGGCCCGCGTCACGGAATTCAGCCGCCGGCTGCCGGACGGGCTGGACACCCGCATCGGCGAGATGGCCAGTAATCTCTCGCGCGGCCAGGCCCAGCGGGTGGCCCTGGCCCGGGCCTTCCTGAAGGACGCCCCCCTGCTGCTCCTGGACGAACCCACGGCCGGCCTGGACCTGCAAAACGAGCAGCTGGTACTGGAAGCCCTACAAGCCCTGTGCCGCAATCGGACGGTGCTCACGGTAAGCCACCGCCTGGCCAGCATCCGGGCGGCCGACCGCGTGCTGGTGATAAACGGGGGGCAAATCGTCGAGGCAGGCCGCTACGATGAATTGTTGGCCGCCCGCGGCCGTCTGTATGCCATGATCGCCCGCACGGAAAGGACCTTCGATCTTGCCTGACGGAAACCAGTCAATGCGTCCTTTTCTGCACCTGCTCAAGCCCCACCGGGCCGGGATGTTCATCGGCCTGCTGCCGGCCGTGGCGGCCGCCGGCGCCGTGGTGGGTCTTCTGGCCGTGTCCGGCTGGTTCATCGCGGCCGCCGCCTTTGCGGGCCTCACCCCGGTGACGGCCCATGCATTCAACATGCTGCACCCCAGCGTGGCCGTCCGCTTTTTCGCCATCATGCGCACCCTGGCCCGATACGGCGAACGCGTCGTCAACCACAACACCACGTTCAGGATTCTGACCTCTCTGCGCACCTGGGTGTACGCCCGGATCGTGCCGCTGGCCCCTTCCGGGCTGGCCGGCTTTCGCCAGGGTGATCTTTTAAACCGCATCGTCGCCGATGTCGATGCCCTGGACAACCTCTTTATCCGGGTGATGACGCCCTCGATCGTAGCGGGTGCCGTCACGATCGCCGTTCCTCTCCTGCTGGCCGCCTATTCGCCGGCCGCAGCCGGCGCGCTGCTCGTTTTCCTGGTGGCCGCCGGCCTGGCGGTGCCGGCCGGCACTCAACGCTGGGGGGCGGACACCGGCCGCAGCCTCACGCACCACAGCAGCCGGCTGCGCACCCATCTCGTGGAAGCCCTGCAGGGCATGGCCGACCTCCTGGCTTTCGACGCCGGCCGCCACCAGATCGAGCGCATATGGTCCGCCCATCGGGCGCTGGTCGCGGGCCAGGAACGCATGAGTCGGATCAACGGCGCCGGCGCGGCCGGCACCACCCTGCTCGCGGGCGGCGCCATCTGGAGCGTGCTTTACATCGGGGCCGACCTGGTGGCCACGGGCACGCTGGACGGCGCCCACCTGGCATTGATGACCTTTGCAATCCTGGCGGCGTTCGAGGCCGTGGCGCCCCTGGCCGCCGCCTACCAATATCTGGGACAGACCCGGCAGGCGGCCCGGCGTCTGAACGAGATCGTCAACCGGCCGCTACCGGTCTCCTTCCCGTCCGCCCCCGTCACACCCGATAATGCCGGGATCGTCTTCGAAAAGGTGTCCTTCCGCTACGACCCGGAGGCGCCCCCGGTGCTGGAGGATTTCGATTTGCGCGTCGCGCCGGGTGAGCATGTGGCGGTCATGGGCCCCACCGGTGCGGGCAAGTCGACGCTCATCAACCTGCTGTGCCGCTTCGGCGATTCTGAGAAAGGGCGCATCCGGATCGGCGGCGTGGACCTCAAGCAATGGCCCGAGACCCAGCTGCGACAGGCCCTAGCCGTCGTTCCTCAGCAGGCCCACCTGTTCAACGCCAGCATTCGTGAAAACCTGCTCTGGGCCAAGCCGGAAGCCCGGGAGCCGGATCTCTGGGCGGCCCTGGACAAGGCCCGCCTCAAGGATTTCGTCGCCGCGCTGCCACAGGGGCTGGACACCTGGACCGGGGAACTCGGCCAGCTAATCTCGGGCGGCGAGGCCCGCCGGCTGGCCGTGGCCCAGGCCGTGCTGCGTGACGCCCCCATCTGGCTGTTGGACGAGCCCACGGAAGGTCTGGATGCGGAAAACGAACAAGCACTTATCCGCACGATCCGGGCACTGAGCGAAGGACGCACCCTGCTTATCGTCACCCACCGGCCGGTGGGCCTAGCCGAACTGGACCGGATCGTCATTCTCGAAAATGGAAAGGTGGCCGAAGCGGGAACCTACGCTGCCCTTATGGCCGCAGACGGAAGGCTGGCCGCCATGTTCGACGCCATCTGGTGACGGCCGATAGGCCCGCATTGCGCTGGCTGAAGCGCGGCTGGCATTGTATCCCCCGGATGAGTCTGTTACGGTACACCCCAGGCTTGACAGTCTGCTGCCAAACGACCGCATACCATGTCGCCACCAATCACATATACGCTTCGCTCCGGCTACCTTCCGGGCTGCATCGGCCGGATCGCCGAACTCCACGGCAGCTACTACCATGCGCACTGGCATTTTGGCCTCTATTTCGAGGCCAAGGTGGCCACCGAACTGTCTGCGTTTCTTCGGCGCTACGACGAAATGCGCGACGGGCTCTGGTGCGCGGTGAAGAACGGCCGGATCGAGGGGGCCGTTGTGATCGACGGCATCCACGCCGCCACCGAGGGCGCCCACCTGCGATGGTTTATCGTGTCTGAAGCCCTGCGCGGCAAAGGGGCGGGTCGGCAGCTGCTCGAAGCGGCCATCGCTTACTGCCGGCAGAAGAAATACGCTCGCGTCTTTCTCTGGACCTTCGAGGGCCTGGATGCGGCGCGCCACCTTTACGAATCCCTGGGATTCAGGCTCATCCACCAGCAGAACGGCACGCAATGGGGTACCACGGTCACCGAGCAGCGCTTCGAACTTGATGCGCCAGGTTTTAAACGCCGGTTATTTCCCCGCCAATCAGGGGCGTGAAGTCTACAAGGACTGGCATGCCTGCGACGCGGATGATAACGTCACGGAACTGCAAATGGGGGAAGCGGCCCGTAAAATCCGCTGAAGGCTCACAGACCTATTACCGCCGGGTTTAGTTTGCCACGGATACCAGGAGAATGCCTTGGTCGAATCAATCACCAACAGCATCGGCATGGAGCTCGTCCTTCTACCGGCCGGAAGATTTCTCATGGGTGGGGACTGGGATGCCGAGCAGGCCGACGAAAACGAACTGCCGCAGCACGAGGTCGCGTTCAAACGCCCCTTCTACATCGGTCGCACGCCGGTAACGCAAGCCCAATGGGAAGCGGTCATGGGTGCCAATCCGAGCGAATTCCAGGGGGGTGAGCATCCGGTGGAAACGGTTTCCTACGAGGATGCGGCCGCGTTCCTGGAGCGGCTGAACAGCAGCGAAGACAACCCGGGATACCGCCTGCCCACCGAGGCCGAATGGGAGTACGCCGCCCGGGCCGGATCAACGAGTACCTACGGCTTCGGGCCGCAAACAGCCAAACTGCCGGAATACGCCTGGTTTCAAAGAAACAGCGACCGCCGCACCCATCCCGTCGGCCGGTTGGCGCCCAACGCCTGGGGGCTTTACGACATGCACGGCAACGTGCACGAATGGTGCGCCGACTGGTTCGACCGCAACTACTACGCCCGCAGCCCCGGCGAAAACCCGCGCGGACCACGCAAGGGCGTGGCCCGGTGCCTGCGCGGGGGCGACTGGGGCTCGGAATCCTGGTACTGCCGCTGTGCCATTCGCAGCCTGAGCGCCCCCACG
>JAAUXU010072704.1_pt1 | contig 10528 bp, 9 predicted proteins | sample 7278151 | NCBI WGS metagenome assembly JAAUXU01 (sample SAMN14350113, study PRJNA611818) | marine sediment metagenome | isolation source: surface marine sediment (1.8m) | place: French Polynesia: Moorea | collected 2018-08 | reverse complement strand
GCCAGGCTTGTCGTCGATGAAGCTGATGCAGTCCCTCGGCAGGCTAAGTCGGTGATACCGGTCGCACCCAGCAGCCCTTTCCACGACTACGAAGTGGGAGAAGAGATTATTTCTTTTACACAGCCACCTTTTCTCACGAAAAAGAGCATGAATTCAGTTAAACAGTATGAAAATAGGAACACTTATTTGTTTTAAAGCAAGTTTTATTTGCAAAAATATATCTTCATTTCCGTCTTACCATCATGGTCGACGTCATCCAGCACTTCCTCCTGCGATTGTAGCTGAGTCCAGACGGCGTAGGGAATCTTTTCATGATCCAAATTGAACTTTTTCACCCAATAGACGGCCTCTTTTACGTCTTTGCAGCCTGCGGTCAGGAGGCGCAGGAGTTCATACTGCAGCACTTGGTCATCTTGTAAGTTGGCATCGATCAGATCTCGCCAGTTCTCCAGCCCTGCAAATCAGCAACCCTTCTTTGCACAGTCTCACACAATCCAGCACAGATATTTGCCTACTCACGCATTTCAGGGCCACCTTTCTTCGACACAAACCACTGTAAGAAGTTCCTCTTCACGTAGGCGCAGTGGTTCGGGGCTATCTCGCGATCCAGGCTGAACTTCTTGATCCACCTCTTGATCAGGAGACCGAGCGACTTGGAGTACAGCCTGGATGCTTTGGCAGATTCATTGGGATGGGACCTCAGCAGGGCCGAGACCTTCTCTGGGTTTGAGAGGACCAAACGGTCCAGCCATTTTACCATGTCGATCTGGAGGTCCTTGGAGGGCTCGATTTGGTCCTCCACATCTTTGGTCTAGCGGGAAAACGAGTACTTACAGTGTGCAACACTTTCAATGGGCAAAATGGCTACAATTCTACTCTGGGTTTTGCCCCTCCATAGTGTGGTGCACGGCTACTTAGGGGTGGGGGTGAGCCGAGCTCTCCCGAGCCGAATCAAGACTTGAATTGGCTTGTAAGAAAATTTCTAGCCTTAACTCGCGAGCTTGGCCCGCAAAGTCTGGATGAACTCAGACTTCCTGGACAAGGATTTAACGATTATGGACCTTACACATGTTGCAAATTTCTGGCTCGCGAGTCAAGCTGAGTCAAGTTTAAATGCTGTCACGCACCTTACCCTCCACCAGGAGGGAGATCAGAGGAGAGATGTCGTTAGGGAGATCTGATGCGTCCAATTCCTTGAACTCCTTTCTGAGCTTGTCCCAGTCGATCCCGTTGTTCGTCCCTGATTCCCCTCGTGTCGCAGCCGGCGAGACTAAAGAAAGGGGTCTTTAAGGACTGACCAATGGTGACCAATGTCTCACCTTCCAGCGCCTTCAACTCCTCACTTCTTGACACTAGCGCCCCACGACCTGGGTCGTTGCCGCGAGGTTGTGGGCCAGGCGCCCCGCGACCTTGACTGCCTTGCTTTGGTCGTTCGGAGGACATTTCCTCCACGGTCCTCCTCCTCTTCCGATTGTATACCAGCCCTTATTTTGGTGGCCGTATGATCTTTTCTTATTATATTTCTTTTTGTTGTGTCTTCGGAGTCCTGACCAGCGTAAAAGACATCGTCTTGTTATGGAGGTCACGACCACCAGACGACATGAAGAAACATGTGGTGTCTTCGTTATGTTCTATTGTTTTCTTATGTGACCACTGAGCAGAAGGAAGGCGTATCCTGAGACTCACAACACTATTGGTGAACATCCCGGCAGTCGTCGCAGTCGTGATGCCGTCACTGGGCAGAAGACGAGAGACGTCCTTTTGACAGCCCAGACGTGCCGGTGGCGACGGTGGCGCCTCTACATTCTAGGAGGTAAACTCAGGAACTGCTCAACATAGGCAATGGTAAAGATATCGCATGAATATATAAAAATTAAAAAAAAACTAATAACTTTTTGAAACAAATGGTTCAGTTTTGGGATTAAAAAAGTTTCAGAATGATTTTCAGCACTGAATGTCGCAGCAATGAATCTTTGTGTGCAGCTGTACTACTTCCTTGCAGACACGGCACAGCATCTCAACCACAGAACAGTAGAAGCTGCTTATAAGAACACTATCCGTTTTAGGCCAAAACGTCTTTATAAACGGCCTTACCTTATTCTTAAGAAACTTTTATGATTCTTTGGTGCCATTAGTTGTCGAGCCATAAGTGGATAAAGCAGACAGGAAACTCTTGAACGCACTGAAAACTGGTCATTTTGTCAAATATGCGCAAATGTCTCAATTTTTTTGCGGCCCAACTCAAATTTTCTACGTCACAAATAGCTACGTTAAAGAAGCATAACCGTTCAAGTGATGCAGGACTTTTAAACAGATCAATGAGGCCAGAAAGCAGGGTGAGTAACAACTTGCATCAGCAGAAAGTCGTGGACAAGGTAAAGACAATGAGATGGAGTCTCCATGAGCGTCTTGATGCAGCTACCGACATTGGTTGGGTCCAACTTCATCGGGGTCACAGCAGATACAGATAGGATGATGATGGATACGAAAACTGTTTACCTCTATGGCCAATGGACAAGAGGAGTGAGACAGCACTGGCGCAGCCGCCACACATGATGTTCTGGGCAAACTTCTCTCTGTACCTTGATTTCTTAGAGGTGCGGAATGCGCTCCCGATCTGGAGTTGTCACACTATCATTACTAAAAACAGTTGCTCGTGCGTGTTCTCACTTTCAGTGATTGCTTGGATTCTGCCTTGAAGCTTCATCAAGTCACTACAGTGATTTCGGGGGGAAATTCCGGACTCCAGGAACGTTGGAAGCCTACCGCAAGATGACTTAAGAGATCAGTGATTGACGAGTGAGGCTTTACTAAAGACCCCAAAAGAACACCTCTCAGGAACAAAAACTGGGTTTTCCTCACATCCCTGGTGACTGCGGGAAAGAGAATAAAAGTACATAGTGACAATTTAGGTTTGCAACTGTCATGTCTGGCTAAACAAACTTACTTTTGTGCTGTTAGTCTCTTCACAAGTGTCACATACATTCTTAAATCCCAACCGTTGAACAGACTTGCCAGCTCTCTCCGCTCAATCTTTGGGCACGTTACAGCACCTCGATGGGCAGGATCCACTGCAGTGCGTTCTCGTTTCAGAGACAAGCGTCTGATCTGTCATCACTTGGCGACTGTGAAGCGCTAGAATTTTAGTCACTGAGGCCTTTCTACATGAGTCAATGCTCTGTCACAGCTTCTGAAGAAAGTATCACTGAAACTGTGGAAAGAGTCACAAAACACAAGGAATCGACACATGGGATTTGGTTTTTCGCCACTGAAAGCAGAGACAACTGTGAACAATGCGTCTCCAGTTAAGCTAATCACCTGTGTTGCGAAAATTGAATGATAGACTGTCTCGTATGTCCCGTAGGTGGAGTCTAATGGGTCTAGTCTAGTAGGTGGAGTCCCAACGGAGTCCATCAGGTAAAGGGTGTAACAGCAAAAATGTCAATGTGTCTCTCAATCTCTGGCCACATCTTGGTGAAGGAGTCTCTTGGAACTCACCCCGAGAGTCAAAGTGTTCAAGGAAGCAAATGCCTTAAACAATTTGAATCTCGGTCTGAGTTTAGGAGACTCCATCACCAAGGTGTGGCCAGAGATTGAGAGACTCAGTGACATTTTTGCTGTCACACCCTTTATATTAGACTTCACGGCAGAGGCCTTTTCGACGCCGGTAAGACAGACGCCGAGATACTTCTGATCTATAACATTTATAAGTATTAGCAGAGAAGAGCCCTACGGCGTATTGCCCCTCTTGACCAAGCTGAGAAAGAAACTCTGTTATAATACGAATCGAGGTTGCTTTATTCGATTTATACGTCAAAAACTGAACTGTATAACCACTTCTGGAACGGGAGGGGGACAGAGGAAGTCAAAAACATGAGCCTGTTTCATCCCTTGAGGCCCTTAGTAATCTCTGAAGGGTTGGTCAACAAGGCCTCTGAGGCCTGGGTGATGAACATCAGACTGACACACCGAAGCTCGTTATCAAAAGATGAACTCAATCACTTAGTTCCTATTTCCTCGAGGCATATTTTTGTGACCATCTCAAGTGCATCCCTATGTTGCACTTTAGAACAGAAGCGGACAACATCGCAACCGGGCAAAATGAGATCTGATCAGAAGAAGAGCCTAACTGAATCGGAAATACACTATGGAATAACTAAAGTTTGTTGGAAGTTGGCACAATTTTAATTTGTTCTTGTTAGCAGCCAGGAAGTTGGACAATGGCTGAAATAACGTAAGTGTTCATACTAGCTTTGAAGATCCGATTTCTGTTGTAATCATTAAATCCATCCAGTCAGGGGTTCTCACATTTTGAAGGCCAACACACGAGGTAGTTGTGGCGCTCCTCAACCTGGAGGAGGGACTGTTTGCAATCAACGTAGGTAAAAACGTACTTGTAGCAAAGACTTACTTTGCCTTTCTTCTTTTTGTCCTTCTCCTCCTCCACTTTTTTGTCCTCCTTCATCTTGACTGAGGGGGGAACAGGCTCTTTCCCCACCTATTTCAACACATCCATCGACATTTGTTGGGTTGGTCAAGTCCACGCCAACTGACGCCAACCTATGTCAAATGTTTGCCTTCATAAAGACTCTTATCAACATTGCATCCATCGCCTGATCATTTGTAAGAAGAACTGTCCTCAGCTCTGGGTGTCATATTAATCATCAGCAATACAGTTTTGTGAGAGTCTGGGGGTTTTCTATGATCGATTCAATTTTATGGCACTATAACCTTAAATTTGTCAGTGGGGAACAAAGTACATGACAAAACGGAAGAGGAGACAGAAAGTTAGGTGACTCTTTTATCAAGGTCAAGATATATTTTTTAACATTCATTCATTCATAGCGAACAGCGTCATTTCCAGGTTGAGGAATGTGACAGCTGCTACATTGATCTTTAAAAGTGTGAACTTCTGAGTGCATGAAATTCATAGATTACAATAAAAGTTGGAGCTTCAAAGTCACCCAAGACAGTGAGAGAAGATGGAGTGGATGTCCAGTAAAGCAGGTGTGTGTCCGTCTGTCTGTGACAAGCCACTTTAATTACAAATGAACATAGTTTACTGACCTCTTTGAGCTAGAACCACATTGCTCGTAGCCGACACGAAGCTTTGGCCACCTGTTCCTTGAATAAAAATCAGCAACGAGACGAACCCTAGAAAAGGCCCCTGAGCTGCCATTAGAGAACATGAGGGTAACTGCTTTGCAGTTCTCTGCATGCATCCTGCTCTTATCACACATATGCCCATTATCATTCATACCCCTATAAATTGGCGACATCAGGAGTGCAACACAATCCCTAAAAAGGCAGTCATCAGGTAAACGAACACCATCAGTGTCAATGCCTTTATCCCTCAGAAACATGCACAGCATGGAGCCAATCCCTTCACTCCAACACAAAATTATTGCCTATCCATTTACATCAGAATGTCCTTACGATACACAATGCGCCTCTATGTAGTAGTGACTATATTAAACATGAGTGCCCATTGACAAAAAATGCTTGAATGGAAGGCCATACTCATTTCAGGTGCACTGTGAGTAAAACTGACGGGTCAGGGTGTATGCCGTCGCTAGGGTGTGCGCCGCCGACATGTGTGCTGTCGCCAGGGTGTACAAAAAACAAAGGCGAACAATATCTCCAAGGTGTACACATTGTACAATGTCACCAAGGTGTAAAATGCCACCGAGGTGCGCAACATTTCCGGGGTGTACAATGTCACCAGGTGTGATGAGGTCATCCAAGTCACGAAGGTGTACAGCGTTGCGAAGGGGTACGACATCACCAAGGTGTACGAGTCCAATCTCTGTCTCATATACGCCGGATCCAGTCAAAATACAGCTCATGCCTCAAAAGTCAGCTTAAAAAGCTAAATATAAGTTTCTTCCATTGAGCCCACGGGCTCATTTGGGCCCATTTCCCCCCCTGAAGTAGCAAAGACTCTTACGTACCTAACGTGACTTAACCAAAGAAAAAAGAAGACATCCCCAACCAATACCAGGTCAGGTTGGTTCGTCATCAAACCAATTCCCTGGAAAGTAAAACGTGGACAACACACTGAAGCGGCTGAGTACTGGCAACTCTGTCATGCAAAAAACGCCTACTTTGAAACGTTAAGAACGAGCAAGACCTTTTGCAGTTGACCTTTCCATTCAGGCAAGTTTTTGGGTGGATACCTAATTTTTATTTGAGAAAACCTCCAACTTTTCAATTTTGCACCACTGACAGCTTCGACTTTGCGAATCAGACCTGACCACGGCTTGCGTCGTGAGGGACAAGGAATGACGCATTTGCCAGGAGTGTCTGTTTATGCTCTCTTTTTCGACTCTTCGACCCGGAGAACACCGTCCTAACTCCTTCAGTGAGGAAGGCCCATAAAGTGTTGCAGAAGAGGTCAAATTCATGGGGGATTCTACTCAGTCTGAAGTCCCATGGGACAAGAAACAAATGAAAATTTCAGACTTTCGCCTTTTTTACTCCTGCCACACCTCTAGATGAGGAGAAATGAATAAAGGGTCAATCCCTTCTGAGGCATATTGTACGTAGAGAAGGTAGCCTCTACCTTCTCCACTACTACGTACTATTGTACGTACGTACTGTTATTCTCAACTTCTACCGCGCTTGGCTGTTCTTTGTCGTCTGGAAAGTGGTTCTCGTCATTGTGGCAGCGACCACGGCACAGTCGACCTAAGACAAGCTCAACGTTTTGCTGCGGACGGAAAAGTTGACGACCTTGAACTACCTGGACTTGGTCAGACTTTTGAGGGATCTTCCTTGAGTACCAAGTAGTGATGGTTACGAGTTGGGCTCGACTCGTAAAAGTACGAGTCGAGCCGGATGTTTAGCTCGGCCGTTTATGTAGTACAGTAGAGATATAATTTACGTAGAGTAACTCTTTGATGCAGCTTGCCTTGGCTTCCTGAATGGATATTTCTAAGAGACCACAAGTCACAAGAATGAGTTAACAGTTTCTGAACATGATAATATATGACTGTGTCCTTTCTGTCAAATCACTGCCCAAATGCGTCTATCCAGCTTTACAGATATTAGGGCTGGCTCGGCTCATAGGTATATGATTTCGAGCCGAGCCGAGCTGGCTCGGCCCAGCTCAAGCCAGATTTTTTTTAGCTCGGCTCGGCTCAGGGCCTTAAAAAGCCGGCTCGGCTCGAGCCTTAAAAAGCCGGCTCGGCTCGAGCCTTAAAAAGCCGGCTCGTAAGCATCACTAATGCCAAGCACAAACAACCTCTCCTTAGGGCACTGGTGTTGCTGTCGGCAGTTTTGACCACTATTCCGCAGTCCTAGACGAGATCACCATGCGCTTCAGCCCTGTCCTGACGATCTGCGCCCTCCTCCTCATCGGCCACCCTGGTGAGGTCGTTGAGGCTGACGGAGGAGTCATCACGGCCGCCCTGATTGGTGCTGGGGCCTCCGCCTTGAATGGCTTGACAGGTACTCGAGGTTCCACAATCTCACAGAAATGTCATTGGCTCTGGAGGGGCCACCCATGGACCTGTACGTGGACAGTCTCACACTCACTGGAGCAAGAGACCAGGAGCCGTAATTGCCGCAGAACCCAACTGGTCAGATCAAGGGCTGTGTTTCAGCTGGACTGATGAAACTTTCCAATATGTTTCATACTGTCCAATGTTATTGCCAGGTGTGGTTAACATTTAACGCACTAGCGAGGTGAATCGTCTGGAATCGCTGTCTTTCTGTCTCCTTTTTTGTCTCCTTTCTGTGTCCTGCCTGTGTATTTTGTTGTCCCTTTGTGAGGCTTTGTCGTGGAGGGAAAATTGCAGAAGGGGCAAGGAGGCCTGCAGCTGCTCTGCAGTAAGGAAAGAGATTAAGAGAAGATGGATGCTTGAGCTAAGCGTGGGTCAGCATGACTGGTCATAGCCTCTATTTAGTGGAAAAGGGGTATAACAGAGGAAGAATTTGCTGCAAATCCTCAGTCATTTGATCTGTCTTGAAAGGGCTGCTCCTTTTAGTCATATTGACTCCAGTGCACAGTGCTCCCCCCAGGACCTCTCCAAGGACTTCTCCCTGATCATCTGGATCACGGTAAAGGCTTGCCAAGCCACTCTCCAGGCTCCTCTTTTCTGTCTAAACTCTTTTCTTCCTGCCCTGCTGCTGACTGAGTTGGAGGAATCCACTCTCCTTCAGGGTAGAAGGCTAGGTACAAACTTTGTTGTCCTAACTCTTTTGTCATTGGTAAGACATTTTTGTGTGAGTCCCCTCCAGATAGAAGAATACAGTATTGCTACTACTAAAATCTCTGTGTGGGTCTCAAGTCATTGAGTAGTCTTAAAAGAATTCCAGTCAGTCCCTCTCCGTCATTTTGAACCTGGTCTGTGTCTCTGTCAGAGGCACAGTTGTTACCATGGTTGAAGGGTTCTATGTCTTGTTTAAGTTCCCCTAGTACAAACCAGGTAGTGGCGGAAGTGGAGCATCAAATACTTGGGAGCTCCCCAGTGGCCAAGTGATCGACGAGAAGAAATGCTGGCAGGATGGGAGCGGCCCCTGTGCCAATGGAAACTGCCTCGTAAGTGCATCCTGTGCCATGAATACAATACCTGTAGCAAAAAATTAGAGCAAGGATTAGTGCTCAAGATTTGTATGCCCAGTTGTTTGTTTTTGACACTGTTCTGTCACATCAGCGTAGCAACTGTTTGAAATTAAACTTGCAAATCACAGTCTGGATCCAGAATCGTGCGCACCTTAGCAGCACTGTTCAGGTTGAGGTCAAAGGCATCATCAGGCCTCCAGACTCTGACTGCAATCATCGCCTTGCGTCAAAATGCATCACAGTTATAGGCCAAATCCCTCTGTTTTGCTATTGTGCTTTGCAAAGTTTTACTTTCAACAGTTGCTGCGCTTATGTGAGAGAACAGTGCCAAAAGAACCTACGCAAGTAATAGCACACGAATTATGAGTATTTGTATTTGCTTGAGGACTCTCTCTTATGCAGTGGGACCTCGAGAGAAAAAGATTCCCGAAATAACAGTAACCGATCCTCAAATCGACGAGATTTTGGCATTTTGGCAATTTGTAGGGGAGTCCTGGTGTAAACTCGAGCTTCTACTGCATCAAGGAAAATGCGGGCAGGCACTTTGGAAATTCCAGACAGCTAAACGATTTGAGCTGTCTTTCCACCTAAGTCCGACTTTCTGTGCAGGATGATGATGGTCCGAGGGGTATCGTCATCAAGGAGACGACTGTGGCGTGCAAGTGGTTCTGCTTTCACAGGGCGCATTGCAAGACCCAGATCTGCTGCCCCTCTGAGTAACTTTGAATACTCCGGACATCGAGGATCACAGGACGACCGTCAGGACCACAAGAACTAAGAACTAATTACACTTTTAAGGATCAATCTGAAGGAAATAAAGTACAACGCATCAATAGACGCTAACGTTTTATATATAGGAGGGGATGCGTAGCGACGTTGGGTCAACATAACCAGTTTGATGTGGACCTGCTCAGTGGCATTTATTTACCCCCACCGAAAAGTTTGCAGCAAAGACAGATTAGAAAAAAGTCAAAATGTAAAGAGTCACTTGTGTGGTCAGTGTGCACTGACCACATCCCAAATATGCACAACACAGTGTCAAGTCTTTCTCATGGAACCGTGCAATGTAGGAAAAGGACTTTGTGTTCCACTACATGAGAAAAAAGTACCTTAGGGGAGCTACTGGAATACAACAAACATTGAAAAGAACTTGTTCAGTGGGTAAAAACGGACAAGTTCAATTTGTTTCTTGTAAAACCGAGGGAAGTTTGAATAGCTAATCGAATTCAGGTAAATTACTCGAGTTGCATCACTACACCGGTCGTGGTACCAAGCTGAAAGAAAGGCTGTTGAAAGGAGGTGCTCGGGTGAAGGAACAATTTTATGATTGGAAGAGAACCCACCTCTTAAAGATAAGGTGAATCGTGCTGACTGAACTGCGCAACGTTAATTTAGTGCAACCCCCCTCCCTTATGCAGTGGTCATCGTGCTGCTCTTCACGATTTTTTCCTTGCCAACCAAGTTGGACATCACCTCCAAATCCGGGATCTGCTTCATCCTCCTCATAACTTTCAAGGTCCTCGCGAACGAGTGGATCATTGTGGTGTCCTTCGTTAGGTTTCACTTCATGACGTACATCATCATCAACCTCGTGCGGGCATCGCTCGTCGTGATTCCTTTCGTTGGAATCCTCATTTTGGACACTCAGTTGCTCTTGGGCGGAAAGCACGTTTACACCACCACCCCCGACAACTACGTGTATGGCGCGCTAGCCACCTACCCCGACATCATCAACGCCCAGCAACAGCTGTATCAGAATCATAAAAACAAATTGACAAAATCCTCCTGTTCGGCTCGCCGATCACAAGCCTACTGAGAAAAAGATTCTAGTGACAAGGTCACCTTGGCTCACTTTCCTCAAGGAGTCGAGCTGAGTCGAGCTGAGTCGAGCTGAGTCGAGCTGAGTCGAGCTGAGTCGAGCTGAGTCGAGCTGAGTCGAGCTGAGTCGAGCTGAGTCGAGCT
>JAAUXU010006963.1_pt1 | contig 10531 bp, 18 predicted proteins | sample 7278151 | NCBI WGS metagenome assembly JAAUXU01 (sample SAMN14350113, study PRJNA611818) | marine sediment metagenome | isolation source: surface marine sediment (1.8m) | place: French Polynesia: Moorea | collected 2018-08 | reverse complement strand
GGCCGTGCGGAGCTCGTTGGCCAGGAAGACGGCGGACAGCTGGAGGAGGAGGAGCGGGAGGAGGGAGGCGGAGTAGCTCCACAGGTGGCAGCGGTGGCGGCTCAGAACGGCACAGCAGCCGTACAGGCAGCACACTGGACGACAAAGCAAGAGATGGTAGCAAAGTTGAAACTTTTGCCTGCAGCAGAGTAATTAGCAACAACTGTAGCAGCAGCAGCAGCAGCATGAAATACCGAACAATATATAGAGAGCACAAACAGCGACATTAGAAAAAAAATCTTGATTGAGAAAAAGAACATAAATAAAAGAGCGGAGTGAATGACCCGGAGCAGGAAAAATATTCTTACGGATGGTGAGTATTCCAATTGCGGCGAGGCAGTACGGGACGGCGACATAGTAGACTGAGACGAAGCCGAGGTGGTGAGTGAGGTAGTAGGAGGCGAGGAGGAAGCCAAGGTAGGAGACGACGGTGGAGGAGAGGAGGAGGAGGAGGGAGACCAGGAGGATGCCAAGTGAAAGGCGGGACATCTTGTCCATCATCTCCCGTCTCCGCCGCTCGATCTCGGTAGAAGGATGCGGCCTCTTCCCGCCGAAGCCGAAGCCGCCGCACAGGAGGAAGCAGAGGAGCGAGTCCCTCCCGCAGCAGCCAGGATCCGGGTTGGCCTCCAGGTAGTCGTGGTACTCGCTGAGTAGGCTGCGCTGGCCGGTGTCACTCAGCTTCTTCTTCCTGGTGAGGGTGTCGTTGGTGCTCTTCTTTCCCAAGGTGTTGCTGGACTTGGGGGCTGCAAAAGCGGGAGAAATATTTCGTACGGCCCTTCCACATTCGCTCCAAAGTAAAAACTGAGAATTGTGAACTTGATCCAGCGATGACGAGAGGCGGGATTGAGCTATGGCGATGAGTAAGCCGGATATAACGGGAGGGGGGAAACTGCATTATTGCACCGAGCGGGGAAAAGAGGAGAAATTTTCGGCAGCCTCGTCTCGGGTTCGGCGTCGGAACCGTAGTTGCGTTTGTTTCCAGCGGCCCGTGGATGAAACGGGGGAGGCGCGAAAGGTGGCGGTGTCGACTTTCAAGCTACTACTGCACGCTTTGTTGTTGTGGGTGAGCAAGCACTGGAGGAATGGGGGCGGAAGCAAACGAGATTTTTAATTATTTTTTTCTTGGCACCTTTCGTGTCGGCGTCTGCTGGTACAGGAGGTCGCATGTTGACCACATCGCTTGGACTCCTGTTTGACGAGGGTGAAGAGGTGTCTCCCCTCCGCGGATGACTCCTACGGTCCATCTTGAAATTTAGTTATCGTTATTGTCGAGGCGATGGTGGCGTTGGCATTCCGCTGACCTGGCGAAACGAAATCCGAAGTAGGAGGGAGTGAATCGGTGGCGGCCCTCCGTCAAATGTAAGCGGAGTCTTGCAAATGGGAGAAGGAGGGCAGGATGTGTCGGACTCCGCAAGAATTGGCGCACAAAAGAAGAGGAGGAAGAAAACTCCGCTCCTTATTCTTACGAATATGTCGGGCTAGAAACGGGAGTCGAATTAAATTACAAGTCAGGGACGGAAAAGGAGGCAGACGAAGACGAAGACGCCCGTTTCGCCGAGCAACAAAGAAAGGCATTAAAAAAGACGCTGCGGCTCACATGTTCACGTATAGTAGAGTTTACACTAGCCAGTGAATAATTGACCCCGTCTCCCGACACCCCAATAAAAAAGGACAGTTTTTTGGGGTGGAAATGGCGATGCGTAAAAAGGTCTAAATTGCTCGAAATTGTCATGGAGACGTCGGAAGCGGTTTGGGGAGATTTTGAGCCTGGGGCCCCAAGTAAACTTTCCGGGAGTAACGGCTAGAGTTTCCCAAGACTTGACAACGAGGTTTATTTATTCGGCTGACGGAGCCAACGACTTGGAACATTTCTTGCCTTGCTTTTGCGAACAAGGTCCTCATTTGCAACCTTTTTTTTCACTCTCGGCAAACTCACATTCATTCCTTGCAATAAGTCGAGGTATGTATCACAAAACTTATTTTCGTGGCGGCGTCAGAGGTTGAGGCGCGAAATGAACACTTGTGACTGCGCAGAGTTTGCAAGCACCTCCTTCTTTCTCCATGTCCACGAATTCCTTTTCTTCTTTTTTCACTGCTGCATGTACCCGGGCAGCTTCATCTTCATGAATATCCAGCAGCAGGAGAAGGCCACCAGCAGGCAGGAGAAGCCAATTACCTGGGATTTCGGAAAGCAACTATAGTAATAATTTCACCTCTGGCAAAAGAACTAAGAAGACCAACCTGAAGCATCATCCTGTTTAGGCTCGGCATCCCCTGCTTGTGCGTTTGGTCCAGGACGATGAATCCCAGCCCGCCCAGGGTGAACATGAAGGAGCTGGCAAGGCCCTCCATGATGTACTGGCCATTGATTCTGCAGAAAAGGGGGGGGGTAGTCATCAGATCAAGTGCCATAGCATGTGGATGTTGAGGCAAGACGAACGCTTTAAGAAATCGGCGAATTTCATTTCTCCTCATATCTGAGCGGTTCTTTATCAATACCTGCCATACCTGCTTCAACAACAGCGGGGGCGTTGAAGCGATTGGCGAATTCCTCCTACCTGTATTGCATGAAGGCAACTGGCCTGGAGTGCCCGTGCTCGTCGGTGGTGGACCCCATGGAGGGCGGCTCCACGATGACGTCGTAGATGAGTCCGCCGGTGACGAGGAAGTAGGAGAGGAGCACGAAGCACAGCATCTGGTTGGAGGAGGGCTGCCGGACGAAGGAGGGTCGCTTCAGGCGGATCTCGGGCGGCTGCAGAAGGGCGAAGGCGGGACGGAGCAAGAGGTCCATCTTGGTGTGGATGCCGGTGCGGGTGTCCACGTCACCTGTTTTGTTCTAAGTGTTCTCTTTGCTGAGTGTTGTTTGGCTTTCCTCCTCCCTCTCTGCTGTTGTTGTGTACAGATGTCGCCACTGCAGAGAAACGACTTCTCCCCTCTCTGTGCGCCTTAACCATTTCCCCCTGGCGACTCGCACAGAAAGAAGGAATCGAAGCCAGCCACCGGAGGAAAGAAGAGAAAGCTGTCCAAGTGGAGAAAGGGGACTCTTGTGGGAGGGCAATGGGGATCTTTGCATCCCACATCTCCCAAAGGAGGAAGAGGAGGAGACAACAGCATCCCACTCCCAAGACAAACTTGCGGAGGGGGAGAAAAGCCACTCCCAAATCTGCTGGAAGGGATTCGTGCGAAAGACACTTCTACGATTCCTCGCTGGTGGCCATTTCTCGAGAGGCCTTCGCTCCTGGACCTTACCTGGCTGACCACAGTGGTTACTACCACGGTGATTGAACAGAAGTGATCAGTGACTCGATACTGGAACGAGACTTGGCACTGGAGCAGAGACACCGTCGTCATCCAACAGAGGACAGGTAGGAAAGAAAGAAAAATGCTATGTGCAGTTGCAGTGTACTATGCCGCTGAATATAATTCAGGTAGGTATCGTACGTTATGATCCGGCCCCGCTCCCTCACATCTACTGCGGTTCCTGCTGACGATGGTAAAAATAGCGATAGTTTTGATATCGTTGGGACAGACGATTTTATTGGCGAAGAAAATCGAAACTTTAATTTTTGTGAGAAATATTTGATTCCCTCACGTCGAGTTGAAAATATTTGTGTTTGTTTTGACTGGCAACATGTTTAAAAACTTGTGGTTTCAAAGAAAATAAAACTTTCAACAGCAGCAAAATTGTTGACCCCGAGTATAAAAAAATATCCGGAAAAAAAAACCAGCGCTTTCTATAGTACATTTTGGTAGCCCTTTTATGCAGAAGGCAGGGTGAAAAGTTGTTTCCCAGTTTCTGACGTTGATGACTTTTTCCATGGCCCACCTCATGTCGTCCAATGGGGGGAACTAAACATGTTCCAGTGGTCATTTCGATCACAAAGGATTAAATTAAACGACAAGATTTTACCCCGCGCATTTTCACTAGTGCATTTGCACGAATTCGCTCAGACCACGGTCAACGCGCGCGGTGTTGTCCTGCATTATTTGACAAGGCTTCAGCGCCCTGTTCGCTTGCTAGATTTCTAGTGTCTGTCGACATGACAAATAATAGCATTCTCTTCGACAAAAGCAAACGGGGATAGATGATAGGGTTAAGTGGAAGGAGGAGGAGCACCCGACATACGTTGACTCTTTGGGCTGAGCTCAAGGAAAAGGGGTAGTGCTAGTTTGAGGCAACGCCTGCTTCCACTCGCCGCCCTTCAAAGCACAGCGGGGATGAGCAATGGACAAGCCTGTTCCGAAAAAGGGGGAGGGAAGGGGATGTGTGGAATGAGCAGCACCAGAAAAAAAGGGGTGGAAAAAAGGGGCGGAGGAAGGAGCAAGAAGAGGGGGCGAGAAAAAGCGGGGGGAGGGGGGAAAGAAGCATGGGGTAGCATCATGTGTGGAGGGAGGGAAGGAGGCGTGTAGAAGTAGCGGTGGTGGACGTGTGCCAGACTGCCTGGGGCCTGCACAAGAAAGGGAGGAAGAGGAGGAGGCAGGGAGGGGGTGAGTTTCTGGAGGAGCTGGAGGGGGAGGTGGTGGTGGATGACGAAGACTCCACTGGCGGGCTCAGTCAGCTGCCTTCTTTGCGGCAGTGCATGTGTGGAACGGGAAATTGTTCACAGATTTGTCACATGGTGCGAAGCAAAGAATAGATGCAAAGTGTGACAAAATGGTCGAGCCGGCGACCAACGGCAACTGCTGCCAGATGCTATGCGGCGATTCGGAGTCTCTAATCTACTATCCTCCAGCCAACGCCAGGCCGCAGGAGCAGATGCCCACCTATGCAAACTCTCCTAAAATCGACAGGTAGGATGAAAAACCATGTCCTTGGTGTTCCTGTTCAAGGCACAACTTTTTTTTATTAAAAAATAATCGAATTCTTCCTTGTACTATAGTATTTAAGAGGGACTGCGGGCTTGCATTACTGTCCCCAAACTATTATTTCAATGAATATAGTTTCTTTTTCGCTATTTCATTTTTCTGGGAAATTGTGGTACGGTAGTTGTCTGCAAAAATCAAATCCGTGTTGCAGTGTTCGTATTTTCCATGGTGTTTTCAAGCAGCAATGTTGAGGTGGTGGACGAAGCTCCCATCCACAAATTCGGCCTGGTCTTGTGTCTGCTTCTCATCGCCACCATCGGGGCCCTAACCTACTCCCTCTACAAGGATCACCGGCACCACATCGCTCAAAAGTCCCACGTCGCCGGGTCTCCTCAGATTTCAAGCTTCTCTTTCGTCCTGAGCGGTGACTTCGTGAGCGGAATGCTGTCCGCGATGGTGTTCGTCCTGACCGCGTACTTTGTCTGCGACTACGGTGCGACTGTGCTCGCAAAACATTATTAAACTCCAACTAACGTAAGTGCTAACTTCTGGGTGCAAAGTTTTTTCAGCTACCTACTCTGCTGTCCTTTTACCCAACATTGGGTCCGGCAAGGCTTTCACTCCCGATGGCTGAGAGATAAAGAAACATATGTCAGTGAAAAAAGAGAAAGGTCGGCGGGAGCTACTTTCTTCGCAAAAGGGCTCTTGTTGCCATTTACAGGACGCAAAGCAACGCCTTTTCGATGTTTCTCTTTCGAAATTCCTGCTTTCTTGCACTGATTTCTTCCCCCCCCCGGCGCTACACAAGGACTTAGAAACAAGTTGGCGGGGCTTTACGGTGTCGGAAGACCAAAAAATCCAACCTAAACTTTTTTGTCCCCCGTTCCCCCTGGCCGTCAAACTGGATTTTCTTCCTAGCTGTTCTTTTTCCACACTTATTTTAAATTCTGGGACACCACGTATCTTTCGAAATCATGGATCGGGCTCCCCTCCTGTTCTGACGGACTGTTAACGCAGTTATGACGTGCATGTCCGCCGGCGACCGATGAGGGAAGGGGATCGACCGACCGCGTTGTGGTTGAGCAACCGCCGAGGGAGAGAGGGAAAGGGACGGAGAGGAAGAAGAGACGGCCGATTACACACTGTGAACTGTGGAGTGGAGCGGTTGGGGACCCCGGGGTGAAAAGGGGAGCGAGGGGTGAGAGGTCGGGAGTGTCCAGGCGGAGAAGAAGAAGACGGGAAGAGGAGGGGGGAATGCATGAATCTATGGAGAAAATTTTCGAATCTCATCGCTTGTTATACACTCTACGTAAATACGGATCCGGACCACCTCCTAAACCTCAGCTTTGTTTCAGCAGAACTTTTTGTAGGAAGTTCCTTTGCAGCCCTTTTTCTCGTGTTTGATGTTGGTTGCTTTGCAGACCGCGGAGGGGAGAGAGAAAACTGGCCGCGGCGGACGAAAGGACCGATCTTTCTTTCCCGTCTCTAGCTCCCCCGGTGGCGAAAAGGAAGAGTGGGAAATGTTGATAGTGACCGCGAGACCCTCCCTCCTTTCCTGTCTCCCCAAGTTTTTTGTCCATTTGTGCCTGTCGGCGGCGGCGGCGGCGGCGGCCATCGGACGAACGAACGGCGATGGGCGGTAATACGTCCAAATTGCGGGACGGGTCGTCATCATCTTTTCTCCCTCCTCGTCTTTTGGAGGCCCCTCGAGCTATGGAAGTGGTAGGATCTTCTCCTTCTCTCGGGCCATTCTGACAGTTGGGGTCCATTGGAGAGGAGAAAGAGGGTCTGATATCCCAAGTGGATGGTGATGGGTCAGGAGGGGGGGAAGTTGGCCGCGCGGACTTTGGGGGTGGCGTCGGCGCCGGTGGCCAATGCGGAGGATGGACCTGGGTGGGCACGAAAACGTTAGGAGGGAGGGACGGCGGTCGGTCACCCTGTCTGTCTGCCCGCGCGGTCGGTCGGTCGGTGGCCACTAGGGTCGAGGGGAGAAAAAGAGGGTAGGGACGGAGACGACCGATCGGTCCGCGGACCCCAAGAAGTGGAGGAGGAGGAAGGAGGGCCAAGTGACCGTGTGGATGGGGAGGGAGGGAGGGACCGATGGTTTCTTCTTCCTCTTTTCTTTCTTGTTGGCAGAGGGGAGGGACTGTCCGTGGCGATGACGGCGTCGGCGGCGGCGGCGGCGCTGCCGTTGATGGGAGGAGGGGGGAAACACCGCCTGGGGATGAAGAGGAGCCCCAACGAAACGGACCGCGAGGAGGAGGCAGTCGGTCGGAACGAAGCCGGCGGATGAGGACGGTCGGTCCCCCCCTCGGTCGGTGCAGCATTTCTACTTACGGCGGACTGCTGCAGGGGGAGGGGGATGAAATGAGGGAGGGGTGCTTACACCGACGACGGGAGAGAAGGGGGGAGGACCGCGAATGAACGACGTCTGTCTGACGGGGGGAAAGAGGGGAGGGGTCGTCGTCGGCTTCCGTTTTCCTCCCTCCCCCGCCGCGTTGCGTGCCTGCTGCGTTGGCGGAAGAAGAGTAAGGGAGGGGTTTTTGGAGGAGTGGTGTGTTGCAATGAGGGGGAGGAGGGAGGGGTGGCAACGACGACGGCGACGACGACGACGTGAGGCAAGAAATGGACCGACAGACGGGATCGGAGGGAGGGACCGACCGCGGGGAGAGTAGGAGGGGTGGAGGACCGTTTTTTCTCCCCCCCCCCTCCGGTCCGTTCCTCTTCTTCTTCCGAGGGAGGGAGGGAGCGAGGGCCGACCGGACCCACGGCGGACCGACCGTTTTCGTTCTCCGTTCGTCCGCGTTCTGGAGTGAGCTCCGGTCCTGTTCTCCGGTCCTGTCGGTCCGACGGGAAAGGCTGTGACCACGTGAGGCGGGCGGAGGAAAAAGAAGCAGGGAGGAGAGAGGGGGAGGGAGGGCGGCTCTCCCACGCACGAACACACACAATCATGCAATCGACGACGACGACGACGAGAGGTGAGGGAGGAGGCGGCGGCGTTTCGCACACGGATAAGGAGAGAAAGGAGGAAGGAAGGGAGGGGGGAGGCCCTTTAATGAGAGACTTGGAGGAGGAGGAGGAGGAGAGCCAGTGTTGCACAAGTTTGGCTGTTGAGAGGAAGGAGAAGAAAGGTTGGGACCGGCGGCGGTCACTCACACTTTTTTTGGGGGGGAGGGCGATCGATTGCGGGTTGCCCAACAAAATACTGTACAACAGCCGGGAAAGCAAAGTTTGAATGCGTCGTTCAATGACGGCTTTTCAAATCGGCTTCGGATATAATTAGGTTCGAAAAGCGACCGAACGCGTTTTCCCGACTGACGGAACAAAGAATATTGTAGGAGCGCCGAATGGTGGGTAGAGGGAGGGAGAAAAAGACCGGAATGAGCTATCTTATCTGGAAGTAGAGGGCGAGGGAACGAAAGAGGAAAGGAGGGGGAGGCTCACCCCCTCCCCTCCTCTTGCACAGACAACCACCCTTGGAAATACGGGAGGGGAGTTCCTTCTAATGGCACCCTTTGTTTCTCTGATTCACCATGGGTAGTTGGGAAAAGGAGGAGGAGGAGGAGTGAAAGATCGTATGAGAGCGTATTCTCGCTCGCTTTGAGCGTGGGCGTGAGGAGGAAGAGGTCCCGCTTCTCCTTTTTTCATGGTTCGTCTCTTTTCTTTCTTTTGCGTCCCCCCTCTTTCAGTCCGTCTAGGATTTTTTTGTACCGAGATGAGAAGGGGGGAGGGGATCACGGGGGCAGTACACAAAGGGACTTTGTTGGTCTGCTGGCGTCTTTATTGTATAACTGGCTTCTCCATATCCCCCTCCATGCCTTTCAAATTCGGGCGCGTGGGAAGAACCACGTCCGCCAACTTGCATTTTCCGCTTTTCTTTTCAATATGAACCTAAAACTTTTTCGAGTAAGATGCCGTTTTGACTGTTGCAATCTTCTCTCGCAATTTTTGGTACCAGTCTCAGCACTCCTCTATTTGAGATATAGAGCTCCTTGACCCCCTCTCGACCCCTTTCAACTCTAGGCCAGCCAGGTGGTGGATGGAACGGACGGAGAAGATCGTTTCTCATTTCAGCGCGCCAGTAATTAACTTCGCATTTTGAAGAAGTGGCCATTTGCACGAAAATATTTTTAAAAGGCTAGCAAAAAAATATTCGCAGCTGGTTGGGTAGAAGTTCACCCAACACCGCCATGAATGCCATCATGGGCAAACCCCTATCCCACCACATCGACGATCGAGAGGCAGAGACGAAGGGAAAATAGTCGCCAGTCATTGAGGAATGGGGGGTGAGCAGAAAGCATGCAATATGCACGCCGCTACTCCGGGGGTGTAGGGGTGGGGACGGGGGTTGTTTTGCATTCGGACGGAGGGCGACGAATGCTCAGTTGATGGAGGGGGGAGAGAGCCATCCCTTCGCATTCTGCTACACGAGAGTACTGTACGTGTGTATGTACAGTAGTAAACGCAAGGAGAAGGCAGAAAAACAGGAGGGGGAGGTTTGCGTAGTAGTGTAGTACATAATAGAAAGAGGAGGAGGAGGAGCGGGGGCGAGACGAGAGAGGAAGAAAGAAAGGAGGGGGAGGGGGGGAGTCCGCCTCTTTACTCAACTCAACGCCCTCCCTCCCTCCGTCTACCTTCCTTTTACCTGCAGTGAGGGGGATCAGGAAATGCGACCCCTCCTCCCTCCCCTCTCAAAAAGAGTCTGGCTGTGACTGACACACACCGTCGAGTGTCCGGACTTAGGACGGACGGACAGCTGATGGGTTTGGTGGGCAAAAAATACGGGACGAGGAAAAAACCTGGACCATTTTTCAGTTGATGTCTGCCAGGTGGAGGAAGTGAGTGGGTTGTTGCAGTGTAAGTGTTCTGAAAGGCAGATGGGAGGAATTGTACAGTGGGAGAAATCCATGATGTGATGCGCCGTTTGCTCAGTGATTGACTGAGGGGATACTTTGTTCCTGCATCACGATGCTCCGTTTCTTGTCTGGCGGCGTTTGGGCGACCACGAACCCGTCTCCTTCTCCGTCTTCCCAGCTGGAGAGGCCGACCTCATTCAGATACAAGTCGGGCAGGGAGGCCACAAAGTAAGAAAACGACTGATACATATTTGATATCATTAAGTTTTGTGGTATGCTGTGCACTTGCCTTTTGGCTTGAGCAATTTTTTTAATCACGCAATCGGAGGTGCATTGCCCTCTTTCTAACAGGCGACGGCCCTCGCTATTTAAATGCAACCCGACTCTTCCTTCCATTTCCCTTTTAGACCACCATTGTTGTTTCGGTTGCATGCAGAATGCAAAACGGAGCCACCGAGAATAACTTTGAAACATTTTTTTGAACGCTGGAGCAATTTTGATCCCTTTTTCGGCGTCCTAATAGCAGCGCGGGCAGGTATCGCGTGACCCAACCCCTAGGACCGCTTTTGGACATGGGAGCACTACCACCATCCCGCAGAAACCCTCTTTCCAGCCTTGGGATGAGATGGGTATCGATGGCCAAAAATATGCGAGATCTCTTGACGTGAAACGAGGGCGGGTTTTTCATGAATGGGGGATGAGGGGGATCCCTCCCTCCCTCCTCCCTTCCATCCGCTCTGTGCATAATAAACATTTGTTCTGGAGTGCTTCCATACCCTACGAGGAAGATCTGTACCGTAGTTGTAGTAGGAAGAAGGAAAAAGATCCCT
>JAAUXU010002507.1_pt1 | contig 10531 bp, 10 predicted proteins | sample 7278151 | NCBI WGS metagenome assembly JAAUXU01 (sample SAMN14350113, study PRJNA611818) | marine sediment metagenome | isolation source: surface marine sediment (1.8m) | place: French Polynesia: Moorea | collected 2018-08 | reverse complement strand
GTTTGTCAGGCCCACCTCTAGCCCGTAGCTCTTCGGTTCGGTTTGTCAGGCCCACCTCTAGCCCGTAGCTCTTCGGTTCGGTTTGTCAGGCCCACCTCTAGCCCGTAGCTGTTCGGTGGAGGACGGACGCACACAGAGAGAGCATGGCTTGGAAGTCGGTGAGTGCGCGCGCTTTTTTTCGCTCAGTCGGAGCATTTTTGGCGAAAAAGAGCTGAGGCAAAAGTGCAAATAGACGTCCTGATCGAGTACAGCATGACACGGATAAAGGGGTCACTGGGGCAGTTGATCAGCACGGGGAGACCTGGGAAGGATGGGTGAAGAAGTTTGGCTATTTAGGTGACGCAAATTGTAGTGTAGGGTCTTTTCTCCAACTTTTTCAGACTTTTCAAAGTCTATTCCCATGCTTTTTTTTCAAAATTCCCTCAAACTTTCATTGGCTCTTGCACCTTTTTTATCGACTTTTTTGTAATTCTTGCTGCGCTGTTATTATGAAATATTTCATTTCCGAAAGGGCCATTTTAAGGGTTTTTATTTCATAACTTAGTTTTGCACAAACAAGGGACCTTGTTCATCACATTTTGTTTCTTGACCTAAATGTCCGCAAGTGCCAACTGTAGTTAAGCTCTGGTCGAATGCCAAATGTGTACAGAATGCATTGATTGCAACATTTACATCTGTGAATCCTCGTGGTGAGAGTAGAACCCCAGTGCGTTACACACTTACGTATTTGTGTGTCTGGCTCTGCAGTGCGTACCTGCGTACGTACTAAGGCAGCATGAATGCGCGTCGAAGACCACTGGTAGTTATATGACTATAAGAGTCTCAAAGAGCTAATTGAAGGCACACAGGCAGCGTGACTTTACGACATTAGCAGTCGATGGAGATACCTGGGACGATGGCGTAACTTTTTTTTTCAAGGTGGAAAGAAAAAATGGACGCCACGAGGATGAACCGTTCATTTAACAATAGACCTATCTACTTCAAGATGCCCATGAGGTTTTTTTTTCTTCGGAGGAAACTTCTCAGAAGTCGTCGTCGAATGCACAAGTCTGCGAAAACTCAGCACGACAACGGTTGAGGATGAGACGCAACCTGACAGCGGTGTCAACACGCATGTGTCTGCTAGGTCGACATGTGAAATTTGTGACTCCATCTCAGATGAAGACGTCAGGGGACGATGAAACAAAGCCAATGTCTTCAGCTGTGCCCAACAACACAGTCCTTGAAGTTCTCAGCCCAGTACTTGTCGAAAGCATTCCGACCTTAATAAACAAGAACACTGACGTCAATGGCCAGTTGTTACTCTTCGGAATACAGCTTGACGTCAGATTGTCCATTTTGCATTCATTTTGTTTGTCTTTAGGAGGTCCAGAAGAGAACTACTTATCCACCCTCCTGATGTACCGACATCAGGCGGTGAGGTAAAAGACAGGGCTCCCAAGGGGATACTTAAAAATAGGAAAAAAAATCCCGGCTGACATATGGGACTTACAGTGCCTACAAGTGATTAAAATGGACAACCTGACGACGGACACTGTATGTAGATTAGGCAAAGCAGCAACTCACACACAGTTCGAGATGACTGCAACCCTGGCTGCCGCCCCCGTGCCCCTGGCAGCAACACCCTCGGGCCGCAGTGGCCAAGTGCTCGTCACTTGTACTATTATCCATAACGTCACATAATGTGCTATTGCAGGGAAATGAGAAGCAAGGAAAGGGCCCTAACGCCTGGCCTACATAGCTTTAAACGTTTTGTGCATGCTGCTTCCCATTGCAGAGGTTGCACTGAGACAATTTGGTAGTGTGGACGATGATGACTCATGTTATAGGAGCTGCGCGTAAGAGAGTATATTTATTACGTTCTACATACTGCAATAGCAGCCAACTTTATGCTCTACTGCCAAGTTCGCGAATTGACCCCTTCTCGACCTATCCCATCCGCTATGTATGACGGACTTTCAGCGATCACCACCTCCCTCTCTTGCTCTCCGTTCGCTCAGCTCCGTGTACATAAAGTGGGTCACAATAAGGTTAACAGAATGGAGCCGAGGGGGTCCGTTAGAGGAGTTCAGCTAAGGCACGCACGGTTTAATCTAATGTGATGGCGGTCATGAGTCCAAAAGTTGATCTATGCCTTCGGTTGCTTGGCCCATACCGGTCTCAATAATTCACTGCTCAACAGATGCCATAAATGCTTAACGATCTGGAATGTTCTCTTAGTCGTGTGGACCAGGTAAGGATGAGTCGCCGATTCATACTCGGAATTCTTCTCTCTGTCTTCCATTTATTAATGACTTTCGTGCTCTTTGTTCGGTCCAAGTTGCGCAGTGAGATTCACATTTAGTCGATTCTTCTTCGACAACCGAATCTTCGTGAGAGCCTCCGAGTCAATCGGAAAAGTTCGGCGTCTCCGATTCAGTCATTTGGGACAAGAATGATCTCAATTGGATGAAAAAGACTCCTGACAACACTGACGCTTTTGGAGCAGGATCCTGAGACATCCTCCGATTTAGTCGATTCTCTTTACTCGACTAAATCGGAGTGTCACTGCACCAGGAATGCAGGATGTTCGATCACATTTCGATTGGCTGTGATCGCCAAGGAATCTGCCTAATGCTGTTTTTCATTGGCGTCGCCACCAGAATGAAGATCAGGACAACATGTGCACCAAAAGGTCGCAGTGTGCATGAGCAGCGGGATTGGATGTGCGCATGTAGCTTATGCTATCATGATATGTGTGTGTGTGGGGGGGGCGAAGTGCAGTAAAACTTTTAGTGTCACTGTTAAGGTACTGATTTTGTACTGCGAGTGCATCTTCTAGACAGCCTGATGAGTGCTGCCGCAGTACAGGACCGCACTGCCCAACATGGTATAGGACGTGTGTGCTCTTGCTGGTGCTGCAGCTCCGTCGCATGCGGTACTTGAGCTCCTCTACCTGGCCGTTTGAGAAATCCTCAGTCTAAGCAGCTGTCTGATTATTACGCCTCCTTCCCCCGATAATGAAAAACCCGTAAAATTGCACCTATTTCAAGTTTTGGCGCCGCCTCAGATTGCAAAAATGCAATGGCATGGAGGAATTTCACAGGTATTTTACGCCACCGTGAGTCTACGTGATGGCGTGATCAGACGCGCTTCGGCGCGCCACCAACTCCCATTTTCATAAACTTAACTTGCATAAATTAACGGACGATTTTTATGAGTGCGCTATTTAAGCCTGAGATGTAATCCCAGATAAGCTTGGAAAAAGCAGGGACCCATTTGAGGTCCTCCGGGTTATGGATGGCGCGCGGAGGCTCCTTCATCATTGACACTTTGAGAACAACGATCGCAATCACTCTCACCGCTTCAAGCTCATGGATATGGGGCTATGATTGCATGATTGGAATAAATTCGTGCTAATTCAGACTTCGCGAGATCATGCAAGAAGAGAGATCGTGACGAAGGAAATTGACTGAAGCTTCGGATCTCGATAGCTTTTGGACGTCGGGATACTTTTTTCTCTTACCTTGATCGGACATGACGTAACAACGACATCGACAAGATAATTTATACCTACGCGTACTGTGTTTTATTCAGCATACTTTAGAAGATCGTCGTTGGATATACTCGTATTCCATGTAACGACAAAGTGTTTGCTACATATATGCATCGACACAGTCACAGTTTTCCAGAGTGATCTGCGTTGACGCTGTCCCAGTACAAAATTTTTTGGGTCATCGAGGACTCGGTCGAGCCCACCTTCAACCAGACAAAGTTGTGTGGACACGAATGAACGGTCCGAATAGTAAGCTTAATGTGTACTCTGTGATGTGAAACTCATGACAAATCAATATGTATTGTCAGCACCCATTCTGGGCACCCTAAGGCTCCCGACATACATTTTCGATGTATTCGCACTTGATTGTGAGTATATCACATAGTCACCGGTGGGATGCTGACAGACCATTGTGACAATAAAGAATAACGACTGTCGATACTAAGTTTCGTCAAGCAGACTGCATAAGAGGCCCGCATGGACTGCTCGCCAGAGGCTATCAACAAAGAAACTTCAAGGGTAGTAATTGTGTCGCTAAGGGCGCATCCACTCTACATGTATGAACGCTTAAGACTCTCTGGTACGCAATTTGCCTTGATTTGAGAGCTGCCGTCCCATGTAGTCACGTGGTGACTTATACAAGTCGCAAATATATGATAATGTGGATGCTCCCTCAGCGCCACGATCACCACTGGCCGCTGAATTTGGCATTTGCGGCCGAGGCCCCAGAATTCCAGCCAAAAGATTGCGTGCAAAGTCAGAAAAGCGGAATTCTGCGTGGGAAAATCCAAATTTCTGCGTGAAAAAATGCTCTTTTGCAATCACATGGACAAAGAAAAGGTTGGCTCATCTTTGCCAATTTGCGAATATTACGTAAAGGGGGCGGCGGCAGCAGGCACAAAACCACCGCTCTCATTCTTACAGCGACATTGGCCAAAGTGCACTTTTGCTCGAACCAGGCAGAGAAACTTTTTCTGACATTTTCGCAGCCCCCTAAATTAGGGAGGGATTTGAGCCGTGCAAAAGACTTCTCAAGTTGGCTTTTTGCATCTTTTAACTTCCCCGCGCGTCCGTTCGTAAAATGCCTCTTTCTCATCGTCCATCTGTAATAATTGCACACTTTTTTTCTCCCTCGTTGACCCTGGACAAGTTGCTTCTGCTAATTGTGGGAAAAATGACAATCGTGCGAGACTTGGTAATCATCCCCCAGACCTTAGACTTGCAGCTTTGTCCACTTCTTATCCTTATTTTACCGCAGGCAATTGTTCCGCGCAGTCACAGTTATCTATGTGTCATTGCCTACGGTCCAATTGCCTCCTTCGCTTCTAAAGTCACAAAGGTTTCTTAGAGTGTATTTCCTTTTACCACTGAGGGGTTGATCAGACTGAGGTGAATCCGACAATGGACAAGAAGTAATGAATCGCCTCACGCTTGAGTGTGGTTCTCGTCCTCGAGTTGAAGTTGTCCTCTTCGAATCAACTCGAGTCATGGAGAGCTACAAATCGGTCAACTCGAGTCATGGAGAGCTACAAATCGGTCAACTCGAGTCATGGAGAACTACAAATCGGTCAACTCGAGTCATGGAGAACTACAAATCGGTCAACTCGAGTCATGGAGAGCTACAAATCGGTCAACTCGAGTCATGGAGAACTACAAATCGGTCAACTCAAGTCGAAGTTCGAGTAGGCAGTGACTGGGTATGGGCAAAATGGGGTCGTCCAGCGATGACTTTTACCACGTCACCAAATGATACGAGGGCAACATGGAAGATTCTCTTGTTCCGAAAAGAGGACTTTTTCTGGCGCTGCACCTCACCTTCCCACTTCAAATGAGTTCAGGGACAAAGTATTAAGCTGGTATCATCAACATTGGGATGCTTTTCAGCTCAAATTTTTGACTGGCATCAGATTCAGTCACAGATGTAGAATTTGACCCGATTCGAACTTTCTTGGACTTGGGTCTGACTCGAGGACAACCCTAGTGTGTATAAATTAGAACGTGTCGCTCTTGCACGTGTGCGTTTGTGTCCGATCGTGGTGGCACGCACGCACGTGCGTGCGTGCGTGCGTGCGTACGTGCGTACGTGTGGAGGTCAAGAGCAATTTGTGTCCCGACCGACGGCCGCCAATGAAGCGACACCGCCCGGGCCGGCCCGCCCGGCGCCCCGGTTCGCGGTGATTTCGCGCATGGCCGAATTTACAGCACGAGCAAAGAAGCGTGGAATTTTTCCCACGAAACGGGCGACGAAGCGAAGGGCAGCGAAAAAAAGTGCGCGGAAATGTGCACATACGGGAAGCGCAATAAGGAGGCTCTTTGCACATATGAACACGGATGCATTCGTTACAAGGCGTACGCCTTTTTCCGGGGTACTTTTCAATGGCGCTTTCGTGGTGCTCGCCTCAGCGCAGGTTCCGAGTGTTTGCAAGTAGTGGAAGTGCAAGATGGGCAACAACTGCAACGACTCGTGCAGCTTCGTGGCACGAGGACAGTGAAGTGAACTTGCTCAAATATTTCAGTCGCATGCGATCACTTGACACGACACTCTTGGTGTAGGAGAGCATTTGGCGTCAAGCACTTTTATATTGTCGAGTAGGCGGGAAGAAAAACTCAAAATTGTAGGCGTAGTTAGGCCTCGGTGTGGCCTCCTTCAGCCTCTTAAAGGCTCCTTAAATGCGCTTCCTACCCAAGATAAGATCACCCCTGTGTTTATGTCGCTGAAGGCATGAGTGTGAGACCTTCACTTCCACCCCTGGATCGATCCACCGATGGATCTATCGATGGGTCGATCCATGGGCCATCGGCCACTTTTTAGGGCTAAATGAGGGATTTTTCTCGTCCAGATAGCCGAAGCCGCCCTGTGACGCTGAGAAAAACAAACGAGACTTCCCACATTTTGTGTCCGTCGCGAAGATGCTCTTAAACAAGGCGCGAGTTTCACTTTAATGCCCAGTGATGGCGGGAAAAGGGGGCATTAGATTTCAATGACGCACGGAATTCCTAAAGAGAGAACAGTCATGACTTTGCTCGCTCTGGGGGGAGGAAGAGAAATTACAGAATGGGGATGAGACGACAGCAGGTGCGAGCGACGCAGCCGGAGAACGGACACAGGGTGACCCAGAAGTCTGGGAACACACCTCAACTTGGCCCATGGACTTCGGCGTCAGGTCCATTCTGGAGAGGGACGTTGGGTCGTCACGACCTAACGCACCGTCAGTAGGCTGCACGCAGCCTTCAAGGCTGCACGGAATGAATTAGACGCATCAATGATCCGCGTCACTAGTGTGCTGCAGTGCGAAAGGCTGAAGGAGCTTGCATAAAGCGCAGTTGTGTGAAATTGTCCACACCGAATACGTCAAAACCGACATCGTGCGACGAGTGGTTCCGCAGACATGAGCGGTGTTCCTGTGACACAAGACACATGGGCCACCCTGTACGTACGTGCAACGTCTCTATTGCTCCGAGGAAAGGACTCTCACTGCCTAATATGAGGGCTTCTGGAATGATATATGATTGGCAAAAAGTGAAATTCATTGGCAGCATTTGAGTATCCTTCCGTGTCCTACCTAAAAGCGTGACAACTTTCTATTAGCGTCGAGCAGATTATGGTGCAATATTAAACAAAACCATGAAGAAAACTTTAAGACCTGACAGAGTCAAAATGCCCTAAATTGGACAGTGAAAACTGAAAGCATTAGGGATTTTTCTGCACAAAAATGGTTGTAATAAAGTCGCAGTAAGAAATGAAGAGGCCTTAAAATCCCCCACAAAAGCCACTTTCGTCACCTCTTCTACCAGGAAACGCTGCCTCTTAGTTGTCATTCACATTGACGAGTTGTGCAACTCTTATTGACCCCGATGACTGAATGGGTGGGAGTCGCATTCTTTGAGTGACGTTTTCGTCGAAAGCCTCGTCCTGGATGCACTTTCTTCACCTTTGCTCGGCGTCCCTCGTCAACCGCATCTTGCGTCAGCGTCTCCTTCGGACGCACAAACGACCCTTGCCAGAGGAAGCACACGTGCGTCATCGTGCCCCTGGTGGCGCCGTCGAAGTCAGCCAGCGCCAGCCAGGTGCGCATGCGCTCTCGGAAGAGGGTTTCGAAAAGATCTCCATAAGACTTGACGACGATACTTTTCTCATTTCCTCGACCCCGGCCATATACGACCGTACGTGCGTGCAATTGTTTCTATTATAGGTTGGCTCAAATAATAGGTAGGTAAATGCATGCGGCGCAGCTTTGGTTCCTTGACCCTTTCCGAACATTGCTTTGACAGATATCTTCATACCTGTGAGCTTTGGAATTTTAGGTGAAAAGTTTGAATTCCTCAGGTGGTCTTTAAGTTGGTGACTTGTGCAGTAAGCATTGAAAAAGTCAAGGCAGTCAAGCAACAAAGAGTTTAGTCCTCGCAGAGATAACTCGAAAAATTTTAACATCACCTAAAGTTCAGATGTCTAGACGTATCTCTCATCGTATTTGTTAGTAGTGCATGAATTTCTTACCTTGCTCTCCGGCGGGTAGGTTTTCTGCCACGTATCCGACGGCGTGCGCCACGTGGTCCTCCTTGGTCACGTCCATGTTGACCAGCCTGAGGAAGGGCGAGCACTCTACGCGCAGCCTCTGCGCGCCCTCGCTTCCCGTGTCGAGGCAGCCGGCGAACACGTGGAAGCCAGCAGCGTCCAGATGTCTGGCGAGCTCGTGCCCGATGCCCTCGTCACACCCGGTGATAAGGACTGACTTGGCGCCCACCGGGTGGCGCGCCTTGCACATCATGGAGCGCAGCAAGTAGGTGAGCAGCGCTAGCGCCACCGAGGACACCAGCAGGAGCTGGATGAAGAGCATGTACTCGTCGGTCTCCATCTGTTACAGGCTGGATGGCAGTGTTGAACTGCAAGAGCAAGAGGAACGAGATGCCATCAATGCTGAGTCATGAACAGACGCATGCATGACCCCGGTGTACCCTGCTGCAGTTGCTGTTGTTGTGTTGCTGCTGCAGCTCTTGTTGTCGAAAATGTCAAAACGTCAAATTAAATTTTGCCACACAGCTCTTGCCAAATATAGAGACCTGCATGCACGTGACTGCATATGCGTCTTGAAGTCACTTCTCAGGGTACATGGCCTACTTAAGGTGGGTGCGGTTGCAGAGCTCTAATACAGTAGTCATTCGATGTGGTCATGTTTCATGCAGCCGCTATTTCTGTGAAGACAGACGATGGTACATACTGTATATATATGAAAAGTCACAGTTCTCTAAAATAACCTGCACTAATATGCCCACAGTGCATTCCGGGGGTCACCGAGGGCTCGGTCAAGTCCAACTTGAACCAAACCACAGTGGCCTAGTTGTGGGGATACTGATTAAAGCTTAAAAAAGTAAGCTGTTCCACTTGATATACATGTTGATGAATCAGTCAGTATTGTAAGTGCATGATGCTAATGATAAATGTCGGTAAATCAATAATAAAGATACTCAATAACCGTAATGTTCAATTTCAGCCCCTTCTTGTCAACCTCAGGATTTCTGATATGGATACTTGATCCATTAACAAGTATTTGATATAGTGCACTTGGCCTGCTGATGGCTCCACGTGACTACATGGAATCACTACTGTACACTTGGTCCTGTCCTAACGGAAGGCAAATGGACATGTCATATTCAGCGGTTTCCGTGACATTTCGCAGTTATCGTAGTTGCTGTACTTTGTGCACTTGCACACATTCAAGTGCGTACACTGACGTCAAAGTAACGTTTCAGGTGCACGTAACGTAGAGTACAGAACCAAACTTGTTCTTGTTCAGCATCCAACAAAGTGTTTTCCAAATCGGTATTGAAAAAGTCGATTTTCATCCCCTCAAACTCGAATCCGATACTCATTTCTGTTTAATTTAAAGCACTTTGCGTGATAGTCAAATCAAGCCGAAGTGTGATTTTGAACACAATTCTAATGTTATCAGCATAAGTTTCAGCACTAATCTGATGCTTCAATACTTCATCAACATCTCAAAAGAGGATTCAGCAGTCATTTTGTTCCTTTTCTTTTAGCGTTTGGTCCGACTACGAAGTCAAAACTCTCATTTTTCTTACCAAGTTGGAGCTGGAACTAGAATCTTTCGAAACCTCGATCATTGGGCAACACCAATGGAACGTCAGCTCCTAAGAGAGTTGCGAAGGAGCTCAATCGGCGCTGTGACGGGGCTGTGTCCACCAGCCAAATCACCAAATTTTACCAGAAAACCACCAAATTCCACTCCTATCTTTCCATCTAAGCACCCCAGGTGTTTGCTTTGATCGCCCTCGCTGCTGCTTGATGCATTCTGAGCTAAATCGTGCGATGACCGAAAGTTTCCCTCCCACATTGCTGGACTTGTGTAGGAAAGCTCTTCCGTCAACCCTTTCTCTTTGCACCGTCAATTACCACCTCAGTCGAGCTCTGCGCTGAATTCGTTGGCAAGTCTATGAAATCACTCACCCTTCTTACGTGTAGAGCATTTAATGCCAGTTGTGTGCGGACGAGCATTTTCACTTGACCGCAAGGAAATCTCTTCTTTCTCGTAACTGCTACATTGTGTCGAAACTTGGCTCCCGAGAAGATTTCCCCCAGCTTCATCCCCCTCCCCTTCTCGTCTTAGCTCAAAGCCAATCAGAAGAGAAGAAAAAATCTCCTCTGCTGATAAATGGCGTTTCTCGGTGTCAAGAGGGGTTAAGCAATTTCTCATGAGTTTTCCTGTCCTTTTCTTCAAAATGTCTTTTATTTGAGGATTTCTTCAACGCGATTGGTCGTATCTGTTGGCGGGAAAGAGAAAACGTGTGCGACTGTGCGGACGCCAACTTCTTCTGTGCAATCAAGTATATTTTCTTAGTGTACAGGGTGACCCATAATTGCTTGGGACGCCGATTAACTTGGCTCATGTGCTCGCTGTACTTGATTGGCGTCGACTTTGTCATGGTCTCGAAGTTGTGGATGTCAATATGAACCAATGTTGAGATGTTTTCAGCTGT
>JAAUXU010141230.1_pt1 | contig 10533 bp, 12 predicted proteins | sample 7278151 | NCBI WGS metagenome assembly JAAUXU01 (sample SAMN14350113, study PRJNA611818) | marine sediment metagenome | isolation source: surface marine sediment (1.8m) | place: French Polynesia: Moorea | collected 2018-08 | reverse complement strand
TAATGGGGCCCTCGCAGGAGTGAAGGGAGTTGATCAGCATGGCCGGTTGGCGGGGCAGGAATCATATACTGGCTTGATACTGGAGCTTTGCAGTTGATGGTATTTTAGTAAATTGTATTTAAGAATATCCATCGGTCCAAAAATATACCTTACGGAAGCTTCTTCCATTGGTGCAGCCTCCTTGATCCTATATCAATGGATATCTAAATAGCCAACCCCTTTCCAAAACAGGCTCGCAAGAAGTGCTCTACTTTGGACTGCATCCTTCAAATTGAACCGTCAATTTCGGCGGCGGGTTCCCCCGTCCCTTATCCGCCCAATTCTTTTTCCCTCAGCCCCGCCCACACTCTTCCCCCAAATGAAAGAAAAAGAGAACCACTTAACAGATTGGCAGGGACGCGAATTAGAGGAATAGGAAGGTGCAAAAACCCACAACGTGCTTTTCCTCTCTGTCTCTCCCCGTTCTGCAGCTGAACTGCTGAACTGATCAGCAAGGAAGCTATTTGCCAAATTCGAAGGTGGGAAAAAAGAAAATGTATATATGCGGATTCAAGATCATTGGCGAATTTTGAGAGAAACCAGCTTTCATTTATCGAAGCTGGCTGGCCCCGCTTCTGAGGCGGCACACTTCTTGCACGCGAAAAGAGGGCGGCAGATCGACGAGAAAAGAAGATAAAAAACTTTCTCCATTTTTGCACGCCCCTGCACTTCCCAAAAAAGGTTTTTTTCCCGGCGGACATTCGCCACTACACTTTCTGTAGCTTCTTTCCAGCAAAGCGAGGGGTATGTCTCATACATTACCGTATACTGGGTATCTGGTACCGGCATCACCCAAATTTCCCGTGATGTGCGAAATGCGAAATGCGATTCCCACAAAACACTCGCTATGATTTGAAAATAAAACTAACTCACTTTGCGATGTCCGCCGCCCCGTTGGCGCAAGCGGCGTGGAGGGCCGTCCAAGAGTCGGCGTCCTGAAAATTCAAGTAACGTAATGTTGTTTTCCAACTTTTTTTGAGGGGGGAATCAATATGATTTCATCCTCACCTGCAGGTCTATTTCCGCTCCGTGCAGCAGCAGGATCTTGACCACCGTGTAGTTGTTGTCCAATACTGCTTGGTGGAGCGCAGTCATGCCTGAAAAAACACACAATAATAATTCAAACTTGTGAAAATAGCCTTTTTTATACTTTATGTGGGGAAATGCAGTTTTTGAAGGGGGAGGCCGAGGACGTGCTTGGCGACTTTAAAAAAGATCGTGATTCCAGTATTCCTGGGTTGGGAGAAGGAAGAGTTGGGAGGAGGAGGACGAAAATTAATCCCACGCCTCCTTCGTCGTGTGTGTATGTATCCCGAAGAAAAGAAACTCTTTTGCTCCCCTTTTTCGAAAATGGGGAGTGACTCGCCACATTTTCGGCTAAAAGGAGGAGGAGAAATAGATTTGTTGGGCGTATCCTATCTTCCTCCTCCTTTCAATTTCCCAACCTTTGGTCGTCGTGGCGGTGGAAATATATGTCGGCTTGGGTATCCTCCTCCCTCTCCTCCTCCTCCTCTTCCCCGTCCCAATTTCTACTTTCATCCCCTCCGTCATCTCCTCCTCCTCCTCGACTCCTTTGGTGGTGGAAGGAGAGGAGGAGAATTGCGTTTTCCCATAACGGTGTATCCGCAGCGGCGATTCAGACGGATTTTTTTGCATGGCGAAGAGGAGGGGGGGGATATGGGAAAGGGAAGTGAGGAGGAGGGATTTTTTTTGGCTCCCACTTCCTCCCACCGAAATTTCTTCTTCTCCTTTTCCCATGCACCTCCTCCGCCCTCCAAAATCTTTTCCTTTATACCCGCCCCCTCCTTTCCCTAAATTGCCGGAAATAGTCCCAAAAAATTCGTCTTCCTCCTCGTCCGCCCTCCCTCCCCTCCTCCAAGAAAAAAGAAGGGGAAAAAACCGCTGACAGCCGAAATGTCAAAGACGTGAACTTTCTCTCCCCTCCGAGCGACGTCCTCTGTTATTTCCTCACGCTTTTTATATATTTTTCTCTTTTATTTTCCGGGGAAAAACGGAAGAGCGAGACAATTGCAGAATTCCCCGCGTCACACAGCCTGTATAAGACTGCAGCGAAGAAGAGAAAATGCAATGCTCTCACAACACTGGGAATTCTCCCGGCTGTGACAGGACAATGACGGGGGGAGAGGAAGAAGAAAATTCTCAAGATGACGGGCAAAAAACATTGCAAAAATATGCGAGAGCTCCTTCCTCATGATGAGCGAGTTGGCGAGATGCTTCTCAAAAGATTCTGACCTGCGCTGTTGATCCGGTTGATGTCGATGTCCACCGATGCCCGACGGAGCATCTGCGTGGGGGAAAAGATATCAACATTAAAAAAAAATTGGAATTTTGAATTGGAACGGTAGTTTCCCACAAAAATGGATGGACAAATTTTCAAATCTCTCACCGAAATGACCGAGTGCGCGTCCTGCTCCTTGACGTCGTTCTCGAAGATGACCTCGTCCGGGAACCGAACCCGGCGCTTGCCAGGATTCTGCCGGGCGAACACGCTGGCGCGGCGACTCATCTCGGTTTCGCCTCCCCCCCAGCGCAGAAGTTTACAAATTTATTCAAATCCAGCACTGACTTCTTATTCCCGCACTTGTACACAGGTGTTTTCTCCAAGGAGAATCTAGGTCTCTCACGCACACTTCACCTATATTTTCACTCCGAATCCTCCTCCTTTCCTTTTTTCGCCAGTTGTTCTTGTTGCGGACTTCCTCCTTGTTTTTTTCGCTTTTTTGATCCGTATCTCTCTTGCTTGGTGGCGGCCGCCTCTTTTGCCATGCAATGCAAGTCTCCCAACTGCGGAGGGGGGCCCTTCTTCCCTCCCCCCCTCTTTTCTCCACACACTCTTTCTTCGCGGCTCCCGTTTCAATGAAGGAGGCGGCAGGTGGAAGAAGGGAGGGGAGGGAGGGCGGAGTAAGATCGAAGCCGCCGAGGAGAAGGAGGAGGAGGAGGGGGGGATCGTAAAAACAAATGTTTACACCCCGGCGTCCGTTATCAATCTGCAAGGGAAAAGACTGAAATTTGCCAACGTCAGCGAGCAAGCTCAGAAGAAAAGTAAACTTGCGCAAATATATTTACGGTTTTGGTGGTGACTTCCGCGCCTGTATATTCGAAACGGAGGGGGGGACTTTCTGCGGATGCGAATTTTTTCCTAATCCCAGACTCGCCAGATATCTGCGGAGTGTCTTCTTAACACTATCCAAACTTTTCTCCTTCTTTCGAGCTTTCGTCTGCTGACAGGTCTGGGTTTTATTTGATGGGATTGACAAACACCAAGCCCTCCCTTCTATTTTTATTTTATTTTCGCACTCTCTCTCCTTCTGAAGTTCGAGGAGAAAACCGAAGCAGTAACGCCAAAAAAACAAAAAACTGATGCACCACCTCCGGTCACACCTTTGCACTCGTTATCCAAAAACGTCTTTAGCTCAGGAGAGGTGGGATGCAGTTTGCACCCAAGTGGGGGGGGGCTTACCGAAAAGAGAAGCGATAGGATGATGGCTCAAAGTTGCACTTCTTCTTCTTGAAGGAAAAAACTTTTTTCTCGTCGGCGTTTATGGCTATCGCTGATGCTTGGGCGGCCTCCTTTCCTATGCGTGCAGCATTGCAGTCAGAAACTGAGTTTTTGCAAGACGGCAAAGGGAGGCGCTAGTTAGTCTGGCTTCATTCACAGAATGAGACACACTGTTCTGTTCCCCACCTATAGCCTGGACTTCTGCGGCGGCGGCGGCTTCAAAGCGACATTTTTTCCTTCTCCCTCCTCATTCCGCGCAGTCGCCGCAGGAATCCTTTTCCTCCCTCCCCCCCCCCTTCCGCAGTATTGTCCCGGGGGGCGAATTTCAGCCAAGTCAGCCTCCTGTAACTCAATTCCTTCTCGTCTCCTTATAAGCTATGCAGAGGCGGCGGCGGCGATGGCCCCGCGGCGACGGATGGGAAACAAGTCACTCGCGAGACGAGACGAGCCAAGGAAAAACGAGGGGTCTCAAGCAGCAGTGCAAAAGCGGGTGAAATTTCGGACCTGCGCACACGTCTTGTGACAGTCCCAGATCCAGATCTCTTGGACGTATAGTTTTTACGCGGTATAACGTCTTCTTTTTCACTTGGCAAAAACGGAGGAGGGAGAGGCCCTTCCTCGGCTATCCTCTTTCCCCTCTGCGCACAGAGACTGCGAAGAAGAAGAAGAAGAGTCCCCTTCTTTTCCTTCTTCCATCTCCCAGAAAAGGCGCGCTCCTCCCCATCGCCCCGCCAAGCATCGCACCCCCCTCACCTTTCATACCCACAAAAAAGAAGAAAAAGGCGACCGCTGCGAAGTCGTAAACCATGCCAGCGAAAAAGGGGGTCCGTCCCCCCCTCCCGTCTTATTTTTCCGACACAAGCAAGCTCAACCCCTTCTTCTTTCCATCTTTCCCCCTTTCCATCCTCTCCCGACGCGAGGGGTGGGAAATTTTCCGCCTCCATCAACAATCCTCTTCCCTCTACTTTTGCCGCCATCCCGCTCGCCGCCTCCTTCCTTTTTACCGGGAAGAAAATTTGTGGCGCCTTTTCACTCGGCGATCCCCCGGCTGTGTTTCTCTATCCCCCCCCCCCCCTCTCCCCGAAATCCTTTCTTTGAGCGCATATATGCGCGGGGTTGAAGGGGGGATTCGCCTCCTTTGAAGACTTGATGGTAATGAAGAGCTGAGTCAAAGCCGGCTCGACTCCACTGACGAAAAGAGAAGGGGGGGGGGGAGATGCCGACAGACACGAAGATTATTTTTTTGGCCGCCCTCTCTCGTCTCAGACATGTCAGGCGGCGGTACTCGCCAAAACAAGGGAGGCTTTCTTTCTTGTCACAAGCCTCTGGCTCGGAAATTGCCGAGAATACTACACATAAATGTACCTACTTTTAAAAACTACGTAGATTTCAAGTAAGATTTACTTAACTAGTTTCCCCCCACACCGCAAAGAGACATCGACACTGACGAATTTCCGCTCCGCCGCCGCGCTCTTGTTTGCGCTAACTCGATGAGATGTAAATTTGGGGGGGCCTCCCTCCCTCCCTCCCTCACTGCGACGACGACGACCTCGGTCTCGTTTCTTAATTCACCCTTATCGTCGTGCGAAGAGAGACCGAGATGGGACCGATCGCGGCTTCCCACACACTCTCGTTTCCCTTTGTACGCACGTAGACTCGCGAAATGCTGGGGCATTTTTTAAATTAAAGAGAAATAATACAGCACACAGTCATGATGACTTTTTAGAGCGATCGTCCGACGGCCTGAAGCAGGTTTTCGCGTCATAGACGCGAGCACCTGTTTACGCAAACATTGACGCCCCGCAGCCTAGGGAAAAAGGAAGAGTAGGAGGAAGAGGATGGGGTGAAAGGGCAAAAAGAAATCTTATCCTCCTTTTCTCCCCCCTCTCTTTAACGCCACTCTTTTTGCTGGCCGAAAAGGGAAAAAAAAGAAACGACGCAGGTTCGGAGGGAAGATGAGGTGTGTGTGTGGTGCCATACCCGTCTCCCATAGTAGTGCGTACGTAAGTCGGAATGGGCAGAAGAAGAAGAGACTCGAGAAAGTTTGCAAGCCGACACGTACGTAAGTCGCTGTTCGTAGTACTAGGAAAAAAGCGCGTACACCACTGCACGACAGAGAAGAAGAGACCACACAGACTGAGCAAGGATCAAGGGGGAAGAAGTGAATGACAAAAAAAACCCAATCCGTGGGCAAGGGGCGACAAGGGGGAGAAAACCAAGGGTGGATTCAGGAACTGCTACACGGACAGGGGTGGTGGTGATTCAAACGCGCAGAGTGCAATACCGCGGCAAAAGTGATGTCTGAAATGTCGTTTAATGAAAAATGTTTTTTTGGCCTCTTCATTTTTGGTGGCAGTTCCGAGGGAAGTCTCCCTGAATTCTTTCGCCCAAAGAAAGTATCAGATTCATTTCGACGATGGGAAAACGGGCGCATTTCTTGTCCAACACTTGGCACACCTCTCGCCAGCTCGATCGGCCTCCGTATTCAAACAGACGCATTTCGAAAGACTCTTCTACCCTCTGAATGCATGCACATGCCGCTCGTGCCCTTCTAATGATACTGAGCGAAAAGGGGAGTCTGCGGCCCGAAACCCGGCCGAATAGTCGCAATAGGGCGAGGGCAGATGAGATATTCTTCTTTTGGGTTGCCTTTTTCCTCCCCCCCCCCTTTTTGGGGCGGCTTTCTTCCCCATTGCCAAAAGCGAGAAGAGTTCGCACTTGGGCGGACGGATATCACGGGCGCGTAGAATGGGCGGCTATATGCAAGGCGGGTCGCCCCCCATTCGTGTTAGCCCGCGTGTAGTACCTACGTATGTATGTAGAAATGGGTATTCAAGTTGCATCTTCCCTTTCCCCCTCCCGAAGCTCATTCATATTCCGCCAGTTTCTCCCCCCGCTCACCAAACTCGGCGCTGCCTAGTTTAGTGTACGCTAAGGGGCGCTGATCACGAGATTTCTCCACTACAGCTGCACGGGAGAGAGGGAAAGATGAACCATGACCCCCGCAGTCATCCCTGTAGTGGCGCTCATAACAACTGTCCAAACCGACAATGAATGCAATGAACGCAAAAAAAGAAGCGTTCTTATGATATTTCTGAACTTTTGAATTATTTCTCTTCCTCCTTCTCCGTATCGAGTCACGTACGCACGCGAGGCTAAAAAAAGGAAGCATAACCCACCCTGCTGCGGTGCAATATCCCTTCTTCCTTTCTTTGGCAAAGGCGTGTGTGTGTGTGTATGAGAGTGCGCACGGCGGCGTATCCGCAATTTAATACAGGAAGGCCATAAACGCGGAAAAGAAATCTTCGTCTTCTTTTTTTACGGTGGGGCCACCGGGTTCGGAGGAGGAGGAGGAGGGGGAGTGGGGAGAGGAGCAATTACGCGGTCTCTCCCTTCTTCTTCTTCTTCTTTCTCTCTCCCATACTTGGAACTCACTTCTGCTGCCTTGTGGGCTGAGGGAGGCGATGTTACATGGCGGGGACGGCGACGAAGGCGGCGGTCACGCTTTCACATTCGCTTTTGCTTACACGGAGAGGGATCCACCAATGTTTGCCTTGTTTTCTAGGCCTGGGAGAAGAGGGCCATAGGAAAGATTTGCCAGCCAATAACTTTTTTGAACCAAGTTCGGCGAATCCCTCCTTCCCGATTCTAAAAAAATGGGCCATGTTGAGGGCGACGATAGTCTTCCAATCCGCCGTCTCAGCGGCGGCGGGCGCCCCAATCCACCACCACCGCCGCCGCCGCCGTCCCTTCCAGCTCTGCATTGAGGCGGCGGCGGTATTGTTCGGCGGCCCACCCCACGCGTGAAATTGAGCGGAAAAGAGTTCCAGGAATTCCCTCCCCTCTTTTCTTCACGGAGGGGCAAGGTGGATTTGGCTACCGGAGGAAAAAAGAAATCTTCTGCAGTAGCTTGTATAGACCGCACATAACGAAGAATTTCATGCATGCTAATTGCTCTCCCAAACAATGGAGGGAAGCGCGGAAGGCACTCTGGAACAGATGTTTTCCCCCCCTTTCCGTTTTCAGTTCTGGAGCGGCCGAGGGCGGCAATTTTTGGTACTTTCGTAAAAGTCAGGCATAAATCTTCTGACTTCGGGGCGGCGGAAGGAGGAGTGGAAAAATAGCCCCCACTGCTATAAATAAAATATGCTGCGCCCTCTCCGACAAAAACCTATCTTAGCCACGGCTGTGGTCAAAGGAGATTTATCAGCTACCGATTTGAAGAAGAGGGAGAAGAAAAAATTCTCCCTCTCGTCGTAAATCAAATTTGTCTCCCTGTACACTGATGCCACCCCCTCGGGAAAATCCTTTTTTTTCGCGAAGGCCCCCTTTTTTTCGCTGCGGGCGTGGCTGCGGCGGTGTGCAAAAGTCTGTTCTGTTTGCAAAGGCAATTCCTTTTTCCTCCCTCTTCCGCCCATGCCATCAAGTCGCCCACGCGCAAAAGAGGATAAAAGTTAATTGCCCTTGTCTGCCTACGTCGGAAATAAATATACGGGAATGCGAAGCCACCCAACGTGAATCTGTTTCTTTTCTCTTCTGTTTCGAGTAAAAGGAATGGGGAGCATGCAACGACAGCAACATGTGGCGGAAAATTCGAGCCATTTTTCCCCATTACGGGGTTGCATACGTGCCCATCGTCCTCCTCCTCCTCTTCCTCCTCTACGGTCCCGTGAATTATTGCCCGGTGCTTTGGGTCTGAGCGAACGTGCAAATTAAGCCCGCTTCCTCCTCCTCCTTTTCCTCCTCCGCCCGCCGTCGCATCCACTCACGTTCGCGAGAGCTAGGAGGTGGGAAGAAAAAAAGCCAAATTGGGTCCCGAAAAGACTCGCGATCATGCTCCTCGATCCTCCGACCTCGTTTTCTGGAACAGTACCTTCCTCCCGCGGCCCTTATACCCCGCGGATGGCCGGCCGATCGGCCTGGGACTGAGTTTATGCGTGAGAGTATGTGAGTGTGTGTGTGTGCCCTCCTAGCGTCGATAAATCATGGACCTCTTGCCTCCCAGCCTTCCTTCCTCCTCCTTTGTCTCCCGCTCTATGGGGACTGCTTTCATGAAATCGCGAACTTTTACATTTTCCTCCGTAGTTTGTGACCCATTTCACCTTTGATATGATTATATCTATAGGTTAATTTTCACCATTCCGTCTTTCTATCGAGTTCGATTATGAAACCGGTCCTCGATCCTCGGACGCCGCTGTCAACAGTAACTCCTGCCCTCCTCCTCCTCCCCCCCTCCCTCCCCCAGCCCCTCTTTTCCTTCAATGCGGTTGGCACGGGAATAATGCCGCTCTCTTCTTCTTTTTTGCGGCTGCAAAGTTATAGAAGAGAGCCTTCCTCTCAGCTCCCCTTTGCGGCATCTTAATGGCCCTGATATGTTAATGCCCCCTTCCCTTCTTCCTTCCTCCCTTCTTCGCTACAGACTAGAGGTTTCTCTTCTTGCCCCCCCCTGGATCATTCAGGAGACGCGAACGCGAATATAGGATTCGTCGATTCGCAAACTGCATTTAAAAAAGCCGTGGGTGAATGTCCTGATGGAGGCCGACACCACCTTGCGTCTTTTTGCAGCTTCTCCACGAAAGGAAAAAAGAGAAACTCCCGACGAGAGAAAAAACTTTTTTCTCTTCGAAAACGCGATATTTTCCCTCTTCTTTCCCTCCTTGCTCATCGCCACGTTGCTTTGAACAGCGTTCGCCACGGGCCATCCTTCATTTCCTAATGGAGATCCCCCACAGCGCAGAAGAAGAGGAAAGAGGAGGAGGAGCCACTTTTGGGCATAAGGATCCCTCGATCCTCCATGATGATCGCGGTACCTTTGGAAGCCCATTCGGTATAATTCTGCCGTTTGTAATGAAGAAGCGCGCGTGTGCGTTCTGATGATTGGAGTCTCGTATTTCTCTCTCTCTCTCTCTCCATCCCTCGATTTCGTTCGTCGCTAGATTGTCTCTTTTCCTGTGCGACGGAGGCGACCCCAATCACCCGGAAAAGAAAATCCTTGAGGATCTTCCTCCTCCTCCAATTTACGAAACTGGAGGGAAAAGAGGAGGGGGAGGATCCTTGGCTGGCGATCATTTCCAAGTCGGAAAAGAGGGGGGGGGGAGAATTGCTCCTTCCTCTCTTTCTCTCTCGGGTGGCAATCAGTGTAGTAGGTAGTACGGTGGAAATTAGGCTGTACCGAGTGAACTACTCGAAAAACTAATTCATGTGCTCGTGAGCTCGGAGGACTCCAATTACAGTCTCATCGCAAAGCAGGAAAACAAGGTTTTCTCTTACACTGCTTATTAAAACCTTTTTGCGTCGTTTCCCCATACAAACTCGTATGTTTTTTTCTTGGAACTCCTTCCCACGTGTGGGATCTTTGGAAAATGGTGCCAGATCTACGTCCTCGATAGCCAATACAGGATCGGGTGTTTTAAGGGGGGGGGCAGGACGATAAAGGGAGACAAGAAAAGAGAAGACAGCGAGAAATATATTTTCCGGGAAAAAAGAGTGTGTTGGGGATATTTCTCTCCGTCGCCGCCGCGTTTGGGCATAAAGAGAGACGACGGTCTCTTCTTCTCCGGTCTTTTCTTCTTCCGAGAAGAGGAGCTCAGCGCACATAAAAATAAACAGAGACGGGGAGGGGAAGTTTAGCGGCGTCATCTTTTGTGAAAACCGAAGCAATAAATCGCCCCGTTTTGTTTTTTAGGGGAACGCCGCGTGTGTGGTGTGCGCCACGGTCGAAAAGGAGAATGACTCAGAGCATCGTCTTATGCTCCAAGGCCGAGAGAGGATAAGGAAGAAGAAGAAGAGGCTTCCAAACATCCTCTCCCCCTCCGGAAAAAAAACCTTGGCCGCCGACGTCGAAATGAAGAACCTCCTCCTCCTCCTCCTCCTCCTCACAAAACTCTTAAATTTTAATCGCTTCCTCCTCGTCCTTCCGAAAAATGAGGGCGGCTGCGGCTGCGCAAGGAAGCAAAAGGATTTTCCGTGACAGC
>JAAUXU010052344.1_pt1 | contig 10538 bp, 8 predicted proteins | sample 7278151 | NCBI WGS metagenome assembly JAAUXU01 (sample SAMN14350113, study PRJNA611818) | marine sediment metagenome | isolation source: surface marine sediment (1.8m) | place: French Polynesia: Moorea | collected 2018-08 | reverse complement strand
TTTTTTCTCGCCACTTCGTACATACGCATGCTTTTTTTTGCTCACAGTTAAATAAATTCCATTGGTGTACACGTTTGACAGCGGTGCTGCTCAAATAAAAACTGAATATTTCAAAAATCACAACGTTTTTCTGCGAGTTCGTAGTACAGTAAATACTATCATGACGTAACATATACTGCATTGTTCACGAGTTGTTTTTTGCCCTTCTGTCTTTTTTCGTTGATAAAAATTTAATAAAAATGCCAAGAGTGATGTTGGTAACTTAAGGGTGATGCAAAAAAGCAAAGGGATTTAAATTCTCCTTAAAAACATTTGCTGCCTTTTGGGAGTAAAAATGATAATCACAGAGCAATTTGACAGGACAAGAAGGGTGGGTCCGTGGGTAACATACTTATGTAGCACTATGACAAAGAATTTCCTTCAATAAAAATGCCTATTTTTTTAGTCGTCCACGGTTTTGGAAGTCTAATCTTCAACACGATGTCTCCTTGACGTCGTCCTTCTTCTCCTTGCCCCCTCCTGATCCGGACCCTCCTCCGGTCTTCTTCTTCTTGGTGGTCTTCTCCGACCTGCCGTTGTCCCCCAATGCCTCTTCCCCCGCGGTGGCACCGGACGAGGCCCCTCCGGCGGCCTCTGACCCGCCTCCGCCCCCTTCCGAACCCGCAGACCCAGACTTGGAAGATGACTCACCCCCTCCTTTGCTCTTGCTCTGCTTGTCCTTCTTCTCCTTCTTCCCGGAGGAGGAGGAGGAGGACGGTGCGGTGTTGGTCGGGGTGGCGGCGGCCGCGCCGGACGACTGAGGCGGCGGGTGGCGGCGCTCGACCTCAACGTCGTAGTGGATCTGCATGGGAAACGAAGCTTTCTGTACACCGCCATTTTTGTAAAAAAAACCCCGGTAGGTTTTCTAACCTGCTTGTTCCTCCAGAATCTTCTTGCGACAAAGTCCGGGAATGTAAGCCCGGCGACGTCGCAGGCGCGCTCGCGCGAGGGGGAGTTGAGGGCGTTCACTTTGCCGCGGTACAGCATCTGCAAAGGGAAGGTTGTAAGCAAAATCCGTCTGTGAAACAGTTGGTAATTCGTCGTACCTCTTCGTCGTCTGAGTTTCCGCCGCTGCCACTGTTCGTCCCTGGGAGGATGATCCTAACTGTGGCTCGGTACTCTGCTGCCTCCTCGGGGGTGCCAAGAAGGTACACCCAAACCTGAAGAGCGAAACTAGGCACCATCGTTTCCCACACAACACGAAATCTCCCACTCACGTGCCACTGCCCCTCAGCCGACCTGCAGCACTCTCTGAAGAAGTGTAGGCCGTCCAGGCTGAGGTGGTCGCTGATCCACATGATCTCCCGCCCGAAGTCGTCGTCGTTGACAATGAAGTAGGACTGGTACCTGGCGCCGCCCGCATGGACGAAGTCCCCCGACTCGTGGTCCCTGGACATGTGGTCCACCATGCGGCAGAAGGGCACCTTGGCATTGCAGGCGATGTCCACGCAGCAGACGGGCCGGAAAGGGCACGAGGACTCGTGGGCAGACAGCTCGGCGCTGTACAGCTCGGCCGGGCAGCCGTGGTCGCTGTGGCGGCAGGGCAAGGGCAACAGGGACAAGATCTGAGGAGTCGAGGAATGCATTTATGATCGTCATATCGTTTTGCGAAACCGTGCGTTCATACCTTGTCGGCAATGATGGACCTGATCTTGCCCATGGGCTTCTTGCAGGTTGGGCAGACGTTGGAGCACCTTCCGATGCAGTCCTTGCAGATCAGGTGGCCGTTCTCGCACTGGTACATGCCAACCCTAAAGCCGAAAAATAGAGAAAATGTTAAAAATATTTCATACAAATACTTTTGCGTACCTGGGCAGGCACAGGCATGTTGTGCAGATGACCTCGTCCCTCAGTGATGTCACGAGAGGATGGTTGCCAGAGGAGGAGGCTGCCATGACTAGATTTGTGCTGGAATGATAAAAATCATTGCAAAAATACTTTGAGGATGCTGTAGTTTTCACAGTGGAGATCGTGGGTACGGAAAAGATTTATTTTTCACTTTTACATTCCGATGAACACCAGACACACACTCCCATATGTTCACAGAGGTCTTGCTTGTGCCAGTCTTTAAAAGTGTCTATCCCCTGTTGTCAACGGGTTGACTCCGGAAACACTCCGTGGCGACCTTCCACTTCTCCCCGTCCGCCGTCAGGAGAAAGTTCTGCTGAAATGGCTGGAAGGCTTTCCACCGCCCTTCGTCCTGATACCGGACGCTGCCAGCGACCTACAGGAGATAAAAAGATGTGCAAATGTTGATTTGCCGAGATTTGTTTTGCGACTTCAACTTGCCAAACAGCATAAATAATTATTTTTTTACTTTTTGAAATTTGAAAGTTCTAAGCTGTTGCCATGTGGGAAATTAAAAATTTAACATCAAGAACAAGCGAAAAGACACACGGTCAGACTCTCACAATGACAGAATTCGTTTCGAGCCAGCATTTTGTCAAAATAACAAGCAAGCTTCGTCTGTCTGGATACCTGAGTGACGCTAGAATAATTCTGGATGACCACACCTACTACGACGTGCACAAGCTCCTCCTGGCGGCCAACAGCGACTACTTCAGGGTGCTCTTCAGTTTCAACAACAACACGGACCTCGAGTACCGCCTCCAGAAGGTCTCCAAGGAGGGCTTCGAGCCCATCCTCAGCTGGATGTACAAGCACGAGATGAAGCTAACCAAGGACAACGTGGGCCTCATCCTGAGCCAGGCCCACTACCTCGACTGCAGGGAGGTCACTAGGCAATGCGTCAAGTGGATCCTTGACGACCTCTGCGTGGAGAACGCGCTCGGCTACGAGAGCTTCGCAAGGGCCTTCAGCATCTCGGAGCTGGTCCGGCAGTGTGCGAGGTACGTCAAGTACAACTTCGTGTTCATATCGCAGACGGGCGAGTTCCTCGAACTCTCCCTGGAGGAGCTCGGCCAGCTGCTGGACTCGGAAGACCTGAACGCCAACGAACACCACGTATGGACAGCCATGATGAGGTGGATCAAGCACGAGAAGACCAAGAGGGTGGAACACATATCCACGCTGCTGAAGAAAGTAAGGATTGGACAATTCACGGAAGACTTTTTCCGCCAAGTAGTAACTACGGATCTACAGCCTTTCCAGCCCCTTGAGGAAGAGACCGAGGCTTTGCTGCATGCGGCGGAGGTCTACTACAAGATTTTGGAGAGCGTGGCAAAAGTGGACTCTCCTTTGGACACTCCGTCCTTTGCTTTGCCCAGGCTGGCGCAGGACGTGGTTCTCGCATTCGGAGGATGGACAGGGGGAAGTGCTTGCAACCTTATTGAGAGCTACGATATTCGAGCTGACCGCTGGACGCCTCTTCCCTTCAAAGACCCATTCGGCGAAAGGGGCTACATCGGTGCGGCAGCCATTGGCTCCAAGATCTACTTGGTAGGAGGAACGAACGGCGAACGCCACTTTAACGCCACGAGCTGCTTTGACGTCGAAACGAAAAAGTTCAGGGTCCTTGGTCCCATGCACTCAGCACGCTGCTACATCAGTCTTACAGAACTTGATGGATACCTCTACGCCCTAGGCGGCTACGACGGCTCGAGGAGGCTGAAGACCATGGAGCGCTTTGATCCCGAGAAGAATCAGTGGTCCCTCATGGCTCCCATGAAAACACAGAGATCTGATGCCGGATGTGCCGCTCTAGGGGGCAAAATTTACGTGGCTGGAGGATTCGACGGAATTATTCAGTTGGATAGCGTGGAAGTGTATACGCCAAAAAATAACAAGTGGAGTACTGTACCCAAAATGTCTACAAAGAGATCAGGAGTTTCCTGCGTTGCCCTCAATGGGGACCTGTACGTTCTGGGAGGATTTGACGGAAACCGGAGGCTTCGATCATGTGAAAAATTTGACCCGCGCACGAAGAAGTGGACCACCATACCCGAAATGATGACAACTCGATCAAATTTCTCAGCAGTCGTCGTGGAAGACACAATCATGGTAATTGGAGGATTCAACGGTTACACCACCTCCGAACTCGTCGAGTGCTTCGACCCCGCCCTTAACTGCTGGTGCAGCTCGTCGGACCTGCGCGTCCACCGCTCGGCCCTGTCCGTGTGCGTGGTGCCCGGCAGGGAGCTGTCCGGGGACACCCTGGGCGAGTACGCCTACCCAAACCGGGACAAGCTGCCGGAGGAGAAGAGGCTGTACGAGAGGAGTCTGGAGAGGCTCACCTTCGAGGAGCAGGAGCTGGAGGAGGAGTACCACCAGCAGCAGCTCCTCACCCTGGAGAGCGACGCCGACATCGAGGAGGCCGACATCGAGGAGCAGGAGACCCTGAGCGAGCAAGAGGCAGGCAACGCGTACAGCCACTCCGGGTCGGGCTCCTCCGCCGAAGAGGACGACGAGGACGAGGCACTCTCGGACGACGTTAACATGCTCTAACTATTCTCTCGAGCCCGGAGAGACACTTTCTTTGCTTGCTTGCTTGCATGTAGCTATTAAAAATCCTGGCCAGACACGGATCCCCCCTCTCCCTCACCTGCACCGCCACGGTGGTCTGCCCCGAGACTGCCACGTCCAGCACTGGCTGCGCGTCCAGGCTGGTCATGTCGTGCTCGGAGGAGGGCAGCGCCAGCAGGAAGCGCTGTATGGCGTCGGCGCCCTCCACCTTGTTGCCGTTCCAGCTGAGCACTGCCGTGCCCAGGTACAGCTTCTCCATGACGTGGCGCTTGGTGTCGATGCGGTCGTAGTAGAGGCGCACGAAGGTCTCGGCGGTGTCGCAGGCCTGCGCCTCGCGGGCCTTCTTCTCCTCCTCGTTGTTGGCGGCCATCCTGGATGGCGATGGGTTGGACTTGGGCCTTGACACTTGACAAATGATGACACCGAATTGTCAAGTTGTCAACCAGAAATTCCTTTGAAGATTTCCTGTGCCTTTTGCTTTTGGCCAGCAGAGAAAGCAGACAGCGCTTTCTTCTCTTTCTTGTCTTCTTCCTCAGCTGATCCCTTTGGCTTCTTTTTCGCGGCAACACAAAAATAAATAAATCTCGAAACCTTGAGGAAAAAACAAGAAAAGAACACTTCCCTAAGTATTGATTGTTAGCATCTTGGCAAATATTGTGGAGAACTTTTATTTAATATTTTAAGTAAGCTGTAAATCAGACACAAATATGAATTATTTGTACATTTTCTTAAACCATCCAGATGAGCCATGAAATTTCTCGCCCGCTATAAGCATTAAGCAGGTAGAATAAGAACATTACTATTTCCGACTTTCTTAAAAGTCGAATTTAATTATTCAATTATCATCATAAGATAATTCAGATTCAGATGTTTATGAGTTCTCTATAATTTCACGTCGATTATCCTCGGAAACCATGTGAGGCCTGGCAACGTCCTTCTATGAGGCCTGGTTGGAGGATCGAGGCCATCTGTGCCGCGGAGGTGTTCCAAGACTAAGAAAAGACTGGACCCAGCCAACCGTCTAGATGGTGCAGTTATCGTTTGCAAGGTTGCGATTGACAGCGATATTGTGCTTTACAGTTTACACATCACGTTGTGCACGGCCTTTAGATAGTTGGGTTGGGTACGTATATTTTTATACTGGCCGGATTTCATTAAAGGTTTATGCACTAGCTAGTATTTAATTACCAGTCCTTCTACGGTAGGTACGTTGAACGATTGTTCAAAGGTACATTTTTCTGCTAGACGGATACGTTGAGATGTCTCTCTCCCCCAGCCCCGAATTTTGCGTTAAAATCAAAAGTAATTCCAGGTATCCAAATATCCATCCACCTTTTTGAACTTTATTTTTACCGGAAATCGAAATTTCGCCGAACCTTTCCAGCATTCATAAACGTCTGTAGACTGTAGCTCCCTTCTCTCCGGCCGGTCCATCTTCAATTAATTATGAGGCCAACTTCGTTTTTCTGGCTACGTTTGTGGCAAAATTCATATTACCTAGGGAGAATCTTATATTTGCGTGAAAAATGGAAATCTAGTCTTTTCTTTTCCCTCCTGTAGGTTGTGGAATGCGGATTCCCCACTCTTCAGTCTAGACTGCAGCGCAACAACGTTCATTTACAGCCCCCTCTCCCGATGTGTTGCCCGAAAAGACTCTCCCGAGTCCGACGTGCTGCTCAGGACGCCGATTGGACGGACAAGGTGGGGATTCGGCGTTCCCTCCTGGCCCGCTCCCGTCGTCGCTCCGTCCTCCCTGGCTGCTGTCCCCGCCCGCCTTCCCTTCCCCCGCGGGCTGTCAAGAGTCTCTCGGGAAGGTTCCACGGACGCTTCTAGACGCTTCGCTCCCCCCCTTGCCTTCCTCCCGCGTCACAACTCACACGGAGCCATTTCCTGCCAAGTGCCCCCGTCCACGACGCCATCCTGTTGCTGGGCCAGGGATACAGGACTGCGACCGAAGCAGGAGCCATTGCAGCCCCTAATTGAGGCGTGGGAAAGATCGTCTCCTGCAAGAGCAAGTTTGATGCTCCAGCCACCGACCCTTTCTCGTCGTGCGCCAAGGGAGGGCTGCCAGCGTTCTTCTCACCTCATCGCAACTCTTCCTCCTCCTTCAAGATGGACTGCTCCTCCTCCGGCTCCTCTTCCTCCTCCTCCAGCAGCAGCACGTCCTTCCGCTTCGACTACTACGAGGTGCTGGGCGTGTCCCGCGGCGCCTCCAACCAGGAGGTCCGCCGCGCCTACCGCTCCCAGGCCGTCCGGTTCCACCCCGACAAGAACAAGGAGCCCGGGGCGGAGGAGCACTTCAAACGCGTCGGGAGGGCGTACGAGGTGTTGGGCGATCCAGGGAGGAGGCTGGCCTACGACCTGCACGGGGACGAGAGCGGCAGCGGAGGCAACGATCCTTTCGACGTATTCATGAGGCTCTTCTCGGCGGACGACGACGAAGGAGACGAGGGAATGAATGTCTTCGGCAAGGACTTCTTCGAGGGCTTCTTCGGTGGATGCCACGAGTTCGGCTCCTCTTCTCACAGCTTCGGAGGAGGAGGTGGAGGCGGCATCGTCGACAAGGAGGGCTCGCCTTCCACCACCAAGGACCCCGACGTGGTGAGGGAGGTGGGGGTCTCGCTGGAGGAGCTGCTGACGGGGGTGGAGAAGAAGATGCGCCTGACCAGGACGGTGGTTGACGGAAAGTCCCTCCCCGTCCGAGAGGAGAGGGAGCTCTCCTTCAAGGTCCCCCCCGGCTGCGAGCAAGGAACCAGGTTCGTCTTCCGCCAGATGGGAGACCACTTCCCCGGTCGGACGCCGGCTGACGTCGTCTTCGTCGTCAAGGACCGCCCGCACCCGGCATTTGTCCGCGGCGGTGGACGGGCGGGCGGCATCGGCGGCCCGTCAGACGTGGTCTATTCCTGCGACGTGGCTGCGGCGCAGGTGGCCCGCGGCCTCATGGTGAGCGTACCCACCCTAGGCGGCGGGCCGCACGTCACTTTCCGCTGCCCGCAGGACTCCCTTGCCCCCGGCGGCTGCTCCGTCACCGGCCGCCTGAGGGGAATGGGGCTGCCCTGCGCAAGAGACGTATCCGGAGCCAGGGGGGACCTGCTCGTGCAGTTCAACGTTATATTCTGAGAAGAGCTATCAAACCCGACAATCACTTAAAGAAAATGCGTCTGCGTTGTCAGAAACGGGTAAACGAGGTGCCTCGACTATTGAATTCGGGGCATTCTTCATGCGGAATCGCTGATCATGGAAAGAAAATTGCACTTCCGCAATTAAGCAAACATGTGGGGGCCAAGATTTTGTCCACCTGGGGATTTTTCCAGGTTCATATTTAGATTTTTATATTACGCATTCGAAAAATACATCCAGTCGTCTGTCTCAAGCTACACATCATCGATCGAGCACACTTCAATCCGCATTCTATTAAATACTGCGCGTTCCAAAATTCACTAAGCTGCTTTCTTCAAGCATCATTTTTTGTCTTCCATCAGTCTTTCAATTTCAACTCTTTTTCTCCGTTCACGCTCTCTCTTGCTCATCATTATCCCTGGTAGGGCCCCTCCTCCGCGGCCGGGGGCACGTACCCCCCTGCGGCGGCGCCCTCCCGGTACCCCACGTCCGCCACGAAGCCAGAGTCGCCCTCGACGCTGTAGGAAACGACCTGAAACGGAGCAGTAGTACCACTACAGTATATTCACAATAGCTTAAGAAGCAAAATATGCGTGGGGGGAAATTGATATAACTTCAAAGTATTTGTAAAGCTAAATGCCGTAAAATGGTTTTTTTCTCACCAGCACCCTTCCGTCAGCTAGTAGCACCGAGAACTCTCCCCTGGTTGTCTCCCCGTCTCTCCTCTCCGCCTGGTGGAAGGCCTGAGAGCCGCTTCCACCGTAGGAGGAGGGGCTCTTGGCGTCGTGCTCGTCCGTGTGGACGCTGTAGGTGAAGGCGTAATTGGGCTCGCGGACAGGGTTGTAGTCGGAGGAGGAGGAGGAGGAGGCCGCGGTGTAGGAGGCCCTCCCCATGGCCTTCGTAGCCACGAGCGGGCTCAGGAGAGCGAGGAGTAGCAGCTAGGGAAAAACCTTACTTAAAATCACCAGCGCAGTGCAATCCTTTTTGGCCCTTATTTTACCTTCTTCATTGTTTTTGCCTGGGGGCCTGACAATCGTCGGGCTTGTTTTACAAGGTGGGGTCCTAAACCCTCCTGAGAGAGGGACCAAATGAGCTGTCCAAGTGTCTGCATCCATGCCTTTATAGGGAGGTGGTAGCATCACCGGAGGGGGACAAAAAAGAGGGGCGTCGCTCGGTGATGGGTGGGGAAAAACTGCATTCGCAAATTGTCCGTTGGTCCGCCGCCCTCTTCCGCGTTAAAAGATGTCATTTTTTGTCGCCTTATTTCTTTTACAAGTAAGGCTACTTTTTGTTTTTTAACATCCATCCGTTTTCATTTTTGTGGGTGTACAGTAGACAGCTTTTCAAACAATTTCGGGCCAAAAAACGAGAATTTTCCCCTCTTCTCCTTCCCCTCCACTGACCGACGGTTCCTCTCTCAGGACTCTGGCCCGCATTGCTGTTGTACCGGTTCCTTTTCGATGGAGGGAGGGGAGTTATCTGGGCGTTCCATCTGGGATTAATTGATATTTTATTCATGAGGAAGGTGCAGGCAGTACGCGACACCTCCTCCCCTCGGCTTGTACGCAGTCAGTAGAAGGAAAACTGGTTGTCGCGAATTCTCTCCGTTTGACACCTCGCAAAAATGCCGTTCCCCCGATCCGCCCGCCCGCCACTTCCTTCCCTATGCGTACGGTACTACCGCTTGTACACCACGGAGAGGAGGGAGGGGGGCCGATTCTGTTTGGGCCGCTTTTCGGGCGGTGGCCGATTGGAAGGGCAAAGGGGTGGGGAATGGGGATAACGACCTGCCGTACTTTGAGCGGTGCAAAAATGTCGCAAGAGGGTGTTTTTTCCGTTCGAGGAACTACAAAATGCTACACGGGCCTCCATTTTTCTAACGGATATTTCGAGTTGCATTTCACCCATTTGACAAACGCATGCATAGTGACGTTACATATCACAACACTTGAACAACCTTTTAAAGCAACAGACTGAGGTATACCATATATTTTTCCCCAACTTGGATTTCCTGCCAGCTGTCCCTTTTCTCCTCCAAGGACCCAAACTCCGCTGGCGTCGTCGGCGCCTGAGGAGGGGGAGTCTTCTTCGTCGACAGGTGCTGCGTCCTCTCGTGCGTCCTCCTGCCGGTCTGGTTCCCAAATCCCTGCCCGCACCCTTTGGATCTGCACTTGAAGGGCCTCTCCTCTCCAGCGTGGGATTCCACCGCCGCAACTTGGACTGGGAGGGGAACTCCTTGAAGCAGTCTTCGCAGCAGAATGTTGAATGCTCTTTCCTTTGAAATATATAAAATTTACAATGGACTTCCCAAAGATTATCATTCGAATGGTGTAACATACCTGACGTGCATTTCCAGCGCCCTTCTATGCTTGAATAGTCCCCCGCAGACGTGGCATGGCATGGGCTCCCTCTCGTGCACCAGCTGCATGTGGACCCTGAGGCCCTTGATCTGCTTCCCGCAGATGTGGCAGAATCCGAGGTTGTCCGCCTGGTGGTGGCGGAGCTTGTGTGAGCGGAGCTGGGACTTGTCCGTAAAGGACTGCCCGCAGAGACCGCATATCAGCATCCATCTGAATATCGTGGAAAAGAGGGGGATAATCATAGGTGGCCAAGGGGGGGGGGAATGGGGGGGAATTCCCCCCCCAACCACCCATTTCTTATTTAGTAACGTACGAACTTTTTGAGACCCATATGTACTGTGTTCCCCCTCCCAAGCACTAAAACCCGTGGCCACCTATGGGGATAATGTATGTTTTTTAAAACAAATAAAAAGTTCATTGGAAGCCGTACTTGTTGCCATGCACCACGCGGACATGGTTTTTGTGTTCGTCCCAGGTCGACACTTGTTCCCCACACTCGGCGCAGTGGTTGTCGTGATGTTCAGTGTGACCAAACCATACATGCTCACGGGGTCTCGGCGGACCGGGGGGGGTCCCAGAAGTTTGAACTGGGGGGGG
>JAAUXU010090848.1_pt1 | contig 10541 bp, 12 predicted proteins | sample 7278151 | NCBI WGS metagenome assembly JAAUXU01 (sample SAMN14350113, study PRJNA611818) | marine sediment metagenome | isolation source: surface marine sediment (1.8m) | place: French Polynesia: Moorea | collected 2018-08 | reverse complement strand
GAAAAGGTGAGAATTTTTTTCTAGAAACACGTTCCCCTTCTCCCCGCAAATTTTCGCGTAAAGTAATTCCGCCCATCTCATTTGGTCACCTGTCGATCTTTGAGGCGACCCTACCTGTGCAATTAAGCCATTAGACATTTCCCTCCCCCGCCAAGAAAGAGAGAGCTGCCGACAGGTCTCGCTGTGCTCCTCCCCCTCGCTTAATCCTGGTCTTGGATCACGGGGTAGGCAGTAAATTCCCTTTTCCCCCACCTCCCCTCTTCTTCCCAAATCCGGCGGCAAAACACACACCTCGGAATAATTCATCGGGACAAATGGCGCCATATTTCTTGCACTTCTCTCCCTGTCCTCAAAGTTTTTTTCTTTCCCCGTATTTAGGGGGAATAAATTTCTTCTTCTCGGCTTGGTCCTCTAGCGGTATGGGTTTGTGTCAGTCTGTCGTCGGGTGTCAGAGGTTGAGGTTGGAGTTGAAGCTCCTCCTGATCCACCTCCCAAGGGGATATCCCAAGACTCTGGAGGAGGTAAGGACGACAAACGGCATTTCCCAGGATTCCTTCTTTAAAAGGCGAAGCAAAATCTGGAACACCTTCTTTTCTCTTTTGCCCCCTCGAGATATATCTTAGTTGGATGGCCAGCTTCTCCTTTTCCGCCCCCTTCCCCATTATTCTTCCTTTTCCGCACAGTAGCTCCCAAGGGGCGATGGACGGACGGACGAAGGAGAGGGGGAAAGCATTATTGCCGTCCTCTACTCACGTCCCGGGTATTAGGGACTTAAATTGCAACATTATCACTTTCCCCCTCGGCTTCGAAGCAAAATTAATCTTCAATTCAAAAGTTGACAGTTGACAGGGAAAACTCGGAAAGTTTTTTTCTTGAGAATTAACCTCTTCCATGCTCAAATAGCACTTTTCTGTTTTGTCTGTTTGCGCCGGAATATCCTCTCTCGTTTCGTGCAATGGTAGGGACGAAAGAGTGTGTGTAGTAAGCAAGTGAATGGGAGGGAAAAGCGCGTGAGAACAATGGGGAATTACCACTGTGGAGGGGGGGGATTGTCCAGGGCAAGCAGTCTCCTACGTGATATTGTTTCGCACCAGGGGGGATTGACAATGGAGTGCAGTGCAGAAATGGGGAAATTGGGATGGGATTTCGAGGGGTGGGGAGATATCAGTCGGTCCATTCAAGGGAAAGCTTGGAAAGTTGAGAGACCGTGTTAGACCAAAACTCCTTTTTTCGGGATTAAACTTACCGAAACGGTATGCTCAGCACAGCACAGAACAAGGAGCAAGGGAGGATCGAGCAGCGACTGTCTTTGCGTCAACAAACAGCCTTAGCAAAGAGACACAATCTGTCCCTAGGGAGCCATTCAGGAAGGCGGCGGCGGCGAAGACCTATCTCGCAATGCAAATATAACCGGCGAACGAACGAACCAACGACGGGAGGGGGAAGTGTCTTCTATGCTTCGTCTTTTTGGCCTCCGCTGCACACTTTCTTTATTGCCCGGGGAGGGATCGGGGCGGAAATAATGGCGCCTAATGACAACGCGCAACACCCGTTCTCATTCTCTGACCAAAGCATGAGCCGCCGACCATTCAATTTGCCTTTCAGTCATTGTCATCGAAGAGGAAGGAACCTAGAGAGGACATCAAAGGAAGAAAAATCGGAAGACGGAGGAGGAGGAGGCGACAGAGGCACGCATAGCGGGACCCCGCTCATTACGGAGGGAAGGAGGCGAAGAAAGGGGTTGCTGGCCATTATTACGTGATCGCGGCGGCCGATGGTGGTCACACAGGTACGGGATTCGACAAACAGACAGTCTGCTTAAGTCATAATACTTAGATTTAAAATAAAATAGAAAATGCATATGCATATTTCAATACTGGTCAAAATGCAGTCAAAGCACGGTGAATTCCTTTCCAGGTTTTATTCTCGCTGTGAGGGTCATCAGTCATCCCCGCTCTCGTCCGAACAAGGAGGAGGAGGAGGACGTGGCGAATCGGAAGACGAAGAACGAGGATCGAGGACGAAGAAGAAAGGAAGGGGGTCGCTCGGTCGCACCTTGACACGACACAGGCTGAAGCGAGGGAGGCGGTTGTCTTGTCCGTAATTCGCTTTTGTATTATGCGCGGCCGTCGCCAGGAAACGGAATTAGGGCCGTGACGACGACGGCGACGACGACACAGTCGGGCACTTCTTCTTGCATATATAGGAGCCCTCTTCCCGTTCTGTCCGCCCCAGTTCCCGTTTGGTCAACCAGGAAGATGGACAAGGAGGAGGCCTCGGCGGCGGCGGCCTCTGCGACAGCTCCGTTCTCGCCCTTTGCGGCGGCGGCGGCGGCTGGCGGCGTTCCGCGGCACCCTTTGGCTCCCATCGCGGCGACGCATCCTGCGCCCCCCGCGGCGCCCGGACCGAACGAGGCGGCGGCATCGGCCTTCTGGCACTACTATCAGCACAGGCTGTTACTGCAGCAACACCTGGCCCAACAGCAGCAGCAGCAACAACAACAGCAGCAACCGCCTTCTTTTCCCTCCTGGACGAAACCGCAAAAGTCCTTCGACGCTGGCATCGAACGCACGGGATCAGAGTCACCGCTGTCGCCGAGATTGATGAAGGAGAATAGTCCCGTCAAGGAGGAGGGGGACAAGACTGAAGTCAAGCCGGAAAAAGAAGACTCTCCCATTGATCTTACTTCTAGCGACGACGAAGACAAGGCAAAAGGAGCAGAGAAGGAAGTAGATGACGGGAAGAAAAAGCAGAAGAATCCTCCACCACTTCCTCCACTAATTCACAAACCCGTCGGCATTAAGCCTCTCGTTCCCTCTACAAATCTCAACGCACCTGCGACGGCGACGGCGGCCCCAGCTCTCAAGCCGACGACGGCGACGGCCCTGCCCGCCGATCTCGAGAAGCACCGCCAGGCAATCCTCGACTCGTTTTTGCTGCAGAAGCAGTACCAGGCATACTACCAGCAGTACTACGCGGCGGCGGCGGCGGCTGCCCAGCATCATCACAGCAAGATGATTGGGGCCTCGACTTCAACCGCTTCGGCAATTTCGTCACCAATCAGCAGCAGCTCCTCTTCGTCGTCACCCACTTCTGCTTCTCTGGACAGGTTCCTGGCCCTGCAGCAGCAGCACCTGCACAAGTTTGCCATGACCGCCGCAGCAGCGTCGTCGTCGTCGTCGTCGGTGCCTCACCCGCCTCCCCTGACGGCCCCGTCGGCCTTCAGCAGGCTGCAGCAGAGGAAGCGGCACTCTCCGCAGCAAAGTCACCATCATCACCCTTACTTGCAACAACATCACCACAGCAGGGCGCCAAGGAGGAGCAGTTTCCCCGGCGCCAATGGAAGCTCCAGGGAGGGGAAGAGCAGGTACTCTTGCAAGTTCTGTGGAAAGATCTTTCCACGCTCAGCCAACCTCACCCGGCACTTGCGCACCCACACCGGAGAGCAGCCCTACAAGTGCAAATACTGTGAGCGTTCCTTTTCTATCTCATCAAACCTGCAGCGACACGTCCGCAACATTCACAACAGGGAAAAGCCATTCAAGGTAATGGAAAAAGGAATTATTGGTTTTCCGTACATTTATTCTGATGGAAGTTCTTAGTAAAACAGACAAAGAACTTGTTGGTTTGTCAACCTAAAATTATTTTGCTTTTTTTCTTATCAGTGCTCTCTGTGTGACAACAGCTTCTGCCAGCAGGCCAACCTGGAGCGCCACATGAAGAAACACGATATCCACTACAACTTGGCCCTGGGGGCCTCCTCCTCCTCGGCTTCGGCTTCGGCGGCGACGGTTGCCAACGAATGAGAGAAAGATGTTTCGCGATGTCACACATGACATTTTTTTCTTCTGTGTGTCCCGAGGAAGGCTCAGATTTCGCCTAGGATTTCTTCTTTGCTTTTTTGTGGAAGAGATTTTTTCCCCTCCGTCCATTTCTCTCTCTTACGCCTCAGCAGTGCAATAAATCCGGATTGATCTCTTAACCTTTTCTCTTTCAGCGCGGTATAAGAAGTGTCCCCCGAAGCTCTATATTTTTCGTCCCCCTGCGTGCCCTCCTTTTCGTTTTTCCCTGCCGCCGCTTCCCACAAAAAATGTGGTGGGGCATCGAAGGAAGGAGAAAGAGAACGAAATTTGCTTCCATTCCGACTGCCATCGAGAGTTCGAATGCAAAAAGTTGTGTCGCCCCTTCCCCGCGCTGTCAATCCACCTTCCTCTTCCGGACAGAAATTCCCAACTGGGCCACAGAGGCAATTTCGCGAAGAGGGACAAGTCAAAAATCCATCGCGGAAATTTGTGGCTCACCCCTTCCTAGCTTCTCCCCTCGTCACAGCAAACTTTCCTGAAAAGGAGAGACCCACCCCCCAAATTAAGAGGAGAGGAAGTTGCTCGTTTTCGCCAAGCTCCTTCTCCTCCACCTTCTTTTTTTTTCTCCCTCGCCACTGACACAATCTGCCATCAACTGCAACTTTTTCCCCTCTTCCATTTTTCCCGTGTAAAAATACCCTCCCCCCCCCCGTCCTAATAGCTTTTAATTTCGAAATTGCACTTTTTTTGGCAAACTTTCTCCTTATGACTCACGGCGATTCCCCTGCGGGATTCCCCCCCCCCTTCTGTCGGCCCTGCATGACACGAATTCCCCGCTGGTTTTTGCACACTCCAGTGTCTCCGGGAAAACAACTCCGACACGAAATTTTCATTTTCCCAAATTCGTCGTATCGCGTGTCGCCGCCGTTCCTCCGCGGCGGGATGTTTCTCTCTCCTCCGGTTTTTTCTCTTCTCTTTCAAACTCCCTTGGGAGTGTCGCCCTCTCTCTCGCCCCCCCTCCTTCTTCCCGCCGTCGCCGCCCGGGGCTAGAGGAGGAGGAGGAAAGGGAGAAGACTTTGTGTTTACTTTGCCGTGTGTGTGCGTATTCGAAAACTTTGAAGCATGTCCATTGTCCAGTTGATATAAAGTGCGCTTTACGATGCAGGTAAGATCGACTAGTATATCGTAGACAGGAAAATCCTATCTTTCCTTTTTCTCAAGCGTGTTTATGGGGCACTTACCACCAAAGTAGCACTGTTCGAGCTACGAAAAAGGGCCGGCTATGGTTCTACTTTGCACGGTTAGAATGGAGCGGTGGTCACGTGCACATGGACGGTCGGACGGTCGAGAGAGAGAGATACTTTCCGCGCTTTGTCGATGAAAGAGCCGAAAAAGGGAAGCGCAATTATCCTATCGTAGAAGGGAGGGAGGGCGCCAATTAGAGGAGGGGGGAAAAGAAAAAAAAAGATCCATTGTCGGATCCCTTGGGGATCAACAGAGTGACAGCAATTACGTAGAAAGAGAAACGGGGGGAAACCCTGAGAGTATGAAAAAGACGAGTTGCAGAATGCAGAAATGCTCGGGGAATTTTTTAAAAAAGATTTTCTCCGCCCCCCTCTCGCTTTATATCTTGCTAGAGACATTTTTCTCCCCCTCGATCTTTTTTCTCTTAGCAAGGCAAGATCACAGGAGGGAGAGAGGGAGGGAAAAGGGTCTCTTGGGAAGGCGGGAGGGGGAGGTTCAATTCCGCGATCCCGAATTCAATGGACGCTCTCCTCTCATGTGAAAAGGCGGAGAGAGAGGATGGCCGCCGATCGGAGAGACCGTTGAAGGAGGAGGAGGAAGGGTTAAAGGGATCTTTTTTCCCACTCTCAAAGGATCGCCCTCTCTCTCCTCCACGATAAAAGGGATTGCAGAGAAAGGATGGCCTTCGTTCGTTCAATCCTCCATCCTTTTCTTTGGACTCTGCAGAAAAGAGAGAGAGAGAGAGATTTCAATCTCAAAGGAAAAGGAAATAGCCCGAATTTTATCCCCCTCCTCCTTCCCCTCAAACAGAGAAATATCAGAAGGCGGACCGACCAAAAAAGATTAGATTTTCTTTCACAAACCGCGTTTACGGTCAAGTGCGCATTTTCCCGGCAGATTTTTCCTCCTCCGCTGTCGCCTTCTGCCGTTAATGTGCCGGCAATTACGATGCTCTTCGCGATTCCCTCCTCCTCTTCTATATTTTTCGGACGGGGAGGGGGCGAAATCCCCATTTTTCCATCCCCCCCCCCCTCTCCACCCAACACACGGATACGAAGGAGGAGAAAGAGCACAGATTCTCCCCCTCTCCCCCTTTTCCCCCAACCCATCCTGCCATCCCGCCTCCTTCTCGTGAGAGCAAGCGAAGACCGAGGATTGGCTGCTCCCCCTCCCAGATGCTTTCTCAGCCCCCTCCCCCCCATCCACTTCCGACCCAAGAAAGGAGGGAAGGGGGGGATCTCTTTTCCTTTTCCGAGGCTCTTTTCGCTTGGCCGGTCAAGTGGAACCCCTCTCTCTCCCACTTCTCCCCCAGCTGTTGCGAGACTCAAGAAAGCAATTCTCCTCCTCCCTCTCTGTATCTAATGGTCCCTCCTCCTCCGGCCGTGCTGCATTAGAGAGCGGGGATAGTGGAAGAAGGGAGGGAATAAAGGGGGGGAGGACCTCCTTCTTGTAAAAACGCCGTCATCAAGATCTTGCAACAATTCGGCCACCTTTTAAAGTCAGTTTCACCAGCATTGCTGCTATCGCAAAACATCGGCACCGACGCATGTGTGGCATGAAATCACTAGCCAGATAGTGCATGTGATGATGGAGCCACCCGCTGATTTCACTCGAGAGGCTTCTCCTCCTCCTCCTGCGGGTGGCCGTTTTCCCGTGGGTCTCCGCCTCCGACGGCATTCCCACACACACTTCGTATAAGAGCCACTCTCGGTCTACTCGGTGATCAATGGTCTGTCCGTCGGGGAGGAGGAGGAGGAGGAGGGATTAAAGGTGAAAATGGAGAGAGGAGGAGGAGGAGGAGGACCCTTTTTTGCCCCCATCCGAAAGAAAAGTGTCTTAATGGTGTCCTTATTTAGACGGAGGAGGGAGGGAGGGAGGACTGCAAAGAGCAGGATTCGGGGAGAAGGGGTGCGGGCGGATAGAGCCGAGTTCTTCCGTCTTTGTCTCGAAATGAGAAATCGACGGTCTCATGTGAGAGAGGGAAAAAGGAGGAAAGGAGGAGGCAAAAAACCGGGTTGCGGAGCGGAGGGAAAGGAAGGGTTGTTGAGATGTTGATGATTCGATTGTTGCTCGATTCCCCATCCATATCCGACACCCAAATCGAGAGAGTTCTTCCCCCTCGCTCGGTAATGGATTGTGTAATGTTCCTTCGGCAGGAATCTGGCGCTCAGTTGATGATCTCAAATGCAATCTCTCGCTTTATTTCCGGGGGAGCGGAGCCCCTAATGGGCTCTCCCCACACCACCCCTCGCCTCCCCCGCCTGTCTATTCCATAAAAGCGAAGGAGCGAGAGGGCACATTAAAAGACACTCCCTCCCGAGTCCGGTTCGTTTCTAGGAAAGGGAGACGAACGAAAGTGACTCTTTCTCCGTTTCCGCCTCCTTTTCTTTCCCCTCCTCCTCCCCCTCTTTTCCTGCCAAGCTAATTGTCTAAATTGTCCCCCTCCCCACCTCCGTCTCTTGAGCTTCTTCTCTGAAGACCCTCTCTTCCTCATCCAGTCCAAGAAGAGGGGAAACACGCCAACCCATCAGGCGACGCCCTCCTCCTCCTCCTCCTCTTCACTTCCCACTTTCCTCCCTCCCTTCGGCCATCCGAGCTGGGGAAAAGGAGCCTTTTTTTCCCGGAGTGCAGCATAAAAAAGTTCACCTCACCTTCATTCTTCCTGGAGCCGCGCCACCTCTCTCGGGGTGGAAGTCGCCAGCAACGAAATTCATGGCTTGAGCGAGCAATTCTCGTCCCCAAATTATGTGCAATAGGCTTACTTTATTTTCATAATTCGTTTGTTTTAACTTGGTGAAAGCTGTACCAGGACCCTTTTCTAGTCCTCCTTTTTGTGTGTCCCTCCTCCTCCTCCTCCTCCTCCTCGGAGGTTCCCCTTCTTCCTGTCTCCACTCTTTTTCCCTCGTGAGTTCGCGGTCCTCCTCGTCCCCTCCTCCCCCCAGCGGCCGCCGCAACAGCCTCCGTCCCTCTTCCAACCCCCGTTTTTTGTGAAGACCTAAACGTCTACCTGTCATTCCGGACCTCTGCCTCGCACCGCCAACCATTTCTCTCCACCCTCACCTCACCCCCTCCCTCCTCCTTTTTTTCGTGACAACAACTTCAACTCTATGATTAGTCGTCCTCCGCAGGAGCCAAGGAGGAAAGGAGGAAAGGAGTCTTTCCTCTTCCTCTTCCTCTTCCTAAAGCCACGCGACCGAGAAAGGGCTACAGAATCAGCTTGAACCCTTTTCAACAAAGTTTTATACATACATGTTTGAAAAAGGCCTCACATCGACCAGGGACATGTATGTTATAGCATCTTTTGTTTGCGTGGTCGACGTCGGCGAATCCCTTACCAGCAGCTATAGGGAGGGTGCGTCGGCTGCGGTCGACGGTAATGACGACCGCCGCCTTCGCTCCCATTTATATCAAGGAAGGAAGAGAGTCTCCTTCTCGACATTGTCACCCTCGTCGCCATCAACAAATGGAGCTGGAGTGCATGAGAAGGAGCGGCGGCGGCGGCGGCCTCGATTGCAGTGTTTATAAGCACCCGCGCCGACGCCGTCGTCATCGTCGTCACTTAGATTTCTGAGAGCTGCGGGCATGTGGCAGGGACTTATCACAGCTCTCGTGTCCTCTTCCATTTCCTCCTCCCTTTTTTCCATAATGCTTCTTTGCCCCCTTCCCTGCTGGCTTGATTGCACGAGGCCGAGGGAGGGGAAGAGGCGAATGCCGACGGGCGGTAAAAAGTCTTTTGCCCCCTCCCCTCGCTTCTCCTTCCCAGATTTAGTGTTCTTCTCATTTCCAAGCACAACACGGGCAAGTTCCCCCTCCTCATTTCCTTAGTCGACCCCACCTCGCCAGTGAAGTAAGTTAACTATTTGCAAGGCGAAGATAAGGAACGGGAGAACAGGTTGTTGTTGCCAAAACTGATTTCTCCCCCTTTTCTTCATTTAAAAATGCAATGTTTGGTTGTTTGGTACGCATATTACTGGTACGGGCAATTCTGTTTTGCTCCCTTGCATGAAACACTTTTTTCTTGGATCCTGGTTGAATAACAGACCATTTTCTACGCAATATTTTTCCTCCTATCTTGGCAAAATATATTCTTTTTCGCTGGCGCCTTCGCCGCAGTTTTCTACTCCCCACGTGTCCCTTCCAACCAACACACTCTACGTTTGTACCTCGTATTCAGGAGGGGGGATCGAGGGGGGGAGGGGGACTTAGGGGGAGGCAGAAGGAAGATATCATAACGAGAAAAATGTGACGTCGCCTTAAAACCGAGCAAATGGAATGAGGTTCCCGCTTTTCTCTCTCTGTTCCGTCCCCGAGATAACCACGATAAATGATTTTTTGTCGGAGTCATGCAAAGGATAAAGAAGAACGGGGGGAAAGGCGCTGCCGCCCTGAGATCCTGAGATCTTGCCTTGTTGTGGCAGCGCGGCAGCATTGTAGGATAATGAGAAAATGCCATGGAGGAAGAAAAGGAAGATAAAAGGGGCTACCGGTTAAATTTAAAGAAATTGAAGAAATTGATGTGACTCATTTTTTTCCTCCGTATATTTTCTGATCGTAAAACGCATCTGTCGCTGCAATATGATGATGGTTGGAGGGGAGAGGGAGAGATATGATATCTGTTACCGATCAAAGTGCGAGAAAAGCGTCACGTGCTACGACGAAAATTATCAAAGTGTTTTTCCTCCTCAGCCGCCGCCGAGGGAGATGATGGAGATAGATACATCAGTGTTGGGGGGTGGGATCGGGTGACCCTGACAGGTCTCTGTTTGCGCGTGATTTATGCGAATGCACGCGCACGAATATGAGAAGGAAAGAGAGAATTAGCAGGGGGAATGTCCAAGAACATCATCCCGAGGGGCGGAATATATGGAAATGTATTCCTTATTCCTGGCGGTTCCGAGAAAAGAGGAAGTCCATCCGAGAAGTAAGACCGACCGCGGCATGAGCAACAGCCCGCGCCTCGTACGTGTTTATGAGAGAATTATTCTTCCTTCTCCCTTTCCATTCTGTTGCTCCGAAGAGAGTCAATATGGGAGCGAAGGGGAAATGGAAGTGAGTGTGAGATGACACGCACGTGGCGTCAAAATGTTTCCTCCCCTCTTCTCCCCGGGATGTCCCTTCTCCTCCTCCTCCTCCTCCTCGACCCCCAGGGCGATCTAGCAACACCACCGCTGCTACAACATCCACCAAGCAAGACCATGGGACCGACCGACCGACCATCGTTCGATCCGGTCGGAGGCAGATTGCGCTTTCTCCTATGTAGAAAGCACTCTTCCTCTTTTCTTCTGGCTCAGCACATCCCGTGTTCACATACTGTGTGCACACAGCTCAGCAACTTATCAGTGAATAATGCGTAAGAACAAGAATCCCACTTGACTCTGCTCTTTCTTTTCTCCTCCATCCCTAATCTGCTTATCTTGGGGTCGGGGGGAGAGAGAGGAAGAAGATTTCACGCTCAATCTACCAGCGGCAATCCTTTATTCCTCCATCCTTTTT